>Ga0075110_1001321_pt1 | contig 10639 bp, 18 predicted proteins | sample AntAceMetag02UK8_FD_69799 | JGI IMG/M metagenome (GOLD analysis project Ga0075110, IMG submission 69799) | Saline lake microbial communities from Ace Lake, Antarctica - Antarctic Ace Lake Metagenome 02UK8 | ecosystem: Environmental > Aquatic > Non-marine Saline and Alkaline > Saline | place... | reverse complement strand
TTCAATACTTGGAAATATTGCTCTGGAGATTTAATCATCTTCATTTGTAAGAGCTGTTCTGCAATTTGAACCTTACCAGCCGTAGTTTTTGCTAAAGGATTACCTATATCCACAATGACTCTATTAATAGAACCTAGGTCATCTCCTGTAAATTCTTTTAGATAAGGTCTGTTATTTTTACCAACAAGTTGAATTGTCTTGGGAGTCATGGCAAAATCTTTTAGTATGTTTACTAGGGATGTTCCCGCGTCCTCTAAAAGACTTACATAGTTTTGTTGAAGATGGGACATGTATTGTAAGGCCATTGCCTGAACAAGGGCCAAAGCCGTACCAGACTCTAGACTAGCCGGTGGATTACCCCTAGCCACACTGTTAACACCAGATATTACTTCAGCAGCATTAACCATGTCACCTAAGAACTTAAAGATCTCTCCTGGAACATTGGTTAGGTTAATACCCTCGGGTTTTTGGTCAGACTCAATAAGATTCATTCCGCCGGATAAATCAGATACAGATATATCAGATCCTCTAGGAATCCAGATATTTTGAACACCGACCGCATCGATGTTAGTCATAATTGTTCCGTAAATTGAATTGATACTTTCCTGAATAGGGTAGATATCAAACATAGGACTGTACCCATAAGGAGTTCCCATATACTCACCAGATGTTATCCTAAAGATAGGAATTTCTCTGTAGGGCATGTCAGTATCTAATACTACTAAATCAGAGCTCAAAAATTGCATGTATCGTCCACCGGGGACGGATTCGGTGGGTTTGTGATAAAATTCATATACCGGTATATCATCAGTATCGTCATTGGAGAACATGGCCATTCTGTAAATATTCATGTCTAGCTTACTAGGCATAGCCATAATCTTTTCACTAAGTTCTGGATACTTAGCCATAATGTCGTAGCGATTTTTAAAGCTTCGGGTTAGAATCCAATCCATATCCCAGTTTTCTTTAGTACCATCGACTACAACGTCAAAGGGGGAAAGAACCGAAAACTCTAATTCTCCATCATAGTTAAACTCACCACGTTCTTCATCATAGTCAAATCTTTCACCACCAGTAGCATTCCACTCCATCTTAAGAAAACCACTACCAAGAACTACAGCCATTTCAGTGGCTTTATAAATGTACTTCTCTAAGTCTTTTTCCCTCATGTAATAGTCTAAGATGCTATTAGCTAGGTATGTTTGTGCAGTTGACTTATAATCAGTATTAACAGCTCTAGCTTCTAAAACAGGTCTGTTATTAGTGATCATGTTGATCATGTTTTGAGCAATGTTTCTAAAATGGTTTACAGGTAGTTGAACAAGTTCCCCTTGCTCACCCCCGAAAGTTACAGAGTGACCAAATCCAAACCCAGAGTTATACTGACCATGGTAAAACTGCCACATTCTTTGTAGCTTCTCTAGGTATGAGTTTGCTTCTAAGGTGTTGTAGAAACTGGCAGCTCTTTGAAGAAGAACCCCAGCAGTTTCTTTTGGCTCTTTAGTTGCAAAATATTGGAACCTAGGATCTTGATTTATATTTGTCATATTTTTTATCCTTTACCCCGAAGATTGTTTTCATTTTGTCCTTGAGGTCGTTTTTGTAAAAATTGTCTTTATTCCAAACTACTAAGGCTTCGGTGTTATAGTCGTAGTCTGCTGGATAGGGGTTCTTATCTAGATTCATTTCTCTTATCATGTACTTAATTGCATCTACAGCATCGTAATGGCCGGAATCTGGGGATCTTGCAAAAGTCTTTTTATTCTTACCACTCATCCATCTAACATTCTTTAAGTGATGTATTAGGGTCTTACACTTAGGATGAATAATGATTTTCTTGTTAGAAAGAAGGAGACGTAGGTTATTAATAGCTGCGTCATTATCATCTTTTTTAGCAGGTTTAAAAGCTATCTTCCCGCCGCTAGCTCTTCGAATTTCTTGAGTGACAATATGGTTAATATCACTAACACGAACAGTAGGTCTATTAACTTCATTGGTATAATAGTTAGTCCAGAGTTCTTCTTCTTTTTGATCAATGAGGTCAATTACTTTAGGTAGAGTCATGTCACTATCTTGGAAATTGATAATGAGTTCATCTTGTATAACTACCTTAGCACCCCTAAAATCATAATAACCAAAGAGGATTACTGTTAAATCTTTAAACCCTAAGTCCATTGAAACGTAGTTATCGTAATGGGGTGGTAGGGGCCATTCTTTAACAATCTCTTTTATTAAAGCATCATCAAACTCTGGTATTACCGAAGTGGCTGGATCTTTAATAACTTCACAAAAAAGCTCTCTTCTAACACTCTCACTTAAAAGACCACCAGTTTCTTCAATCTCTTGGTCAATCTCTTCTTTAGTCAATCTAGGATTGTCGTAGATAATTTTCTTAACTAAGGTGCCTTTAGACTCAGCTCTCTCAATAAAGTGTATAAACTCATGGTCTTCTTCTTTAGGTGGGGTAGAAGCCAGTATAATCTTCCCTTTAGTCATCAGAGTGGTGGGTCTAAGAATGCTATTAACAATATACTTCAAATTGCTTATAGAACCCGCCTCATCAACTAGTACGAGATGGGCATCCTGACCCCTTAGTTTCTCAGCGTGACCACTGTCAGCTCCCGCTATTTGGATGACAGACCCATTGGAGAATGTGTAGACATAATCCTTCTTAGACTGTCTAGGTAATAGGTCTTCTGGACAATCTTCTAATATCTGACGGAATAAAGGTCTTACGTTTGTATCTGCCTGCATTTTTGTTGGGGATAGAAAGCTAACTATTGAATACTTGTTTTTTAGACACACTTGAATAGCAATAAGAAGTAGCATATAGGTTTTGCCACTACGTCGAGCCAATAACCAGGTATTAATCTTCTCCTGACTACTGTGATAAAGGTTGTCGAGCTCTTTTTGGTTAGCATCCATCTTCCAGGATAACTCACCCCTTCTCCACAACTCTTTAATAGCTTGTTGTTTACTTATCTGCATTGAATATACTATTCATTAAGTCTGCCGTAGACACATCGTCTGGTACATCTAGAGAAACATCTTTTTTATTACGAACGCTAAGGAGGATCTTTACATAGGTCTCTGTTTTACGACATTCTTCCAATGTAAGAGCTTCAAAGTCGGACTTCTCTCTTAAAAGCTGTAACTGGTGAATACAGATAGATTCTTCATCGGAAGCCCCATCAATATTCTCAGTTTTCTTTTTTAAAAGAGCCTTAATCTCTTTAAGTTCTTGTTTAAGCTTATGGTTATCAATCGTGAGCTTCTCAATTTCCTTATGTTGAAGGTCTGAGAACTTTTCAAGCTCAAGTTGTTCTTTAACAGCTTTAGAAAGCAACTTTGGCACGTTTAACAGCTCCGATATTAGCGTTTTGATTTAACTTAAGACCTGATAGATAGGACTTAAGCTCTTTATTGTTTGTATCTAGGTTTTGAATAGCGACTTTATGTGCTTTTAGAGTGTCTTCTAAAACCTTTAGCTTTTTATCACTTGATTTAAACTCATAAAAGGCACATACTAAGCCAAGAACGGCTAATACAGCCAGATCTATCCAAGATCCAGAAACAGACAACGCTTTAACAGCTCCTGCTACAAATAATAGCAAGGGGATGTATTTAATATGATTCATATACACTCCAAATAGTTAAAAATATAGCGTTTTGACTGTGAACCACTTCCATTCGGACATCTCACGAGAGACATTTGGCATTAGTACAAAACTTCTACTAGATAGTTGTTAAGTTGTATAAGATTTAATAAATATTGAAGATTTTGAGGTTAACAACTTTAGGTATGAGCTGGTTCTTTAACGTCTTATTGGGTTTATTAGAACTTTTCAATAAAAAACAACCAGAAAAACAGAATAAAGTAGAGGAAACTATAGAAATGGCCAGAGCAAGACACCTTAATAACGGCAAATGTCCTAAATGTGAGGAAATACTTAAGAAATACCCTGGTTTAGATGAAGAATTGTACACATGGTTTATAAGCTACCAAAGACTTGTTAAAGAAGCTCATGTTTCCTGTGCAGGTCGAGGTAAAGCTGACCAAGAGGATGCTTTAAAGAGGAAAGTTAGTAAAGCGTCTTATGGTAAGAGCCCTCATAATTTTAATCAAGCTATTGATTTGTTTAGGATAAATGTACACGGTACTGCCGAGTGGGACGTCACTTGGTATAGGAACTTTGTTCTTCCAGGAGTTTTAATGAACCCTAATTTAGTTTGGGGTGGGAATTGGACTAGTTTTAAGGATTATCCTCATATTGAGAAGAAGGATTGGAAAGAAAAAGTAGCCAGCGGTAAAGCTCAGTTGGTTGAACCTGAATAAGCGTCATTTAAACTGGTTCTAATTTTTCTAATTTCTAAACTGATAGGTCGGTTGTTCTCTTTTTCCCAAGAAATGTAGGAATCAACCAACTCCTTAACGTAGATACCACCATCGTGGAAAGTAATAATCATATCTGAGAGTTGATCTAGATATGCTTCTCTTAATTCGGTTTCTTTAAGACTATCAACAACTTTAAAAGCGTTTTGAAGAGTGTCCCCATACTCAACTAACATTTTAAGATATAACTTAATTCGATCTAGCTGAGACTCATTTTTAAAAAAGTCTCTGTTAAACACTGGTATGTTTCCGCTTAGCTCGTAGGTCTTTCATCTTATTTTGCACTCGGACATGATTACAAGACGGACACGTTCTACCGTTCCAAAGCTTATCATTTTCATCAACAAATCTTTTACTCTTAGCATTAAAGCTACCAGAAGAAATTCTTACTTTTACTTTTTGGCACACTTTACAGGTTGAGATATCTGCTTCCATTGTCTTCTCTTTTCTAAATAATTTAAAAATTCTTTAAGTTTATTCTCTAATTCAAGGTCATTAAACTCAGAAGAGGCTCTAATGTTAACCTTTACACGCTGTCCTTCAATAACAATCTCTTTACTATCGTCAATAATAACTTCTATATTGCCGCCATCAAACTTAAAGTTGACGCTCTTATCATTACTATTAAACAAATAATAGTTCATTTAAATATCCTTTAAGTAGTCTAATACCTCTTGAGAAGTTCCTGAAAAGCTACCAGTTTCTTTAGCTCGCTTCTTATAAGTCTCAAGCCTAGTTAGATTTCCTTTTGGAAGAGCTTTACCCCGCTCTTTATACCTACTAGCGAGTGTTTCAGGTTCTTCTATAATAAATACAGTATACACCTTAATTTTATGGTTTTCTAGAGGTGTCTTTAATTTAGATATACTAAAAGGAGTTTCCGCTAGAACGGGTTTCTTGCCATCTTTTGATGCTTTTATTAAAGCCTGTACATAAGGCTCGGCTTTCCCATAGTCATCGTGTGCAACGTGGTTAAACTTGTCTGATAGTTGTTCACACACCCAAGACTTCCCAGAACCAGGCACAGCTACAATTATGTATACTGGAGAATAACTATGTCTTAAATTTTCTAAGGTTTTAAATTTCATTTTTTAAAAGGCTTTGGTAAATCCCACTGATTATAGGATAAATATTTATCATCGTAATAAGAAAGTGTATCTAAATGATATTTATTAAAGTTTAAGGTTACTTCTTTAAGAGTCTTACTCCAGTATATATCACCCAATACACTGCATGTTGAAAAGTTGCTATTAGCTCGGTATTCTTTTAAAGAAAGACCGACCTTCTTTTTATTTAAAGCACTAAATTTTAAATCTAGAGTCTTCATTAATATGGAAGTAAAAACTCATTAATATCTTCTATTGTTACAAACAATCCCCAATTAACTCCAGTCCCAGCAAAGGCAACACCAACAACCCCACCGTAAAAGTTTATTAAAGGGGAACCAGAATTACCTGGAAGTATCTGTATATTAGACAAATATGCTTGAACATTTACAACGCAGGCGGTTCCCCACAACCCCTCTTCAATAGTGTGTTTTGGTTGTTCGCAGTCATTGGTGAGCATTTTCCCATCTTTATCTATGGGTAGATAATGGCTAAATACCTTCACCATTTGCTCTGAGATGAGTTCTCCACGACTCATGGTGATATCGAATAGGCTAGGATGCCCTACAACGGCAAGAACCTCACCAAGGCTTGCTCTGTAGCTTACAGACAATCCCGTCATACCACCAAGAGGTTCTATAAGACATAAATCCGTAAATTCTGAATCTTTTACAATCTTTTTAATGTATTTTCTGTCTCTTTTAACAATTGTGACAGTGACACCATCCTCAGACACTCCACACACGTGACTGTTAGTAAGAATGTATGTTTTACCACTAGGAGCTATTACATGAAATCCAGTTCCTCCACTAGAACCATCCTCATTTGTAACTCTTACAACATTATCAGCTACATATGAGCGCAGCATTTTATAATGAATAGGAGGACCACTAATAACTACCAGGGTAGCTATAACAGTTATTAATAATACATTTAATAAATATTTCATACTTTTCCTAGTTAAGAGGCCTAAGTATAGTTGTTATTTACTGTTATTAAATAAAAAACCCCCCGACACCGAAGCATCAAGGGGTCTGTATACCCATAAAGGTTAAAAATGGATAAAGACTAAAAGTCTAGTTTTACACCCAGTTGGTACGTTTGGTTGCTAAGTGCCGTTCCACAAAGACCTAAGCCTTTTTGACCAGACACACAACCAGTAGCACCTACTACAGCACCACGATTTTCTCGGACAGTGTGGGAAGTGCCGTCATGTCCAACCGTCAAGCCTCTAGGACCGGCTCCAGCATGAAGAATTACAGTGTATGTGTACTGTTTTTCTTTAGCTTCTGGAAGTACTTGTTTTTTAGGAGCGTGTTCTTCCAATTTAACCACTTTGTATTCAGAGCGAGACATTTCTCCAATTTGCTTTCCAGATGCATCAAACACTTTAATAACTGCATCTTTAGGTACTTGATATGCCTGAGCTGATACGCTAATAAGCGCAATTGCTAGTAAGGTTCTCATAGTAGTTCACCACCGCTGATTGTGAAGGAACATGAATGTCCGTCAGACGTTGCATAACTTCCGTCATTAAGAACGTCTAGATACGCTTTGTTGAGTACTGGAATTGTCAGGGTGTCACCAACATTGTATGTCTGAGCCGGGATTGTGTGTTCTCCAGCAAACCCCGTATTAAAAGGTCCAATGTTGTGATAATGAGCTGGGATGGTATAAGTGGCAACCGTCACCGTGTCACTAAATGTACGCGTTTCCGTTCCCATTTCTTGGAAGTAAGCTACTAGACCGTCTTGGGTTTGTAGAAGAACTTCTTCAGAATTACCAGCACCACAAGGATATACTACAGATACTAGTCGAGATTCAACATCATCAAGTTGGGCCTGCATTAGAACCATTTGAGCCTGGATTGCTGTAACGTCAGCCTGAAGAGCTGCTACATCACTCTCAAGTACTGTCAATCGAGCGTTAATTTGTGCTAGATAGAAAGCCACTTGTGATTGAAGCTGATTAATACGAACGTTAGTAGCTACAAGACCAATACCTAGAATGAAGTTAATAGCAGTTTGTTGTGCTTGAAACTGGTTCAAATCACTTTCAACTGAATTAATTTGACTCTGTAGATTAGCGTCTGCTAGTGCTCGTGCATTAATTTCAGCAACAAGTTGTTGACGAAGAGCCCGTACACGTCTGCGAATAATGCGACGAGTTTGAGCATCAGCAGCTTGAAGAGCCGCTACTTCCGTATTAAGGTCGTCTCGTAGAGCAATGAGTCCAGCATCAAGAAGAGCAACGTCTGCACAAAGAGAAGCAATCTTCACTTCACTAGCATCAATATCAGCTTCTGCTAAAGTAAGACGGTTTTCCAAACCATCTACACGTGTTTCGAGGTCAAACAAACGCATGTCTTGTAGAGAGTCATTAATCTCAAGCAACAATACACGAGGTGTAAGATCTGGTAATGTTACCAAATCCTGAGTACAGGCGGATACAAGAACCACCAAGGTTAATACAACTAGTTTTTTCAAAAGGATCTCCTTCAAGGGTTTATTTGTTATAATAATACTCCATTAATGTTAATATTTCAACTATTTTTGTATGATTAAAATCTATTTCGAACATACCAACTCCCAAATGTTTAAACCGGTCATATTCTTTATGTACAAACTCATTACACCTGTCTAGTGTAGTTCAAATTCGTCATAGGCTCTGTCGTTTACAGGCTGCCACTTAGAAAACATTTCTGGGTAATAGTAAAGGATTTTATTAACACATACGTACCAAACAAGCCATTCAAAAGGATCTTCAATGTCATACATATGTGCTAATAACTCAGTCATTTACGTTTTATTTGTTTTTCACAAATAAGGGTGTTATAAAAATTACAAGCAGGGTTGATATAACTACAGTATAAACTGGATAATGAACCATGGAATGAATACCGACAGTAATTGTTGTCATTATAATTAAAAATAAAGCAACCTTTTTTGTAATAGATAAAACACTTTTAAAATATTTTTTAATTGTCATTTAAACACCCCATATACGATATTAGATTTAGGAATAGGAATTTCTTTAACCACTTCAAATTCTTTAAAACTAGGATTAAAATATTCAGAATCAAAAATATAATATAACCTAGTAGAATCTTGACCCATTCTTTTATCTACAACATCAAACCCTGTAGGAGTCCACTTAATCCAAGCGTCCATTGTTTGTGTAGTAAACCAATTTTTACTGTTTATAGCTTCGAAGAGGGTTTCCATTTAATATTCCTAATAGAATAGATTTAACAAAATACTAATAATATTTAATTTAATAAGCGGAAAGGGTCCTATAAAGACATCAAAATTCCAGACAAGCTGAAGCCAACCAAAGACACTTTTTGGCAGTTCCTCACCATTTGTAAAGCTAAACTGAATGAGCTTTCTTTGATACCATTTCATATAACACCCTTTTTTCTAAAATCCATAGTTTCTTTATTTTCACTGTAAACGATCTCTTCAACCGTAGAAGCTCCGTAGTAATAATCTTTAAATGCTACAGCATCTGCCCATTTAGTAAAAGCCCCTACGTAGAACCCTTTATAATATTTGTCCCTGAGCCTTACCAGACAATAAGGCATATTCTCTATGTATGCAACCACTATGTCAGCGATATAAACCTTGTATTTTTGAGTGGAATACAACCTCAGATTAAGTCTCGCGGCCAATCTAACACAGGTATGCGTGTGTCTAATTTTCCTTTCTAAAAGAGATTCTTCTTTATGAGGAAGCATTACCCCAGACAATTCTCCCAGGTAATAATGTAGGCACATCTCCATATCAGGGTATGTCCAGGTCTTAAGTTTTTGGACAACTCCTAGTAAATGTTTGGCACAATTGTTACTAGAATACACCTTTAAAACCTTGAGATTTTTGTTCTGAATTTGGTATATTCCTGCACGATCGAACGCTGTAATTTCTTCCAAATTTATGAGGGTTGGGAAAGCCATGTTTGTTACTATAGCAGTATTTCTTTATATCCGCAATGTTATTAACTTTACGGTACCTATTGTTCACTCTAATAACTTCACCTACTTACAAAACCCTTTTTTAGGGGTAGGTGAAGCGCTACTGAGGTAGCGATCGCATGTCATGAACAACTATATTATACACAAACCCTATGTCAAACTACAGCGTAAAATTATATTTTCTCAGGATTGAGGATGGCAACAAATGTTCCATTGTAGTTGGTTACTATCTTGATGACTTCTACAGATATTCAACGGTCTTCATCGAAGGAAACATATTTCCTCTTCACGTAGATGCTTTAAATGTGGTAAGGTTTAAAAACGTTTTGTATATATGGTTATCTAAGAAGTAACATGATAAAGGTACATATGTCTAGGTATTTAGTATGTCAGTATAAAGAAGATGTTCTTAATGATGTTTTCGTAGTGAGTAAAATTACTATAAATCCTTCTCTAATGGACCCTGAATATATATCGTATTATCGAAATCGCAAGTACAAAAACCACACCCTTATACTATCTAAAGGCTTGGATACATTACTTTTACACCCTAATTTGAAATGGGTTTACTGTAGAATTTTATAGGAAAATATCTATGTTTAAAGAAAAGTAAGTCTTCCCGGACTGTTCTACAGGTGGTAAATATGGGATATCTATATGAAAATGCAGAAAAAAGCCTTTCTTCTTTATAAAAATTCTGACCCCGCAGTACAAGCCATTGATAGGATTAAGTATAATAAATATGCCCAGATGTACAAAATTATATATTACACAAGAAAACGCATAATGAGCTCCCCCCACAACGACACCTAATACCTCACCGACACATATAAAACCCCTTGCACTATTTGGAGCATGTGGTATTATACTACGAAAACAACATGTTGTGCTGTTTACCGAAGATGCCTCTTATAGAACACGAACACTTATAAAAGATCATTTTGAAGAGGGATATCTTCCACACAAAAATACAAACTTATTGGACACAGATATGTTCTTGGGAGTTAAGAGTGGTATATAAACTATTAGTAATACATACTATTAAGGGAACCCTGCGCGATGTGTTTATCACAAAATCCCCCGCTAGAGACCTTAATGTATTAGAAAAAAAATTCACCTTGTCTAAGAATAAACGTCTTATTGTATATAGGTATGAAACTTTTAAAGACC
>Ga0075110_1001305_pt1 | contig 10727 bp, 11 predicted proteins | sample AntAceMetag02UK8_FD_69799 | JGI IMG/M metagenome (GOLD analysis project Ga0075110, IMG submission 69799) | Saline lake microbial communities from Ace Lake, Antarctica - Antarctic Ace Lake Metagenome 02UK8 | ecosystem: Environmental > Aquatic > Non-marine Saline and Alkaline > Saline | place... | reverse complement strand
GTCTGTTACTGTTACCATGTTCTTTCTTTATACCTTTATCTGTTTTAATTTCTGACGCCGCAGCGTTTATACTTATTTTGCGTACCAGATATACTATTATTCACTATGTAGGGTTAGTGTAATTTCTATCAAAAATCTGAGATACAGGTAGGATTACGTCACCTCCCGTAATAGCGTACCCATCTATCCTAAAGTACTGGTAATAAATGTTGTGTATAACAATATCAATATTACCTGTTTCTTGATACTGATAGGTGGGATTGTCTTCACCATTAGTGCTCTCTATTCCAAACAATTCACCAGTGGCTCCTTCTGTATACATCCTAACTTCTGATCCTGAGACTACACCCAGTAAAGTAAGTGATGCAGGATTGATAATATTAACTGTCCCGCTTAAGGGTGTATACACTTTATCAGCTATTAAATTAGACCCATTCAAGTTAGTCCAGTTAAGAATACCTGCTCCTCTCCACTCTAAATAGATTGATGTGAGAGGATCAAAGATGACCCCATCTGCTTCTAAACTGAGATCCCCAGCTCCGGTATAGTTTTCAACTCGGATAGATAAAGGGGTGTTAGATAGAGAAGTAGACGCTAAGGCGTCTATACCTGTCTGCATATTAGCTTGGATATCCGTTGTTATTGTAACATCAGGTACAGCTCCTCTCTTAAAAAGCTTAATTATATCCGGTTGAAGTACGGCTCTACTCCAAGTTACCCAGTTGCTGTATTTAGCATCGGTTGCAGTTAGAAATAACACATCAGTGCCGGCCACCTCTAAGTTATCACCTGGACCTCCGAAACTAATGTTTGCATTATGGGCGTCAAGATCCGACGAGGTTAGGGGATTACCACTGGTTACTTCCTGTAACACCCCATCTACGTAAAGCTGAAACTGTTTATTACTTTCTGTATATGAAAACCTAAAAAGAATATGGTATGTTCTGTTAGGCTCTAAAGACATATTAGAAAAGGCTTGCACATTATCGTCATTGGTATCCGCGAGTTGAGCAACAAGTCTGTTGCCCATACCCACAAAGAACGCTATGTTGTTGACACTGCCGCCTTCTTCATAAATACATGTTAATCCTTGAAAGATTTCTCCTAGGCGTATCCATCCGCCCATCAACCTATCAGTAGTGGTAGACGCATTCATTGCAGTTGTGTTAGCACATGCTCTTCTATCATTAGTAGCTTGCCAACACCCTGTAGTGCCCTCTGACATAGATTCTGAAACGAAGGCGCCCCCGTCGCCTTCTTGAATGGACGTGAGATTACTTGTGGTCGCCCAACCCCCTGTGTCGTCATAATCCTCCTCAAGAACCCACCAGTGATCAGGGTTATTAGCCAATATAATGCTACTATAATCTAATAGACCTGCCGAACTAATAACTGGACCACTAGGGTCTCCGTTATCATTGGTGACGACTATGTAAATTAAAGCATTGTTATTCAGACTACCTTGTGTAGCTGTAAAAGTAATCTCATCATCAGCCCAAGCAGTTGTGGTCTGTGTTGTTTTAATTGTTCCAGAGATATCCGACCAAAGCTCTACTTTTCCTGTGCCTTTTGTGGCTTCAAAGCCGAAACCTTCGATAACCACAGAATCACCATAGTTAAACCCCTCAGGGAAAACTTCTATGCTAATAAGTATGGGTATTTGAAGTACTATTGAATATGTATGATACTCAGGGGTATTATTTAAGACAGTGTGTTGCCAATCTGGAGGTGTGTTTACACCTATTGAAAGACCTGATAGTAAATCAGCCGTAAAATGGTTTCTATGGTCGTCGTCGATGCCGTTCCACACTTGCGTTCTAAGTGCATATCCAGTAGGAGCGGCCACTGCTGAAATATCATCATGAGTAGCCGCGTGAAACACTACCATAGCCGAGCTAGTAAACCCTACCGAAACAGAAGGATTAGGTGGGTTAGCGTCATTCGTATTATTTGCGTAAGCAAAAGCAGATATAGGTGTAATCGTATACGTGCCTCGATATATCAGCATAGAGCCTGACATAGGCTCTGCAGTAATACCAGAAGCCCAGGTAAATGTAGGGTTTGTTTCAGTACCAGAGTGTATTTTGTAATAGATAGCTGTCTCTTGATCTCGATCGGCTGTAGTTCTATTGTAGTCTAGTCTAGTATACCCTCTTCCGCCGCCACCATCATCATCCCAAATACGTTGTGTAGTGTTTTCGCATTGCTTAACAAAGACGAGTATAAGATCATCGGTGGTAGCCCCACCTGGAATGGCAAACGTAAGAGATAAGCCGGCCGCCGAATCTTGGGTGTTACTATCTATAAAGGTAATAGCCATTATGGATTATTGTAGTTACGGTCTATTCTCTGGGACACAGGTAAAGTCACATTACCTTGAGTCATGTCAATATTCTTTACCCTAATGTAAACATAATCCACTGCATGTATAACAACATCAACAGAACTAACATCCACTGATGATGAGAAGGACGTGCTGGAACTCTCTACTCCGTTGATTTCTCCTGTAGTTCCGGCAATGAAATATCTCACTTCTGAGCCAGTAATTAATGGCTCTGTAGTAAGCGTTGCGGGATTTACAAAAGTGATAGTACCATCGTCTGTTGTAGAGCCTATACTAGCATCAGATCCATTAGTATTAGTCCAGGTAAGAGTGCCAGTTCCTGCGTATTGCACATGTATTGAGCATAACGGATCAAAAGTTACGTTATCTGCGGATAGAGATAAGTCACCAGCGACATCCACTCGGATAGCTAAAGGGGTGTTTCCTCTAACCGTGTCTGCCAATGCATCAAGCTGAGTCTGATTAGTGACCGTAGACTCAGGTAGGGCCCCTTTTTCAAACAGTTTTTCTCTAATTGTGGTGTCATTAGGCACATCTGAATTACTGAATGTACACCAGAATGCCCAATAACCATTAACTGGACAGTTAAGCAACACTGGTGCATTACCCACTTCTGTACTACCCGAAGGGTCTCCAAATTCTATAGGGGTACCCGAATCAAAAGTGCTTGACCCAAACAAACCATCGGTTGGTTGAGTAATAGCTTGCTTAACACCATCTATATAAAGGGCAAAGTCACCATCACCTGTTACCCTACCAAATATATGGTAAGTCCTATCTGGCTGTAGTGCCACATTTGAGAAGGCCTGGTAAACAGAACTACTATCTACGATTTCTAGCATAAGTATATTACCAGACCAAACAACAAAGTTGAACTGCTGTGTGGTTGTTCCTTCTCTGTATATAGACTTGGGAGGAAGTTGTATCTCAGTGAGTCTCAACCATCCACCTACGGCCTTGTTTGAGAGAGAACTATTAATATCCGAAGCATCTGGAAAAGCTATTCTATCTCCAACATCATTAGATTGGGCTGCATTAGTAGAGTCTTCACACAAAGCAGGAGTAGTGTAGGTTATGGATGAGGCGGTACCAGTAGTAAAGCCAATGGTATCATTGGCGTCTCCATCAAAACGCCATAAATGATCCGCATTTATACCCGTGATCTCGTCTCTGTAGGCCATATTATGAATAATATACTCCTGTCATGTCCTCTCCAGTGTACAGGAAGTTCTTAGAGAGGGTGACAGAGAGTAATGAATTGCCAGCTATGCTGACTTTAGTTAGAAGTCCGGAGAGATCGTAGTCCAGACTTTTTTGGATGTATCCTGTCTCGCTTAGAGTGTACCGTATTCCGGTTAAATCTGAGCCTGTTGAGTAGGAAAGCGAGTAGGGATATTCTTTCAAGTTCTGATTTATTGTTTCGAATGTCTCAAACAATACATCTTGGTTCGCATCAAGTATAGCACCATCGATATCAAGGGTTAGGTTAGCGTAGAGAATTTGCAGCTCGTTAAGTGCTGCTTCCGTCGCATTAACCTTATCATCTATACCACAGAATTGTTGATTCCAGACTGAACTGTACTGGGAGAAAACTTCCAGAGAAGGTTTTCTAATTAGCTCTTGTGATATGAATGCTAACTGACTTTCTAGACTTTCGATTCGTCCAGTTATGTCCATTTTTATAAACCACCGAGAGTGTAGCTTAAGCCTAGGCCGTGAAGGTACGGTGTAGTCCCAACAGGGAAGGGACTAGACACGCCTCCGGACGTCTTGACATAATTCATCTGCACAAAGGCGTACATGATAGAATTGTTTACACTAATGGTCTGAGTAGTTTGCTGAGGGGGCAGATTAGTATCGCTGTCCCATAAAACGTTGTTGTTGTAATCTAGCGAGGAGCATAGTCTGACATGTATGTGCCTTTGGCTGAAGTCTTCCGCTAGGAAGTTTGGCTTACCAGTGATAGCGTACAGACTCTTGAAGGATGTTCCTTCCACTGCTGGGATAGCAATGATGAATGAGTTGTTCCCTCCAAAGCTGGCACCAGCCGTGAACTGCTTGTCGTAGTCCACGAGCTTAAGTCCTAGTTCTTGAAGCCCATAATAGAAAACCTTTTTGCCGTTCTCTTCTACCCAGTTTCTTTGACGTAGCCTTATCTTGACTTGGTCAACGATGGTAGATGAGAAGTGGTACCGGCGAGCGACAAGGTTGTCCTTGGGCTCAAAGCCATCCACTCTGATAAAGTTATTACCTAGATCAGAGGCTGTAGCTAGTTCGGTAACATCGAGTGCGCCGTTGGGGTAGGGTATAATGTCCATCAAGTTACTGTTGGAACTGCTGCCTTCTGGTACAATCACAGTTAGCTCGCACTCTACTTCGTCCACTCTTGAGTCTAAGGGAAACTCTACCTTCCTTACCCAGTACAGATCATTGACGCCATTGAAGGCGTGCTCCGTTTTGCCAGCGTAGACTTTACCGCCCTTCTCATAGTTGACTAACCCATCGCCGGAACCCTTATCAAAGGTACCAGATGCTACGATGTTCAGAGGAGGGGTAACCAGTTTGTTGCTGGCTAAGCTAGTGGTATAGAACTTGTTCTCAATACTATTGGCGGGGAGGGTTACCTCTCCGTATTCAGCAGCCAACATGGCTGATCTAGTATCATCTAATCCATTGGGGAATGAGATCCCTTCTGTGTTAGATAAGTCTACGAACCGGTGAGTGACAGTATTAAATGCTACTGATGTCTTCTCTTGGAATTTTTGTTGCTCCCTAAGGGCATTCACCTGGCGTCTAAGATGTGCATTCTCATTGTTGAGAATCAATGATGATCGAGTAAGTCTAGCATTTAGGGAATTAACAACATTGCTCAACTCCTGAATGTCAGTGATAATCTCTTCTTGACTATCATTGTAGTCAGAACTAGTTAGAGCGCCCCGGAATCTAGCCGGTCGTCTAACTGAATTGGTGTTGATAATTCTCTTGTCTTCCATAATACTATGTTACGCTACTGTTAAAGCTACTGTAATGACCTTGAGGATGATATTCATCCAGGCTTTCTGTACAGCTTCTTGCATCATAAGGCTAGCTGTTACTCCACGCATGGCTGCTTCCGCTTGAAGCGAAGCAAACACTAGTGCAGTGTCCTCTCCCCTAGCCATTTGGATAGGGATCATAGCGAGGTCGGCAGTCATCTGAGCAATAGCCGCCTTCTGTGCTGGGTCATTAATCTGACCCTCCAGACTAGCGATTAGGGTTGCAGTTTCTGCCTTGACAATTTCTTCTATTGTCATTTGGTAATACCTAAGAGCTTCTCAGCTTTAGTAATCATGCCTTCTTCAGCTTTAACCCTGCGTAGGTGAGTGGCTTTAGCCTCCACACTGAGCGCAGAGTCTGCTACTAGTGCAGAGTAGTGGATCGTAGTCACGTTATAGGCCAGGCGATGGGCCTTCACATACAGTCTGAAGTTGGTATCGCAGGCGCAGCCGGAGAAAAGGGCTGCTAGGATGACCACAGCGGCCATCTTAAGTTTACTATTGTGTTTCATTTTGTTTATCCTCAATTTGTTTTGCGACCTCGGCAAGTACCTTGTTTGTGATGTCTTCTCTCACCTTGTTCTCTTCTACTACCTTTTTAGCGGACACCTCTGACAGGCCTTCGGCCCCGATGTACATTAGAAAGGGAGTAGTAATGATACCTATCAGTATCATCGTCTCTTGTGGCTGTAGATCCCAGCCCCATTTAGCTGCCCCAAAGGTCAGTATGGACGAGACTGCCGACAGAATGGCGGCCCTAAACTTCTTGCTTTTCAATAATTCTTTGTTCATTATGCTGTAGTTGTTCCACTAGGTCAGAAAACGGATTGTATATCTGGCTAGTGAGGTTGCCAGGAAAGCTATTGTTAACCTCGAACCTGACTATGTATTGTGTTTTGACGCCTGCTTCTTCTACATCTAGTTTTGCAAGCTTGATTTTTTTACTTGAGCGTAAATAAGCCAATAAGACTTCTTCGAAATCTAACTCTTCATCTGTCATGTACCAACCCTTAATTGAAAGTCAAAACATTTAGGTGTCATGGCACCGTCAACATTCTGATTCCTGTTCAGTTCTATTCGTACTACTACTTCCGTTGGGACAAGATCCTCTTCAGTTCTTTCACTCCATGTGAACATAAAGTCTTCATCAGTTGTTTCAGGAGGGCTTGTCTCATCGGCATCTGCCGTCGGGACCTTGAGGTATAGTTCTTCTGTTTCATTGGGTTTAAAGTTTAGCACTATGTAGCTGCTGAAAGGATCAGTGGTACTATCTATAGCGAAGTTACCATGATCTGTTAGAAGGGTGTTAACCTTCAGGTGGTTTAGTGTCTTCTCAAGGAGAGGCTGGCGGTAGGCAGTGATCTCGTTGAAGTAATAGTTATACTCTTTAAATATCTTCTTCTTGTTAACATCCTTAAGCTGAATGACTTGGTCTATCAGATTAGTTCTAAAGGCTTGGTTCGAGGAAGGGTTCTTAGACCTGACTATGAACTGCACCCACCCGAAGGGCAGGACAGGACTACTAGTTGCATTGGTAAGGTTGATAAGGCCTTCTTTAGAATTAACGAAGAAGGACTCACCTACTTCGGAGTCGACTACCAGTCTATTCTTCTTAGTAGATGGATCTACATCAAACTTAATCTGCGCACCGGCGCCGGCGGAGACGTTAGCCCATGTAGTAAATGTCTCTAAGGTATCAGACGAACCTCTGTATGAGAACTGTACGTAAACTGATCCAGTCGTAGGTATAGTTCCAGTGGGTATACGTTGTATGGCTCCAGTATCAGCATCCACCACATAGTCTCTTCCCTCTACATAGAAGGTGCGTGTGCTACTGCTAGTTGGTAGGTCACTAACGCGGATGGAAGCTTTGATGATTTGACTAGGTGACACAGGTATGTACCTGTATGTTATCTCTATAGAATCATACTGTGTGTTACTCGAATGATCTAGTGTGATGTTATTGCCTAGGATCCTCACCACCTTATGGGTGATGTCAGGATCTATGATGTAGGAGAACACCAACTGCAGCTGAATAACGTTACCACTAGAGTCCAGGAAGGCACTGCCATTGGGTATAATAATCCTACCGGTAGGGCGGTTACGCCCACCGATGTCTATAACCTCGTAGGTATAGTCTATGCCCTCTTGGTATATAGCTCCGGCGCCTCCAGCGATACTGGGTAGCTCAAGCGCTGAGCCACTCTCTAGTACGAAGTTAGATATGGGTAGGTATTGTGTCCGTGCACTATCTAATGTGAAATTAGTACTAGTCCTAGATAGATCTGCTTTGTGTGTTATCCTGTAGACAGCGTAGTTAGGTCTAGTGTCTAGAAGGCTGTTCTGTGTTCCAGGCTGAGGCTTAAGACTGTGTCCTCTACTCGTGTCATAATAGGGTGGCTTAGTTACCTGAAGCCTAACCTTCTTAACACCATCTTGCCCTAAAGGTAAGTTGGTTATATTAGGGAACTCAGTCTCCAATGCGTACATGGCTTCTAGGTCTGCTTGTTCGAAGCTGACATAGTTGTCCGTGACATTAAGGATCTCAAAAGATCCCGAGCTGTCTCGGGACCAGGCTTTGAATCCACGGTACATTAGACTAGCACCATAGATGGGAGGGGTCTCCAGAGCAGGCCCTATTCTAAAGAACTCCTTGCCTTGGAAGGCCGTGCCATATACGATAGGTGCGTCAGGCCCCTCTGTAGTTGTTGTGAACTTAGTCGTCTGCTTGTTCGTGGCGTTGAATGTTACTATCTTATTGGACCCAATGGTTGACTGAGAGCCAACGGGTACGATAGGGATGAATGATCCTTGAGTGCCGTTTATAACGCCAGCGACAGCATAGTTAATGCTACAGCCAGCAGGTATTGCCTGGGTTGATCTTATAGATAGTTTTCCTATGGTTTTACCCGACGTAAATTTGATGGGGTTGCTAATATAGGTTGCCTGTCTTGACCTGCCCGTTTGGAGAGCAGCAAACTTTTTAAGCCCAATAAGATATCTATACTTCTTGACGTTGCCTTCTAGTATTTCTTCATCAGCCTCAGTCTTGCTGAGGGTGACTCTAACGTACTGTACAAGGGTCGTCTCAAAGTCGAACGCGTAGGTTACCTTCTGGTCCTCTATTAGAGAGCCCTGTTCATACCCTAACAGGGTACTGAAGTTAACGTTGTCATTCGACGTTGATATTTTGATGTTCTGTTTCCCATCACTGTGTGGGACTACTTCCAGTCTACTAACGAAGAACTCTGACTCCACCTCTCCATCAGGATTAAGGGGGAAGGTGAACGTAGCGTCTAGAGGTCCGTTGTTCTCTGTAATTATCTCGAAGCCCCAGACAGATAGGGTATCATTAAAGATGTTACCGAACTGGGTGCCTGGTATCTGAGACTTAGATATAACCTCAGAGTTCTTAGGCTCTGAGATATTTATAGATACAGTAGGGGTATCTATCAGTGAGCCCACGTCAATACGCTGGGTGTTGTTACCACCGTAGGGAAGGGCAAGGCATTGTTCTGCCAGGTCAACGACGTCTCTAGTGGAGACAGTCGAATCCATATTAGAGGTGTCGGAGAATGTTTCGAAAGCACCATCGAAGTAGAAGTCTGCGTTGCCCGTGGTGAATAGCAGTAGTTCTAGCTCAGCTTGTAGCTTCTTCAGCTCATAGCTGTTGACCTTGTGGTAGAGGTCGGCGAAGTTAAGTCTCGTGCTGGCATCAGCAAACATCTGGATGAGCTCTTCATGAAAGGTATCGATGTCAAACTTGATCCGGCGGAGAGACTTGTTGTAGACTTCATTATTGAAAACAGACCTGTACTGTTGAGGAACGTACTTGTAGGTTACCTTACTCTTACTGCTCAGGGTATCAGATAACCGAGCAGACAGCTCACTAAGACTGGGCGTCTTACCCAGCATGAGGTACCTTAATAACTCACCAGCCAATAGCTTCTGGTACTGTCTGTTATAAATAGCCATTATAGTCCGTGCGGTGTGGCCAAGTCAAGACGCATAGGGTTTGATTCTACAGATGTCGTGTTCTGGTTACCTGTTGGTTTGTGTGTCTTGCCTACTGTGTTCGCTCCACATGATGTCTCCCAAGCAGCAGGATCGTACCCACCACTAACTGAGTACAACGTTTGATCTACTGATCCGGAAATCACAAATGGGACGTTTGACGTGCCTTGATGTGAGGTCCACACAGGCGCAGCGGTGTTGTCTGGGAATACATATGGCTGAGGCTGTAATGTCGGCTGTCGCATGACAGTCGTTAGGATGTCGATAAGATCTTCCTTTGCTTCGAGCATAGCTTCGAGGCGGATGATTCTTTTTTCTAGTTCAAATAGTTTAGAGTCCATTCTTTGGTGTTATTAAAAGTCGGTAGGATCTTAGAATAGGGCTGTAACCATCTGCTGATGCTGTAGTGCCTTCTAAGGATGAGGGTCGTTTCAATACGGCTCGGAAGATAATCTCCTTAACCGGTTTGTCAGTGGTGACGTAACTGTCTTCCAGCCTGGCCCCTAAGGGCTGCTCAGTATTGAAGCTGATGACACGGGGCACGATGCTCCCGTCTTCTCTGAAGACAGAAGGGAACCCTAGAGGGTTGATCTGTATCCATTCAGAGTTTTCTGTATTCGCTTTCACGTAGTATTCAATGTAATTTCCCGCAGGAAAAACACTTGGTACAAATTGATCTACGTTTAAAACAACCTTGACAATCTCTTTAGGTGATCCCCAGGGCTTAGAAATGATCTCACTAACCTTTTTGTATGTGAATTGAGCTAAGGTTAAGTCTCTAATGCCCAGAGCGTAACGCACAATATCAAACTGAGGTTGGTTCCAGGTCTTGGTGAGTGTCCAGCCGGACTCTTTATAGTCCACCTTAACATTTACAGTAGTCTTCTTACCAAAGGTAGAGTTATACGCGTTGCTAAGGGCCTCACCGATTGGTCCGAGACCAAGCTCAACTGCCCCTCCGAAGAAGATGGCAGCGACAATCTCTGTATTGTTCTGTACAAAAGCTGAGTCTCTACTCAGGTCTTGGTTGCTGGTGACGTCCTCTTCATTTTTAGACTCAGTCTCCCCAGCTATATCTCTAGCTGAAGTCAAGCCACCGTTGATGGCCAGCGACTGCAGGTAGGTGAACTTAACTATCTTAGACAGAACTAGGTTCTTCTCTTCTTCCACTACTGTTGTTGTTCTTCTTCCCATATTAGAACCTAAGAAATCCTCGTTTCACTGTCGTTGTCGTAGTTGTCGTAACATCAATGTTATTCTTGAGTAGGACGTACGTTCTTTCATACACCTGAGAAGATGGTTGATTCATTCTCAGGCGCATCTTAACCTTGCTA
>Ga0075110_1001299_pt1 | contig 10756 bp, 10 predicted proteins | sample AntAceMetag02UK8_FD_69799 | JGI IMG/M metagenome (GOLD analysis project Ga0075110, IMG submission 69799) | Saline lake microbial communities from Ace Lake, Antarctica - Antarctic Ace Lake Metagenome 02UK8 | ecosystem: Environmental > Aquatic > Non-marine Saline and Alkaline > Saline | place... | reverse complement strand
TTTTTTTCGTAGTCTCGAAAACTACACGATTTTTTCCTGTTCACTATCTGGAACAATAAGATCATAAATGAGACCTGTCATGAACCCGTAGATAAGGTTCATCCAAAGAAGTGGCACGAGAGTAATGAGTCCTGCTTCTCGAATAACTGGAGATAGAGTCCAGAGAATACTACTTGCGATGACCCAAATAATAATTCCGTAGAGAATACCTGAGAAAAGACTTCGTTCGTGAGAACCAATCTTCATCCCGAACGTGTAACTGAAGATAACTCCCAAAATAATACTTACAGCGAAGTGTCCGATATAGATATGGAAAAGAGTAACGTTAAAAAAAACTGCAAAGAATTTTGTATATTGCGAGAGGCCGAGCATGGCTCCTGCTGCGAACCCTGCAATAACTCCAGTTTCGAGTCCTCGTTTTAAGTGTATATTCATCATGTGTTTATTGTATCAGAGTTCATAATCGCTGTCTCTATTCGGAAGGGGAAGATTTGCTATACTAAACGTATGAATGTAACTCAAAAAAAGATTGCAATTATTGGATACGGGGTCGTGGGAAAGTCTGCGACACGATATGTTGTTGGACGGAAAGGCTTGGTGACAGTCTTTGATAGGCAGAAAGAAGACCAGTTACCACAAGGAGAAAAAGATTTTTTGAAAAAAGAGGGGATTATCTTCATGGGAGGTCTCGAGGAAGCCGAGGATCTCACAGGTTTTGACGCGCTTGTATCGAGCCCTGGAATTTCTCGGTATCGAAAAGATATTGTGGCAGCTGAAAAAGCAGGTGTCCCTGTGTATACTGACATTACCTTGTTCCTGGAGTGCTGGAAGGGGTCTGGGAAGATCATTGGAGTTACTGGTTCTAATGGAAAGAGTACGGTTGTATCGCTTTTTGATGAGGCTCTCAAAGCATCGGGTAATCCTGTACTCATGGGAGGGAATATTGGCAACTCACCACTCGAGTGGCTCGACAATCCTGCTGTTCCTCAAGATGCAACAATCGTCCTTGAGTTATCCAGCTATATGCTTGAGTATTTTAAAAGTAACCATGTACTCGATATTTCGGTAATTATTTCATTTTCCCAAAACCACCTCTCACGACACGGAACACTCGAAGAGTACGCACGAGTTAAGACAGCCGGAATTAAGGAGGGTGAAACTCATGTCTATTTGGGCGATACTCAAGGAATACGTGATTCTGTCGTCCCTTCTCTTGGTAAACTGGGGATACGGAAGATGAACTTCGTAGATTTAAAAAAAGCCCATAGTCTCATCGAAGATATTTCTGGAGTAAAAATGCTCGGAGAACATAATTTGATAAATATTGGGCTTGTTATGAACGTCCTCCAGGATCTAGAACTCTTTGATATAAAATCTCAGCAAGCTCTTAATAATTATACGGGACTTTCTCATCGGATTGAGTTTGTAAGAGAAATTGCCTGTGTGAGATGGATTAATGATTCTAAATCAACGAGTCCTGACGCGACAATCAAAGCGCTCGAAGCGATTGCTCAACCATCAGGTAAGATAGTCCTGATCGCCGGTGGAGTTGATAAGGGGGTTACTTATGAGTCATGGAGGATATATCTCGATCCAGAAAAAGTGGTTTTACTGATACTTCTTCCTGGTCCAGCAGAAGAAGAGCTCACTCGAATTGCTCGGGATCAACATATTGATTTTTGTTTGTTTGAGACTGAAAAAAACACGGAGACTTTGATGGAAAAAGTTGTCGCGTGTGCTCAAAGTAAAACAAAAGAAGGAGATACTGTTCTCTTGTCTCCTGGGGCTGCCAGTCTAAATTTGTGGGGAGGGTTTGAGGCACGGGGAGATGATTTTGTGAAAGCGGTAATGGATCTGTAAAAAGTTAAGAAAAGGATATCTTTTTGTTAACAGGAGGTCATCGATGACAAGTATTCTAGGAAGGAATCACTACTAATACTAACTCTATGAACCTCAGAAATTACGCACTTTGCAAAAACGGATCGACCCCTCAAGAGTGGCAAGCGAACGAAGACTGCCAAAAGCCCCGCTACGGGCGCCTCCTCTTCGTCAAGAACAATCACGTTCTTCTCATGCAGAAGTCTGGAAAACCATGGAAGCTCCCAGGACTTCCTCTGGGGCACCTTGCTGATCAAGAGGAAGGCTTGTCAAAATGGTCCAAGGACTTCTTAGGAATCTCAATAGATCAATTTGAAAATCTCCTTGGCCTCTTCACTGTAGGAATCAGACGCGTTGATGAGGATATCTATCGCTACCGTGAGACTCTCGTACATGTCCCTATGATGTGGCGAGAGGTTGACCCTAAAAGGTCAAGACTCTTTGATACACTATGGCAGCCAATCGATACTCTCATGAGGAATACCTCCTTCGCAGCTCGAGATTATATCAAAGAATTCCAAGAGCGGTCATTAGATCGAATTATGTCTTATGATTTCTCTCAGGCTTCGTAAGGCTCTATTCTTCACTACAGAGACCTCAACGGTCTCTGTAGTTTTTCTTTTTCTAAAAAATGCTACACTAGAGGATATGCCTGATAAATTCAAAGCAACATGGATCTCACACTCTTCAATTGGAGATTTTCTTCAATGTCCGCGACTCTATTATCTCCATAACGTTTACAAGGATCCCAATACGAACCGGAAGATTGCTGTCGTCAATCCTTACATGTCACTTGGGATCGCAGTCCATGAAGTCCTTGAGGGGCTCGTGAAATTCAAAGCTGAAGATCGTGCAAAACAAAATCTTCTCGAAATCTTCGAGAAAGAATGGGAGAAGGTGAGCGGGAAGAAGGGAGGATTTGTAGATTATGCGACTGAAGAAGAATTTTATGAAAGAGGGGTTCAGATGATCGAGCGGGCAAAAAGAAACTTCAAGCTTTTTGAAGAGAAGACCATTAGGCTCAAAGATGACCTGCCTCACTTCTGGATTTCTGAAGAAGAAAACATTATTCTTTGCGGTAAGGTTGATTGGATTCGGTATAATGAGGAAGACGATAGCGTACAACTGGTTGATTTTAAAACTGGAATGCACAAAGAAAAAGCTGGTTCATTTCAACTCCCGATCTATATGCTCCTTATGGACCGAGTTCAGAAAAGAAAGACCTCAGCTGCCTTCTATTGGTATCTTCAGACTGATGATGAATTAACCCCTAACGAACTTCCAGATATTGAAAAGGCCTACATAGACTTGCTCGAAGTTGGAAAGAAAATGAAAGCTGCGCGAGCCGAAAAGAAATTTAGTTGCCCGAATGGAGGGTGTCGCGGGTGTGAGCCATACGAAAAAATCATAAAAGGTGAGGCAGAGTTTGTTGGAGTCGGTGCGTACAAACAAGATATGTACATTATTCCACCAGAAGAAGCTGAGGAGGAGAAGGGTGACGGAGTGATCGAATTCTAATAACTTCAAATAATCCCCAGCGCTCCCAACGTGAATAGGGGATTTTTGGTATACTATCTGGTATGAAAGAGATATTTTCCCTCACAGAAAGACAGGCTTACAAAGCGGTGGACGACCTCATTGATGAGAGTCGACCCGACGGGCCTTACATTGTACTCCTTGTCCTTTCCTCAGTTATTATTACCTCGGGACTTCTTCTTAACAATGTTGCTATTTTGATTGGTGGAATGTTGATTACACCCCTCCTTACTCCGCTTCTTGTGGTCGCTCTTTCGATCACTACGAGCAAGATGTATCTTCTCAAAAGAACAGGACTCATCTTGGCAAAATCTTTTGCCTTCGTATTCGTGACGACATTTATTGTGTCACTCCTGATTGGGCTTCCTGAGAATGCGCTTCAGCAGTCAATTCTAGAGAGTTCTCCACGGACAGCTTTCTTGTACGCACTCGTTGCTATTGCCTCAGGAATTGCGGGAACACTTGCTTGGATTCGAAAAGAGGTGAGTAGTGCACTCCCGGGAGTGTCGATTGCTGTATCTCTTGTTCCTCCACTTGCAGCCGTTGGAATGTGGCTTTCACAAGGGTTTTGGTCAGAGGCACAGTTCTTCGGACTCGTTTTCTTAATTAACGTCACCATGATTCTCTTAGGAAGTGTTGCTGTGTTTCTAGTTTTACATATGAGTGATACCTTTGCGGTGCTGGATAAAAAAGAAGATGAGCTCAAAGAAGAGGATAAAGAAAAAGCAGAAATAAAAGATCTAGCAAAAGAAATAGAAATTCTTGAAAGAGAAGCTTTATTCGAAGATATCGTTGATCCAGATTTGCACATTAGCGTTACAAAAAAATAATATGGAAACTCTTTTCCCGTTCTTCATCATTCTTTTCTCAGGACTTTTCTTGACTGAGTTCTTCCACCGGATACATCTTCCCTGGGTGGTTGCTCTTATTATCTCAGGATTCGTCGTTGGTCCGTCAGGTTTTGGAGTCATTGAACCAAGTCAAACCCTTACTTTTCTCGCAGGACTTGGGCTTGTCTTCGTGATGTTCATGGCCGGAATTGAAACTGACTTTTTCAGTAAGAGCCGTGAGTCTCATTTCGGGAAGTCTTTCATGATGGCATTTGTCGGAGCTTCGCTCTCATGGGTTCTTGGATATATTCTCGCAACCACTCTAGGACTCCCTCTTCTCGCCTCAGTGCTTCTGGGGATTATCTTTATATCTTCTTCTGTCGCTGTTGCAATGCCTATTCTAGAAGGATCTGGAATTATTCATAAAGAACTTGGAAAGACTATTTTGTCGACAATGATTATCCAGGATGTTTTGAGTCTGGTACTCTTCTCTGTCTTTTCGCGAGTGGTGAGTCCTGACGCAGGATTAAATGTCCTTTTGGTTTATTCAATCCTGATTGCAGCATTCTTCTTTTTGAGAAAAGGTATCCCGCTCGTTCGGGGTTACTTTGTGAAAGAATTCCATACTGATGAGCAAGACATCTTTGAGCAGGAACTCCGAGCGGTCCTGGTCCTTCTTGTTGGGATAGTTGCATTCTTCGCTCTCTTGGGGATTCATGAGATTCTTGCGGCATTCCTTGCGGGAATGATTCTTACTGATCTTATATCTCATAGGGATATAAAGAAAAATATCCATGCTCTCGGGTACGGCTTGTTTATTCCCATCTTCTTCGCATCAGTTGGAGTTACCACACAAATTGATAATATTAATTTCGGAGAAAATGGAATCCTACTTCTTTTCCTTTCGATAATTTTTGGAACACTTCTTATACGTTACCTATCAAGCTATATAGCAGCACGATCTGTTCATTTGCCAAATAGGCAGGCAAAAGTTGTGGCTGCCTCAATGATCCCTCAGCTCTCTACAACACTCGCTCTAGGATTCGCTGGTAAACAGATGGGACTCTTCGATGACACTGTTGTGGCAGCGCTCGTTCTTATGAGTATTATAAGTATCTTTATTGCACCACTTCTGTTGAAGTTTAGTCTGCGGCATTTAGGTCATCTGAAATAATATGTAAAATAATATGTCAAAATCTAACTTTTACACTCAAAAAATTGCAACATTATATAAGAAACTTCTCTCGAGCTCACAAGGAGTTACACAAGAAGATGCTCTTTCTAGGCTCGAAGAATATGGACCCAACAGAATCCAAACAATGCAAGGTCGCTCACTTTTCAGAATTGTATTTGAGCAATTCAAAAATATTTTTACGATTATTCTTTTAATCTCGTCTATCGGAGTGTGGTCACTTGGGGAGACTGTTGATGCAATTGTAATTGGTGTAGTTATTTTGATTAACGTAGTTATTGGAGCAATTCAAGAATATAAGGCTGAAAAGACCCTCATTAAGCTTGAACAAAATCTCAGAGGTCACGTCAGGGTAAGAAGGAAAGGGTCTATTGTAACCGTAAAAGAGCATGCTGTGGTTCCTGGAGATATTATGATTCTACAGGGTGGAGATAGTGTATTTGCAGATGCACGCCTTCTAACTTCTAATGGTCTCGAAGTTGATGAAGCTTCGCTCTCAGGAGAATCTGCCTTTGTAAGAAAAGACGCTCAGGCTACTTTTGATGAAGAGACCCCTATCACTGATCAGACGAATATGATTTTTCGAGGAACTCATATTATGGGAGGTTTTGCGGAAGCTCTCGTAGTAAGGACTGGAGTTCACACGGTCATTGGTGCGATGACTCAGGACCTTCAGGAGGTCGACATGAGTGATATTCCTCTTCGGGCAAGTCTTCGGAAGGTTTCTTTGCATATCTTCATCTTGATCGGCATCGCTCTTCTCATTACCGGATATGCTGGATGGCGGGCAGACCTAGAGACTGCTGATCTCATTGGGACATTGATTGCTCTGGCTGTCTCTGCAATCCCCGAGAGTCTTCCTGTGGTTCTTACGGTGATTCTTGCTGTTGGTGTGTGGAGAATGAGTGTTCATAATGCTCTCGTAAAAGATCTTTACGCAGTGGAAGCTCTAGGACAAGCGACAGTCATGGCTTTGGATAAGACAGGGACGATTACACGTAACGAGATGATGGTAACTGATATTGTGACATTAGGACAGAAGTATAGTGTGCGAGGAAGTGGGTACCAACCAACCGGAGACATTACTCTCGGGGGAAGAAGAGTTTCGGTGTCAACTGATCAAACACTTGGACTTGGAGTTCGCATCGGAGTTCTTTCTTCATATGCGGTTATTGAACAGATACAAGGTCACGACTCGTGGAAGGTGATTGCGGGCGATCCTACAGAAGCGGCACTTATCGTTCTCGGAGGAAAAGTCGGGATGAATCGCCAGAAGCTTGAGAGTAAATATGACCTCAAAGAGGAGATTCCTTTTGATTTAGATCACAAGTATCATGCTGGACTCCATAGGATTGATGGGCTTGACTTTGTTTCTGTTTCTGGAAGTCCAGAGGTTCTTCTTAAAAAGAGTAAGTACTATAGTACTCCTCAGGGGATCCAGGTTCTTACTGATGATATAAAGGTTCAGTTCCAAAACCTGGTAACCCATTATTCAAATCAAGGAAAGCGAATTTTGGCTCTTGCGTACAAAGAAGGCGAATACAACGACTTGGATCATGCTCATATTACAGGTCTGACATACTATGGATTTGTTGCGATTGGTGATTCGATTAGAGAAGAAGCGTATGATGCAGTAAAAGACGCACAAAATGCAGGAATCAAGGTGGTAATGATTACGGGAGATCACAGGAATACGGCTCGTTCAATCGCTCAAGATGTTGGAATTTACACAGAAGGGGATTACGTAATTACTGGTCAAGATCTCTTGACGATGTCGCATGAGGTTCTTAAGGAGCGGTTAAAGAAGACTACTGTTTTTGCTCGGGTTACTCCAGAGCAGAAAATGGAAATTGTTGAGCTCTTCAAGGAGAGTGGAGAGGTTCTTGCTATGACAGGAGACGGAATTAACGATGCTCTTTCGCTTAAGGCAGCCCATCTTGGAGTAGCAATGGGGAATATTGGAACTGATGCTGCTAAGTCAGCTGCAGACATTGTCCTTTTAGATGATAATTTCTCGACGATCACGCGGGCTATTCTTGAAGGGAGGAATGTGTATCAAACTATTAAAAAAACCCTTCTCTATCTCTTATCGAGTAACTTTGCAGAGATTGCTGTGATTCTGGGTGCTCTTCTCTTGTTCTTACCAATTCCTCTTCTCGCAACTCAAATTATCTGGCTTAACCTCATTACTGATACATTTCTTGTGATTGGACTTTCAATGGAACCACAGAATGACAAACTTCTGAATAAGAAGCGTATCCCAAAGAAGTACACACTGCTCAGTAAGAAGGAATGGGCTCTCATCATGGTGCGTTCTCTTGTTATGGCTTCGATTGCTCTCTTAGTATTCGCTCATTATGAACAGTACGTCAGTATTGAGCGGGCTAGAACAATAGCACTCACGACACTTGCTGTTCTTCAAATGTATAATATTTACCTCATTCGAGCCGGTGTAAAGTCAATCTTCACATTCGCGCAGAAGAATCTGTATCTTCTTGGTGGGCTCATTCTGGCACTAGTAATGCAGATCGCAGTAGTATACGCTCCTTGGCTTCAAAAAATATTTTACACAACGGACCTCCTTCTTGAGGACTGGCTGATTATAGTTATCGCTGGATTTGTATTTGTCATGATTGAAGAGGTCGTAAAACTGTTTGTCCGAATGTTTAGAAAAAAGAAAGACAAGAAAGTGCAAGACAAATAAAGATCTAGGACCCACACTCCTTGGTATTACTGTATAAATAAAAAGACTATAAAAACCCCAGATTAAATCTGGGGTTTTTATAAGAATAACACTTAGAATTAGTACTTAGGTTTCTTGATAACCTGGACTACTTTCCCGTTAATAATAAATTGATCGTCACTGTGAATATAAATCGGTGGAATGTCAGTTGTTGAATCTGAGACAAGCACTACCTGTTCGTTCTCTTCGTCCCACACATATCGTTTGACATTAGCCATATTATCAATAACTGAAAGAATGATGTCTCCGTTTTGAGGAGATGTATCGTCAGAATCGATAATGAGATAGTCACCATCTTCAATTCTTTTCCCCTCAATAACTGCTTTGTTCATCGAAAGCCCTTGGGCTTTAATAGCAAAAATATTTTTGTGTCTCCGGAGGAGAGTGGGTGATATCTTAAGATATGTTTCAATATTTTCTGTAGCAAAGATTGTTGCCGGACCACAATTTGCTGTTCCCATGATTGGAACTGAGACGAGGCTCGATGCTTTCTTGAGGGCATGGTCGATATATTCGATAATATTTTTCCCACGATCTTGACGAATAAAACCCTTTTTCTCAAGTTGATCGAGATGGTGCTTAATCTTTTGAGGAAACTTCTCTTCTATTCTTGAGCCGATCTCTCGTAACGTAAGTGACCCAACATTTTCTCTTTTAATAAGGTTCAGAAGTGATTCTTGTATTTGATGCATATAAGTAGTATATAGAGAATGGTGTAAAAAACAATAGAAGTTTTCCACATCAGCATAAAGTTAGAAAACTTGACAATAATAAAAAAAAGAATAAGATAGTAATATATTAAGCACATAACATAAAATCACGGCATATGTTTTTAGACAAAATAACTTCAAAACAACGAGTAAGAAAAGGTAGGAAGCTTGGAATCATTAGATTTTTCAGTTTTCAAATTGTGTATCCTAAGTCTGTTTAAGTAATCGCTTTTATACACATAATTATAAATCTTTATAATATCGAGTATCTGAGTGTGTTATTATGAAAGAAGGATTCATAGAATCGATTGATAACTCTTCTTTGAATCTTAATCAAAAAACAAGTTGCTTTCTGATTATGGGTTCTTATTACTTACATTTAAATATATTACTTTATATGAAATTACTTACAATTCTTGCATCAATTGGTGCAATCAACTGGTTGCTTGTAGCATTTAACTGGAATCTTGTCGAGGCACTTCTAGGATTCAGTCCACTTCTTGTCAATGCTGTTTATGTTATCGTTGGAATCTCCGGAGTTCTTATTCTTATTCGAGCTTGTAAGTCTTCAGAAGGATGTGGAGTATGTGCAACTCCTGCTGCTGTAGATACCTCAGCACCTGAACCATCTGATGACATGACTACCGAATCTGAAGATCGAAACGCTGAATAAAAAAAGTAGAATTCACCTAAAAAGATCAGGTTCTTCCTGATCTTTTTTTGTATTCTGGTAGTATCTGTTTTCAGATAAAAGCTCCACAAAATAAAACTTTTATGCTATTCTTTACTCAATTATGGAATCTTTCATTCAGCCAATACTTGAATCCCTCGCATCGTACGGAGATACTTGGTGGGTTTCAATCCTCTTTGTTTTTGTCAGGACAATTCCTGTTCTGATTGCTCCAATTCCTGGAATCGTTGTCGATATTGTTGGAATTGCAACATTTGGATCTCTTAAGGGTTTTATTTTGGCAGAGATTGGTCTGGTGATGGGTTCTTCGTTCGCCTTTCTTATCGGAAGATTCGGACGCAAAATGCTCGCTCGTTTTAATAAGCTGGAGCAGCTCGAAGCTTGGGAGCGTTATGTTGATCCTAATCAGTCAATTCTAGTTTTGGCAGGAGCTCGAGCTATCTCAACCCCTGTATTTGACTATGTAAGCTATGCTGCAGGACTCACTTCCATGAGTTTCTGGAGGTTCACCCTTTCAACAGCGATCGGAACAGCACCGATCATGTTTGTTATCTACTTCTTCGGAAAAGAGATCTTGGAGGAACACTTAGGTATGGTCATGTTCCTTTCGGGTGGTTTAATCTTTGTCTATTTTGCCTATATTTGGATGAAGAAAACTCTGCTGATGAGACGTCTGGGGGGTGACATGATTCTTGTGGATAAGCGCCAAGGTATTACTTCCTTTGATATTATTAGAGAACTGAGAAGAGAGCGATGGGCCAAAAAAGTAGGGCACGCTGGAACTCTTGACCCCTTTGCGACAGGACTTGTGATCTTGGGGAGGAATAAAGCTACGAAGAGGCTTGGTGGTTTCTTGGGAATGGATAAAATATACGACGTAACGATTCAGCTTGGAAAGGAGTCTGACACAGGAGATACTGAGGGTGAAATTATTAAAGAGCAGTCTGTGAGTGAAGTTTCGAAAGGTATAGTTGAAGCTGTGGTTCATGGGCTCAAAGGTGATATCAATCTCTTCGTTCCAAAATATTCAGCAATCAAAGTCGATGGAAGAAGGCTCTATGATTACGCTCGGAAAGGCGAGGACGTTGAGATCCCTATAAAGACAATGAAGGTGTATTGGGTTAAGGTCTTTAGGGTTGATAATGAGAAGAAGACAATTGAGTGCCGAATCAAGGT
>Ga0075110_1001295_pt1 | contig 10775 bp, 15 predicted proteins | sample AntAceMetag02UK8_FD_69799 | JGI IMG/M metagenome (GOLD analysis project Ga0075110, IMG submission 69799) | Saline lake microbial communities from Ace Lake, Antarctica - Antarctic Ace Lake Metagenome 02UK8 | ecosystem: Environmental > Aquatic > Non-marine Saline and Alkaline > Saline | place... | reverse complement strand
ATTATTAGTTGTTACTATTTCTATATCGCCATTTTCTAGAAATTTTACATAACTTCTTGTAAGAAAATTTCCAATAGCAACCTCACCCTCTTTTAAATCTTTAAACCGTCTCTTAGGATCATTCACTATTGCGGCTCGGTTTGCCTCTTGACCCATAATATTAAACATTAGTGCAAGTGAACCCACTGGAGCATAGGAAGACATCCCGTAAGGATGCAATACCTCTACATTGCCAACTTTTTTTGACATCCATTTAATTTGCGCAATAGAATAGTCTCCAGAGTCTTCTGTTTTTCTGGATACAGTTCCGCGCTTAATTAGGTTTTTAATAAAAGTTAGAATATTCATTAGCTATCCGTAAATATTATATCATCGCCTTTTTTATCTGACTTCTGCGTTGCAGCATCCACTTTTAATTGCAGCGTATAAGCATCTTTATCAACTAATTTAATTACCGTGGTTGACCCTGTATCCAATGATAAATTATACTCTACTGATTTTATTAATAAAGTAGAATTAATATCAGCAAAATTATCTTGCACCTTTACTAAAATATTAGGCTTCCATAGAGTCGTTTCTGATTCGTCTTGATGATATCCGTAAACTATGGCCTCATACTCAGTAGACCTGGCCTTTGTAAGGTTTTTAGTCCATGTAGCAAGGTCGGTTAAATTTACATTAGAGTCGGAAGTTTCTGATATTATCTCCACGGTGCGACTTTGGCGCATATTTATACTATTATCAATAGCCGTTCCGCTTTGCACAGCGACAGACTCATAACTTGTATCGCCACCGCTAAAATCAACACTGGGATTCTGGCCACTCCATAACGTATATTTATAAAATCTTTTATTAAAATCATAACTTATAGTAGCAGATTTTATATTGTTAAAATCACCATTTATTATATTTTGCAATTGCGTTGCTGACTTAAACGATGCAGATCGCGCAAGTACGATATTGCCCTCGCCATCAGTTGTAAGTAGTACCTGCCTTTTTCGCGCATACGTTTCTATAAAGTCAAACATTGACTGACTTACTGGCGAGCTTGATGGGTCACTTTCTGAAAATGGCGCAGGATCCGCCCCAGCCTCATTAATGATTTTTATTGCAGAAAGGTTATGGTCATCAAGAACTTTTCGTATTATTTGAATTAATCCAAGCCCTACAAACTCCTTAACCTCAACAATACTACTATCCACCAAGTCAGCGGTACGGTCACGCCCCCTTATAGTTATTTTATGCATTGTAGAATCATATGTAACATCTATGCTGTCTACATAGCCGTTTATAACACTGGTATTTTTAATAAACACCCTGCATGGCGCGCCTGCCTTTATAGGAAATGAAGTTACTTTGTTTGAAGTCGCAGAAAACTCGAAACTACCGCTAATAGCCTCAATGCTACGGAATATTTTTATATCCGTGAAGCCTTCGTACTTAAGTCCTGATACTTCCAATGTTATCATGTTACTAATATGCCTACATTTCCCGACACAAATGATGTATCAATGGTATTATTAAGATTAATTAATGCCTGCGTATTATCGACACTTCCATAATATTGAAAACATAACATAGTCATCGGCAATTCATGGGTTTCTATCGTAGAAATACGGAACGCATTAACGGTTGCCTGCTCTAAAAATTGAGTAACCTCAACACGTAGATCCTTTAATGCCTGCACTGTGATGTCAGTTAAATTATTATTTGCTATCGTGTAATTAAATTGAGCATCTAATTGATCTTCAATTTCCTTAATATCTATTTCGGTTGTTAGTGACAATTGCGGAACTGTATTATAAGCATATGCAAGTGCATTAGTATTTACTGCACTATTTATTATAACCTGGTTAGTTGCGCGCTCGATGCGAGGCGCTGTTGTCTCCTGTATTGCTACGTCATTTTCTCCATAGTTAAATAACTTAGTAAGTAAGTCAAACTGATCTCGCGCATTGCGCCCTATGGTGCTAAACGATCCAAATAATATACCAAAATCATAGGCTAGATTTGTAGGGTCGTTAATATTGCTATTAATATTGTTTGTGAACCCAAGTAAAAACCCACTGAATGAACTAACCTCATCAGCAACCTGCAAAATATTATCTGCATTAATTCCCATTGCAGCAGATACGCCAGTTAAAATAGTTTTTGCACTAAGGAAGTTGGATGGGTATTTTTTACGAACGCTAAATATACTTGCAAGATCTGCGCCTACATATGAGGCAAGTAAGTTTGTTTGTTGATTTATTAATGACGTATTATCATCTGAGCCCGATGGAAATACCGATTCATCAGATTTTTCAAAAGTCATATTAAAACGAGCAATACCCAAACTAGTTAGGCCTTCACTAAGGCTATAAGGCTTTGCAACAACTTTAACAGTTCCATAAAACGGATGCACCAAATCGCCCCTATCAGGCTCTTTTAATGCCGATATAAGCGCGTCTCTATCTTGTATATAATTATCACCAGATATCACCCCAGTAAGTGAGAATATTTCTTGTAAGTCCCCCAAATCTTCAACAAAGCGCCTGTCGCTATTTGGGTATTCATGCGTAACTGTTTTGCGCCCGCCATTTGTGGACGTGGATTCAATTAAAAAAGTTACACCCTTGAAGCTTGCTGATTGTAATTTTTCTAACATTATTGCATCCCGCCCATGTTAAATCCAAGTTTTGATGAATTTAATCCTGTTAGGCTTCCTTTTGCCGTGGCGTTAAATCCTGGCACTTGCTGTAAATTAATATCAACATCAACTTTAGATTTATTATTAATCATGCCATTAATTCCTACGGGCTTATTTGCTGTGATGCTACTAGCATTTTTTACAACATCGAACGGAGACGATGCATCTGCCCCGCCGCTAAATGACTTCATTCCGAACATATCTCTTGCCCATTTAGGCAATGACAGCCCGGCTAGTCCGGCCCATTTATTTATAAATCGTCCTATTTCCTGTCTAAATGCATAAAATCCAGCGGCCGCTATTGCAATCATTCCAACTATAAATCCTATAGGATTAGCCATCATTGCAGCATTCAGTATCGTTATTACGCCAGTTAGAGATCCAGAAGCCACGGATAACAACGCAAACCCTCCCGCAAGCACTTTAACACCAGAAAGTAAAACCGCAAAGCCAGAGGCGGCTAACCCTAGTAGTATCAATAAAGGGCCTACAATCGCTATAATTGCGGCAATTTTTAATATCAATTCCTTAGTCGCCGGAGATGTATCTTCCAATGCCCTAATGTAGTTTGTTATTTTCAGCGTGATTTTAGTATATAAAGGCAATATCACCGCGCCAAACGCTATGCTTAAATCTTTTTGAGCCTCTACCATTCTCCTTGTATTATCCGTCGCGGTGCCCAGCTCTCGCGCCACTTGGCCTATGGCATTCTTGCTTTGCATGGTTACCAGTGCTAAAGTTGCCTCCGCCCGCGCTTGCAAGAAGGTCATGTTGCGGAGCTTGCCCATTGCCTTCATGTGCTTAACTTTAGCAACAACCATTTTCTCCTGTATAACTATGCCTAATGACTTTGCAGACTCCCGCTCCCCAAGTAGCGCCTTTGTTAGTATCTGGGTTGCTCGAGCAGCACCTCCCTCAAGATTTTGAAATGCGGCCAAATCAGCGGCCAACTTAGAAACTGATGTTGACAATCCTAATGCTGCTTTTTGAGAAAATCCAAGGCCAGTTAATAAATCCCCGGTTTGCGCCAGCATATCTTTGACTGTCACGTTAGAAAGCCCGAATGCCCGACTTAATTCTTTTGATGTTTTGTTTGCATTTTTTGATACACCTTTAAATACCGCCTCGAATCTAGCGCCAGTTTCCTCCGCATCCATTGCTGCTTTTATCATCCCCCGGCCAATTAGTGCTATAGGTAGCGTAGCAAACGCTGTCATTTTAATGCCAGCGTTTCTAACGTTATTACCTAAATCCTTAATATCTCTATTTGATTTTTTGATTTTTGCACCAAGGTTGTTAACTGAGCGCGCAATATTATTCGCAGTTCCCGAAAACTTATCAACAGCTTTATAAATGTATGAAATATTAAATGCCATTACTTGTTTGCCCTTTCGCGTTCTTTATTTATTTTTACAGCATATTCCTGTAAACGAAAAACATCTGGCAAAGGCATACTTTGCAATTCCGTATATGAAAGGCCACCCTTATAAAACACCATAAGGTTAGCAATGATATACTCTATTTTGCCGCCATCTTCGATAGATGGGATGCTAGCAAAAAATTTGCAATGTACTCCCCCATAAGCCGCTCGGTGTCACTATCAGATAATGAATCGAACATAGGAGATGTTAGCTTTATACTATTAACCGAACATGCGTCATTTAAAAGAAGTGCGCGGAAATTTTCCTGATATTCCGCAAGGTCAACATCCGACATCATAATAACTGACATAACTTCACTGCCTGATATTGATGTATCTTTTCCGGCAGATTCAGATCCAACATTGCCGCTATTATCTGCCATTCCTTTTAAGGCGCGAAAAAAGCCTTGCTTTAATTTAGCAGATTCGCGACGCTGCTTATTTGATGGCGCTTTTAAAAGTAACTCATATGATTCTGCTAATTGACCGCCATCATGATACTTAATTGACGTATCAAGATTAAATGTAAACTCACTTTTAAAATCAGTCATAAAATTCCTTTGATTATTATACAGCCGCATCGGTTTTAAATTCTAAATCCAGTTGCGTATCAGATCCTAACACAACCTCATAGTCACTTGTTAATACTGCATTGGTAAATGACCGAGTAAGTCCAGCGCCTGTTATACTTATTACATTTGCATTCGTATTATCTTTCCATCCAAGTACAAGCGCGATATTTTCGGCAGTTGGCAGCATTGCAAACTTTACCATTGATAATTTACTCTCAACATCATCAGAATAAACTGACTGTACTGAGCCACCACCAGCGGATTGAACTCTTACAGTTTGCTCACCCCGGCCTTCGGTATATGAAACGCTATTTACAACAACGGGTACAGATAAATTATTTACCAATACCGATGGGTTTACTAGTGCTATAGGTCCTGGCATTTATTATGCTCCTGTAGTTGAGAATGAAATTTGCATAGTTGCAACAAAAGAACGAAGCTGAGTAACAATAGGCACTTTCATAGTGATTGTTACCGCACCAGTTGAAAGGTTAAGAGTTACAACTCTATTATCTTTAAAGTATTTTTGAGCAGCGCTTCCGGACTGAACAAGAACGTAATCATCACCAGATAATTGATTATATAGATTATCAAGATACGATTCTATAACGGCCTGATTGGCCATGCTTCGATTAGGTATCAAATCGCCTTGAGTCAATCTTGACTGTGCAAATCTAGCGCGCATATTGTTAAAATAGAACTCACGCACCGTGACCGACGTATCAACTGCATTTAGGAATTTAAATGTAGTTTCCACATTTCCAGCAGTATCAGTTTTACGAGTGGTTACTATTTCACCTGATATAATGGATGTTCTAGTAAGGTTATTCGCTAATGTGGCAACACCAGCAGTTAGTAACGCCTCAATTTCTGTGTTTGTAAATCCAACACCTCTATCAATCAAATCAAGATAATTAAACGGTGTATTGAAATACGGCAATGATGCAATTGCAGGGCCGCCAGTAGCATCAAGCGCGCCATTTGTGCTTATGGTGTACGCTGATATATTTGCGCCAGTTGTCAGCCTCAATGCACGAATAGCCGCGAACTCAGCGGATATAACGTCACTAAACTCAAGCAATGCACCGCCTTTATGGGCTGTTGCTGACAGTTCTTTATTGCCAATAAGCACTAGACTCTTTGAATTTTGCGCATTACCAGCGGTTATTAAGTTTGCATAAGTATTAGATAGGGTTTGAATGCCTACGCCATCTTCAACAGCACTGCTAACGTTAAATCTAGTATCAAGCTCAGTTGTAAGTGTTGTTAGCGTATAAGTTTCAGGCCATACGATAGTTTGATAGCGCTCGCCCGCGATAACATTAAATATACTTGTAAGAGTTGGGTTGGTTGCGCCATTAGTTGGCAATGTAAGCGCAACTGATATACCGGCGACTGCGCCTTCAACTTTATAACCCACGTTATTACCAAACTCGCCCTTATGAACGCTAGTTACGGTTACCGTTCCGGATGAATTGGAGCTTGTAAACGGCGCGCTGACCGCGGCCGCAACTGCGGTATCAAGCAAGTCACCAACGGCAGTAGCTGCTGTTCCACTTGGAATAGCCACAGTAAGCGCGTAGTTATAGCCAGATCCGATTGATATAGTAAGAGTTCCGGCGGCAGTAGATGTGCCTGAAAATACAATAGTTCCAGTTGCAGCAACGCCCGCGCCCGCATCAGCAAGCGCAATAGCATCGAACTGAGTAACTTTATTTATACGCCTTGCCTGCCTTACCATTTGCGCGATCATTGATGTTGCGCCAAATAACGCATCTTCTTCGCCTGTATTTCCTATACCTGACGTAAGGGCGCCAGCGGTTGCTGTTCCTGATAGCATCTGGCCAACAAACAGAACCTTTTGAGGTTCAGTTGATATGGTGGTAGTTGCTGGTATAATGGTAAATGTGGTATCGGGCTGCGATATTGGCATTATTTAGTCCCCTTAGTAGTGGTTTTTTCTACTTTTACAAGTTGCTTGTTATTTACTATTTCTACGCAATTATCACGCTCAGAATCTTGAAGCCTTCTAAACCAAAAATTATCAATGATAACGCCATCTTTATCGGTTTCGAGTGTAATTTGCTCACCCACTTTAAGGCCATTTAGTGCGGCATTAAGTTTTAATGTAATCATTTTCAGTGCACCTATATTTTCATAACAATACAATTATAGAGGCATTTATATAAAATGGAAAGTTATTTTAAATATAATTAAAAAGCACTGTTGACTTGTAAGATTTTTTATTATATTTATTAAGCATGACTTGCAGGAGATGATTTGTACAGTGAGGGGCTATACTAACATGACATTAACAATTGAAGATTTTATCAAAGAATCAAATGCCATTGAGAACATTCATAGAGAACCTACGCGTGAGGAAATAAAAGAGGCCAATCGTTTTTTGAAATTAAACGAAATTACTATAGCTGAAATAAATGCCTTTGTTAAAATTTATCAACCTAATGCAAAATTACGCATATGGGATGGACTGAATGTCATTGTCGGCAATCACATGCCGCCACCAGGAGGAATCAACATTGGTCATGCATTGCAAGGCATATTGCATGATGCAACTTTACTAAATAAATCCGCGCATAATATTCACGTTGATTATGAATTATTGCATCCATTTACCGACGGCAACGGGCGCTCTGGTCGTATTTTATGGTTATGGATGGTATATAATCGACTTGGCAGATTGCCATCATTAAGTTTTCTACATAGCTTTTATTATTCAACACTAGATAATTCAGGAGACTAATATGAACAATGACCTTGTTATAGACAGCATAAATATATCAGCACTATCTCGCGATTGTAAAAAGATGATTGCTAAAATAATAGAGCAAGATAGTATAATTAAAATTCTAAAAAAAGATTTAAGATTAGCATTTGCTAGAATTGATGATTTGCAAAAAGCAGCGAGTCCGAAATCAAGCAAAGCTTCATCAAATCCATTTGGCAATCTATTTAATTAAAGCGGCACGTCATCCAAATCAATATCAGCCGTATGCATAATAATATCGTCACCATCCACATTATCAGGGTCATCAAATTGCAATGAGAAGTCGCGGAATGCAACATTATACTCAGGCGCAACCGTATCACCTATGGTAATGTCAGCCACAAGCTCAAAAATAAATTCATGAATATAATAAGCACCGGTATATTCAACATAACGATCACCGGCAGCAGTAACAACGTAAAGATTAGTTTCAGCAAGAACCGAATCAAGCTCCGCACGTAGAATGCTTTTATAAAGCGCAACTCGCACATCCTCCATCTGGTCACGCACAGCGCGGCCAGCAACTTCATTAACGCATGGCGCATAAATATAAATGCTAAATGGTATTATCATCCTTTGACGATATGCATCGCCATAGGTTAAGGTTGATATTGCGTCTGTTGTAATGCGCCTATCTTTTGATATGGAATTATCACCAAGGACCACAAACGCCCATAACTTATCAGCAGCTTGCTTTGTATACGCCTGGCGCGCGCGCTCCCATGATATAGCGCCAGTTACGCGAACGCCACTGCGGAATGTTGGGGTACCTTGCGCCGGGCTGTCGGGAGTTAGCGTAGTTTCGTATGTAAATGTTGTTGTGTCGGTAACGGTCACTTGCTTGCGGCCATTATATCCGGTTGCGTTATTATTCAGCAATACCATAGTGCCGGTCGCTGGGGTTGCTGGTTGTGTTGTTATGGCGTATGTAAATGTGCGGCGGTTTGCTACTGTTAATATGGTAAATGTACCATTGTATGCGGCTTGATCTGCGCCAGATATTTCAGCAGTGAAGTCAAAACCCTCTGTAAAATCGTGATTCGTAGCGGTTAATACAGTTACTATTGAGCCAGATGCACCTATTCCAGTGTTCGCCACTGATGCAATTGAAGTTATCGTTATTGGTGTTTTGGCATTAAGAATATTGACGTAATTGCCAGTTATTAGTCCATGCGCAGAACTAGTTACAGCCGTTACTGTTGTGCTTGCTCGCGTCAAGCTACTTATTGTGATATCCGCATTACTAAACAAATCCGTTTGCGTTGGCAGTACGGCTTGTAATTGAGCTATAATGGTTGATGCTTTTATCATTTAAACCCTTCCTTATGCGCTTTTTGCAATTCTTTTTCCATAATAACCTGCGCCTTACCTACTGTTGACTTTGACGCAATGGCCAATGTAGGACGCTTACCCATCTTAGCCGTTCCATCTTCTAAATATTCAACATATTTAGTATCTTGATTTTCTCGAAAACCAAACTCTAACTCTTGCGCGCCACGAACATCAAAACCAATGGTTTTTTTGGCTGCGCCAGTTTTATTTGCAAAGCTTTCCCCAGTAACTGAAGCCCGGCGACTGCGCCCCCTGAATTTTTCTAGCCTGCCATGACGCGGCTTTACAGATATATTATCTTTTATAGTTCGCCTGGCTATTGCGCCAATTTGATAAAATGCCTGTCTAATTCCACGCACATTTATATCTTTTAAATCATGCAGCTTTAATTCTACTTTGCGACTTGCGCTATTTTGTGTGATTTTAAACATTAAGCCTGATTCGATAAATTATCAGCTGTACCTCGTTCTGAACATCTCAATAACATAAATTCATCACGTTCTTCTAGGTTTTGTACGTCAATAATATTGTAATATTTTGATTTATATTTAACCCACCCTTCAAATGTCAATGTAGATAAATATCTGATATACATATAATGAGTTGCAATGCCTTTTAATGCAGTGCCGTCGAATATTTCCTTGCCATCACGCGTTTCAATGAGAGCCCATACCGTTTTATCAAGGTTAAATACCTCCGTAAAATCAGCGCCGCCCGCCCCAGGGGGGGTTATAGTGCGAGTTTGCACAATTATTTTATCACGCATATCGCCAATGCACACGTCTCTTTTTTTGCGTCTTATGCTAATACATTTAGGCATATTTATAACCTATAATATGACGGGTCACGCTCATAGCTTCCAATATTAATTATACGATATTTATCATATAATGATTTAGAGTTTGCGGGTAAATTAACACCATTGCATTCGCCGGAGCAGTCACCTCTATTTTCATACAAAAATGCAATGTGATTTAAGAGCGCCATTTTTATGGCGGCCGGTATATTCGTTGCGGCCGCACCATATCCAGATATAAATATAATTTTTACCGCTTGTGGCAATGTATCTATATCTTCTGGCCATGATTGACCATCTTGTAGAAAAATTTGCGGATAATCCTGAACGTCAGTAAAGCTATATACACTTGACGCAAGTAAAGTAAACACATTGCTAACTAAATAATTTATAGATGTAATGCTCGACACCTTCGATCGCCTTAATTCCAATGGATCATAAAACCCATCGCGGAAAGTGGTATAAGTTTTATTTATAAAGTCACGACCTGTATACTTCTCGCCATATTCGGTCGCCATATTAACAAGCAATGTTAAATATGTATCCTCAGTGGCATCATCGGCATCTATTTTTAAATGCTCTTTTACTTCTACAAGCGTAACTGGAATTGCCGCCGATGCGGTTGTAATATTATAAGTATAAGCAATTTTTCGCTTGTCTAAAATATAGCTATTTCCATAAAACATATTATGCCCATTTTCTTTTTATGTTAGTTGGAGGTGGAATAACTATTATTTCATTCGGTATTGTTGCAGCTATAGCATCAGTACATAAAAGATTCGCATGAAAGCCCGGTTTCTGTGCAGGTTGAGTAACAACTTCACCATTCCCATCTACCGTGGCGTCATCATTAGATAATGCGCCTATTATATCTAGCGTAAAATCATGTGTTGCCCGTATCCATATGGGATTGCTATCAAAATCTACACCTCTTGCAAAAGGCAGCGCATCAATTAGGTTCTGTTCAGTATCCGCTCTTAAATAAAGTATATTCATGTCGATAATGCCACTAAGGTTTCATTGGGTAGTCTTGTAGGGTAATAGGTCAGCTTCGGAAGGTTCCCGTTCAGAAAGAATCCAAAACCACCAGCATATCCTATTGAAAAAGTTGTCATCCCAGTGGTGACTGAGCCAAGAACATCAGTAACAACGGACTCGCCGTTCACAGTGAATGAGAA
>Ga0075110_1001290_pt1 | contig 10791 bp, 14 predicted proteins | sample AntAceMetag02UK8_FD_69799 | JGI IMG/M metagenome (GOLD analysis project Ga0075110, IMG submission 69799) | Saline lake microbial communities from Ace Lake, Antarctica - Antarctic Ace Lake Metagenome 02UK8 | ecosystem: Environmental > Aquatic > Non-marine Saline and Alkaline > Saline | place... | reverse complement strand
AAAGAATGGAGAATGTAATGAACAAGAACGTACCTGCGAAAGTTGAACGGTATATGAAAGTCATGGAGCGATTGCGTGACGCCAAAGATACGTCTAATACGTCCTCTGGAGAGTGGACGATGACGTACCCCTGGAACCGTGGTGAAGCGAGTGAGCTTCAGAGCCACATACATAAGATGATTCGCGTGAAGCGTGCCGAGCTTTCAGAGCTTGAGAGCGCTTGGTGTGAGTTTGTTGAGATGACCGATGACGGTTGCGTTGAAGCATATTTTGAGTTCGCTAAGGCGCAGATGAAGATGCGTGAATGGGAAATAGTGGAGGTGAACAAATGATTGGTCCTTACTTTATCTGCTTGGACTGCGTTTACTACCATGAGTACGGGGTGCTTCTTGGAACGCCCCTTGACCGCTACTGGGAAGTTGCCCGTCATGCTAGTGGCGCATTCTCGATTGACGTGCCCATCGATGAAAGTGATGGTTTTGTTGCTTTCAGTCGCGAACCTTGCGATGCCTGCGAAACACACCTTGTGGGGCAGAGATTCCCCGCTCAGTACACGGAGTTGAACAAATGATGAGTCGCAAAGATTACGTTTCAATCGCTGAAGCCATTGTCCCCTGCGGATTGGAGATGGGTGTTAGTGACTATGAGTTGCTAGTGGACCGCTTGGGCGATGTGTTCGAGCGTGATAACCCCCGCTTTGAACGTGAGCGTTGGGAACAAGCCTGCAACTTGCATTACATCCACATCCGCTGAATACAAAAGACCCCTGGAGCTTATTGGCTCTGGGGGTTTTTTGTGCCTACCTTACCTCGGTGGGTTCAGTCACCCGGATTTCACGCTTTGGCTTTTCAGCCCTTGGCGATTCCGGTTCAGCTGGAGAATCGAGTTCCGCAACTGCTTTAGCCATCTCAGGGGCAAGGGCGTAGATGGCACCACTCTCAGGGTTTCCTGCCGCCTTCAAGATTGCGTCTTTGATTTGCTTTTCACTAGGCATTGAGCATCTCCAATAGTTTGAGTTTGTATTTCTTGAGTTCGAGCATAGCCATACCTTTGTCATCTGGCTCATCTGATGTTTCTTCGGCAACAGGCTTTTCTGGGGCAATGGAATCCAGAACCTCAGTCAGCAGTCTGGTGTCCTCGTCTGTCATTTCTTCACCCATCTCCAGCTTGACTAGAGCATCGGACAAAGCATCAAGGTCCACGTCTGCGCGTTGAGCAACTTTTGCGAGCCCACGAACTTGGGCTTTGCCGGAAGTGCCCTCATATGCGGGGAACGCCACAATACTGACCTCGTGAATCATAACCTCACGCAAGGTGCGTTCTGAGCCATCCTCCGACCACTCGTCACCTCCACGGGGAACAGAGAAACCAAAGCTCATAGCATCTACGTCACCACGCTTCAGGAGTTCGGCGGCATCACGACCCGTGGAAGTATTGGGTAGCTGGGCAACCACTTTGAGTCCACGTTCATCCTCGACCAACTTCATCGTGCCGGACCGGGTAGAACCCAGGACCTCACTTGTATCGTGGTTCCACAGGAACTTGATATCGTTGCGGGATTTGAGTGAACGGATGAAAGCCCCTGGAGCTATACGCTCCGTGAACGGCAATGGTTTGCTTGGGGAATCGAACAAAGCGGCATACCCTTCAAAGAACATACCGTCTGAGTTTTCCCGGACCTCCATCTCATCCAATGGCGTTTCACGGGTTTCAATAGCAGGCAAAGTATCTCCCCTGTCTTTCTGCTCTTGTTCGAGTCTACCAAACACACCGTCAGCATACTTCATTGCTCGACCTGCGGCACGTTTGCTTGGACCGCTACCCCAAAGTAGATGGGCAACTACTCCTGGGCTGGGGTACTTGTCATTTTCTGGGTCTGCCGCTGGAGCTTCCAGGTCTGGCATGTGGCGAGCTATCCAAGCTCGCAACCTTATCCACTTTTCAGCGGTCACATTACCTTGAGCCATAGCTCTTGCTTCACGAATGGTCTTGTCGGTCAGACCACCGCCACCCTTGCCCTCTTTGACATATTTGAGACCCTGGCGTGCTGAAGCCCTCATGAAAGCTGGCGGGTCCAAGTTGATTGCCCTATCTTGCTTGTCATCGTAGGAACGCAATGAGTCAATCTTGGTGAGGGCGGAGAATCTGTGCCCGACCAGACGGGCAGTTGGTTTCCAGCCGTCATCGCCTTCACGGAATATGCGAATGAGTGCGGCAGGATTTTCTGGACTGGCTTCAACGGTAAAGCTGGAATCAGGCACCTTTATTGGGTTGTCCTGGGATATACGCTCAATTTGACCCTGGGCGACTCCACCAGATGCTTTCCATCTGACGTAATCCCCTTTTGCGAACGATTTTCCCGATTCAGCCCTTGATTGAACAATTTGGAGGCTCCCTGAGCCCCTCTCAGAGCCTTTTATCCCGTCCCGGGGTTCTAGTCCCCGGATAGGGGTCTCATCGCTCTCAGGCGATTCTGGCGCTTCGTGGTTTTCTTGGTTCACCATTAGCGGTCCACCTCATCGTCGTAGACTGATTCTGGGTCAGCCTCATCTATCTGCGCTACCGGTTGAAGCTGTGAACTTGGGACCCCAGTGTGCGGAATTGGCGGTAGCCCAAGTGCTTCTAGCACCCCTGCTGGGTCAAAACCTGCGACCACCAGTTGTTGTGCCGCCTGGACCTTATTCTTGGTTGCCGTAATGTCAGAGTCAATAATGTTTACGTTAGCTAAGGGGACCCGCACACTATTTGCGGAATCCTGTTCCATTGGAGGTAAGTCCTCCAGCCTGCGAACATCGTTGATTGTCAAGAATCCTGACTGGAGCCCTGTCGAATACGAGGCAGTACGGGTTTGGAGGTCGGAGCGAACCAGACCATCCATATTGAACTTGACGTATGCGTTCTCCCCACGAGGCAAGCGGTCAAGCAATGTGCTGAACGCGCTTTCAATCTTGGTCACAATGGGTCGCAAGCCGTGGGTTATCCAAGCAAGGTTGTTCTGCTCAACGCTGGCGTAGCTCGTAGTCCCGGGAATCCCCAGCAAATGCGGGGGCACATTGAAGGCGCGAGCGATATCCTCTACCGCCATCCTGCGAGCATCTATAGCCTGCGACTGCCCGGGGTCCACCTGCGTTGCCTTGAACGTAGCTCCACCGGACAGCACACCAGTTTTGTGACCTCTGCGCCATCCCCGGTGACGGGAATCGAAACCTTCAGCAAGATTTTTGGCTTGCTCTGCGGTCAGGTTGCCGGGGAACTCAATAATTCCATTTAGGTTGGTCCCATTTCCAAAGAATGTTGCAGCGAACTTTTCAAGAGCCATCGCCAGACCAAAGTTTTCCTTGAGAGCTTTGACCCTTGACACGCCACGGAGCACCCCAGGGCGTACTACGTCAGGAATCCAAAGAATCTGCTCTGATGAGAGGTTTCGCTTTTCACCCTCAACTTGGAACTGGACCCTCCCAATCCCACTACGCTTGATTTCTACCGTCAAGGGGTTTAGGACCGTCAAATTTACAATCTTGCCCTGCTTGTTACTGAACACACGGACAAACGCATTACCGTCAAGGAGCAAACTGACAATTAGTGAATTGTAAAACGCTTCACGGGGCAGGTCTACGTCTGGCTTCTTTACCCAATCCGGCTTTGGCTCAAAGATTTGCCTTTTGTCATCCACCCGGATGTAACACCCCATCGGCAAAGTGGAGATGGTGTCAGCAATAAGACTGACTGCCGAGAATACGGCATTGACTTGAAATACTGTTTCGTCATTGATATTTGTGGCAGACAAAGTGCCGATAGCAATGTCATCGCCTGACTCAAAAATACTTTGGTAGCTTATTGCTCTCTGCTCGAACAATCGCTCAAATACCATTACTTGCTAACCGCCACTCCGATGAGGATGGCGAATATGCCACCTATGATGAGTCCAGCCGGGATGGAGAGCAGGCTTACGCCACCTGTAATCGCCAGGGCTCCGGCTAGCTGTAGAATAGTAGACATTATCACCTAACTGAAAAATTCAGGAACTAGTAATTCCATTCTACCGGCAGTTGCCCTATCTACCGCAATAACCGCCGCAACAGCTGAGTCAATCTTTCGCGGGCTGTCACGCTTGTCTTTTACAATACGCGGTCCAACTGAGTCAATCTTGACAACCGCATTGTCCAAATGCCTTGCGAGAGTAGGGTCCCCATCGTGGATGAGCCTGTTTTCAATGACCGCATCAAAAAACTTGGTACAAGCAGGGACCATACGCCGGGCACTCGTGGACGGGTATTCCACAATCGGTAGACCGTAATCCTCTAGCACCTGCATTGTTCTGGTCCAGCGATACGGGTCGCAAGCAATTTCCCGCACGTTGGGGTGCTCTTTACAGAAGTCAATAATGGTTTGCTCAACCTCACGAACATCAACCCGCCAATCCTCACCGTGAATCTCCAAATCCTTCTCCCACGCCTTCACCATAAAAACACGGATGGGGTCATCCTCATTTTCCGGGATAACACAACCAACTATCACTGTCGCATCCCCGCTGAACGAGCCATCAAAGCCAAGAATTATTTGGTCGTCAGGTTTCACGTGAAACTTTTGCTCGCATTTATCCCAAGCTCCGGTAGGAAGCCAAGCCAACTGGCTCGAAACCCACTGGTTACAACGCTTGGTCCTGAACTCAGACTCAGGGGTACGGCGAACTGAAGAATGAAAGTCGCTTGGCGCGTTCAGGTCAGCATAGCCAGGGTTTGCTTGCCTCCAAGTTTCCTCATTCCTGTGGTCCCCGTCATTCTCCCACCAAGCCATAAAGAATGTCGGGTCATCTACTTCCCCGCTGGCGATTGACTTGCCGTAATTGTATAAGTCGTAGGCGATAGAGTCCCTACCCGTGCTATCAGCTTTCACCCCGGCAGTTGTAATCGCAAGCATTGTCGCCATACTGCCTCGGGCACCCATAGCAAGCGACATAACATCAAAAAGGTCACGGTTAGGTTGCGCGTGAAGCTCGTCAAACATCACAAAGGTAGGGTTCAAGCCCTCCTTGGAGTATGCCTCAGCCGACAGAACCGTATATGAGCTGTTACCGGCTGGGTAATAAATGGCGTTACGGTAGACCTTCATCATTTTGGATAGCTCCTCAGACTCAGCCACAATCCTTGCCGCATCCTTGAACACGATACGAGCCTGACCCGTCTCTGCCGCGACAGAATACACCTCACCGCCCTCCGGTCCCGATAGGAGAGAATACAGCGCCAGAACCGAACCCAGAGCCGATTTGCCATTCTTGCGGGGCATTCCGACATAGTTGATTCTGTGACGTAGCTGGTCTGTTTCATCGTGAGCGAAAATATGCGTAATCAGGTCTTTTTGCCAGTCCCGCAACCGCAATTGGGTACCCGACTTGCCTGCGACAGAATCTTTGGTGATAATTCCGTACTGTTCGGCAAACTCAATGGCTATATGTCCCTCCCCATGGGTCAAATGCTTTTCAGGTACCGGGGTTAGCCACTTGGGCTCATGGTTTGTGAAGTTCATTGCGTTTCCTGAGTATTTCCTCAATCTTGGATGCCTTCTTGACCTCGGCAACACCAAGTCTGGTCCTGTCACTCGGCGTAAAGCCTAGTAGCGACAGATTTCGCACAATCTGGTTGGAAACTGAGTCTAGCCGCCTAGCCATACCCATATCATCCGAACTCATTACTTTGATTCTCAGATTCCAGCGCTCATCCACAAGCTCACAGGTCATAAGCAAAATTTCCATGTCAGTAATTGGGGATATCCATTGGATTCCTGCTCCCCAAACCTCATCCCACAATCTGCGACCCGGTTTCAGCAAAGGGCGCGGTGGCTCAGGGATTTCTGAAGCCTGCGGGAGTAGCTCAATAGCCATAGGGTCCGGCAACTTGCGCTTACCGGGGTTCCCCGTCTTACGCTTTATCTCCACCGGGGTTGGCGGTCTGCCTCTTTGCGTCATATTCTTGGCTCTCTTGCGTAGGTCTTGGCTTTCAGCCTAATGCTTGCGATGCCTCCCGCCTTGTATTTCACCGAAGCCAGGTCAGGATACCTCCCTGCTACCTCATATATGGCTGAAGTATTTTCAGCCTGACGGTCCTCCACCTCTGCCGTCATCCCTCCAGGGGCAAAAAACTTGGTAATAGGGGTAATCCACTCAAGCCTGACAACCGAGCCATTCATCAAGAATGAACGTAGCGTGGTTTCAAAGTCCTCAGCTGAACTATTGTCCGTAGGTCTGTCCGACCCCGTGACCGCCCTATCACCGGCATAGTTGCCGTGAAATATCCCGCACATTAGGCGTAACCCAACCGTGACCTCATCCTTCAGGTAGAAACCATTGTTGGCAGGGTTCACTCCCCACATTTTGGCGCGATACTTTTTAGCCAGCCTGAAACCATCCTCAACCAGACCATCGAACTCACCCGTATATTCAGCCAGAGCGCTCCCATCCTTCACCTTCAGGTCCCGGATATCATCATCCAAGTTTAGCAACGGGGTCCCCTCGTCATAATACGAGTGATAAAACTGGCGAGCCCTCAACAACCCAGGGACCGCCTTCACAATCTCATACTCTTTGGGAAGCACCCTGCGGTAATCCCGGTACTCCTCATCATTAGCCACGAACACCGTAACCAGTTTGGAGCTTGCTCCATACTTAGCGAGCATGGCGAGCGTAGCGATTTTTAGCAGTTCTGGGCGTTTGTAGCTAGGGATAGCTACCTGATACTCCACGGCTATCCCTGCTTCAGGAATTCACGCTCGATAACACCCCTGGGGATACTAGTATTACCTCTCCTGACATACTTCAAAGCTTGCTGTTTACCGTTACCCAAGAATCCATTCTTTTTGTCCATCCAGACCACCTCCACTAGTCCAGGATATCTTTGGGCGATGATTTCCCTTGCTGCTACGTTTGTCATCTCTCTGGCTATGACCGCTTCCTGCTCTGTGCGAACATACCCGGCGTCCACTACCTCGCTCCGTATGCCTCCTGGGGATATGTCGCGGAGTTCAAGGCTAAAGTATTGAAGTCTTGCGACCTTCCCGTATTTTATGACCGCCTGACAACTGGTTTCACTATCTTCTTCTGCCGACTCCTCGTAAGTGCGCCTTGCCCCGATGAAAATATCATCCCCGGCATATACTCCTTGGAACCCTCCACATACGAGCATATTGCCGACTGAAGCGTGGTTGCTCATGTAGAAACCGTTTTGGGCAAAAGATACTCCCCATAGTTTGGTCCCAAGCGATTCCGCCACCCCGTATCCCTGCCTGGCAATATTTTCCAGGGTCCCCGTATATCTGATTGCGTGTTTCCCGGCTTTCGTATCTGGTCTGTCTACTAGCTCCCAGAAACCCCATATGTCATCATCTATTTGTATGAGTCGCTCGCCCTCAAGACCTTGCTTGACGTAATACCTGTGCGCCATCTGTCGGCACCTGAACTGTCCAGGGCTTGTCACCACAATCCGGTAGTTACCTTTGCCTAGTACGCCCTCGTAGTCATTTTTTTGGGCTTCAGAGGGCACAAACACCGTAACCTGTTCGTTATCTACGCCAGCCCGCTCCAAAGTCGCCAAAGTTGCCTTTTTGAGGGTCTCAGCTCTCGCGTAGGTACATATAGCTACCTGGAAGCTAAAGTTACTCACGGTAAAAGTCCCTCCATTTGATATTTTTGAACATATTGAGGTTGATGCCCACTTCCTCGAACTTCAGGAATGGGTATTTTTGGTTCAAGTACCTGGCTGTAGCCATTGTGCTGTCATCTGTCCGGTGCCCCTCGTATCCGCCAGAGTAGCTTTTGTCCTTGCCCCCATCGAAGTGAGGTCTATGAAAGTGGAACTCAGCGTTGAACTTGCGTAGTTTGACGAGCCCGCCATAGTAAAGATGGTGCTGAACAACCATGTCCAGGTCCTCAGTATCGTTCATTTGTTCGTCATATCGAGCTTGATTGGGCTTGTGAACCATTAGCACCCCCGCGCCGTTGCCCCAACCCCCAGAGTCAGGTCTAGACCAGCGCATATTGAACATATGGGCGTTGATAGCCAAAAACTTGTTGGATGCTTCCAGCTCTGTGACCATTTCTTTGATTACATAGGGCAGAGGCACATCTACAACGATGAACTTGTCCTCTTGGCTCCAATCCCTCATCTGAGCTTTCAAGAAGTCGTCATCCATAAGTACAACTATTCGCCCTTCAGCGAATCCGTCATCAAGTGCGGCGTTTTGCTGTTTGGGCTTCATCGGTAGAGTGCCTTCCACAGCCCGGACCCTAGCACCGGCAAGTTCGTATTCTTCTGCTTGAGCCGCTGGGACATACCAAGTAGGAATAAGCGGGCTGAGCGCTTCAAGCATTCTGTCTACTTGTCCAACGCGCCCAGCAGATTGGATAGTAATAAGAGGCATCAAGCTCATAGCCCTACCCTAGCGAAACTCTGCCAGCTAATCTTGTCGAAGATTGACTCATTGACAGGCATATCCTCGAACTCCAAAATTGGGTATTTTTCTGAAAGGTAGCGTACAGTATCGCTTACCCCACCGCCATTGCGGTAATTGGCGTAGCCACCAGAGTAGTTCCTGGATTTACCGGGCTTATATTCGTCAAACTCCACCACATATTTCCGTAGCAGAACAACTCCCCCGTAGCTGAGGTGGTGCTGGATAACGTAGTCTAGGTCCTCGACTTGTTTCAGGTTTTCGTCATACCTCAAAGGTCCGGGCTTGTGAGCGTGAAGGGCACCCATCCCCATCCCGTACTTCGCTGGCTTCATTGGTCCATTTCGCAGTTGCCATCCGTCTGTGGAGCAAAGCGCCATCTGTAAGGCTGATTTTTCTAGCTCATAATAAAGGTCACGAACAATATCTGGGAGCTCTACCCTTGGTCCCTCTTTGGCTATTCTGGCTCCAACAAAGTCATCGTCCATGGTGATGACATATCTGCCCTCGGCAAACCCATCTTCTAGAGCCGCATTTAGTTGCTTGGGCTTCATCGGAAGAATCCCCTCAACCGACCTAACCTTTGCCCCTGCCCTTTCGTAGGCTTCAGCCTGAACAGCAGGAACATACCAGATAGGAATTATCGGTGCCAAGAATTGGAGCATCTTGTCCACCTGCCCGATACGGTCAGCAGATTGAATTGTCACTAGAGGCACATAGGTCATGAGCCTATCCTTGCGTTTTTGACGCAACCTTCTCAGCAATGACGTGCTCCCTTGCCGACCTGCGAGCTTTTGCCTGTCCCATTTCTACCGCATAAGTGTGACAATCCTTCATCCCCTTTTTGGCGTAGAACACGATTGAGTAACGGTAGCCGTCTTTGGTCCTGGGGTTCATCGGCGTGACCCCGTGAACATAACGGTATCCGTTGAACCAGAGAGCCCACCCGTCACGACAGTTGATAGTAATGTCGTATTCCGGCATATGTAGGTGCCCGCCTTCCATGCCCCTACGAATGACCGGCATAGCCGACCAGGTATCAAAGTTCGAGCCATCCCGGTGATAAGGCAAACTACTCGACTGGTTGATTACGCCAGAAGTCCAGAGAGAATCCTCAGTCATACGCCATTCGGGTAAAACCACGTCTACCTTTTGCCGGTCTTGTTCGTGAACCTCTGGGAGAGCATCGCGTAGATAGTCACCTAACGCCGTAGCCTGGGCGCTCAGCTCCATCTGTAGCTTTGGCGATTCCCAAGCCAACCCAGCCGGGGAGCAACCCTCACGGCGCAGGACAACTGACCGGTTCGTCATCCCAAATATCTTGGAAACATTCCGCATCCCTGCCGCCCGCAAAGTCGTAGTCCAATTTACGCTTGGAATCTGATTCCGCATGATTGCGGTGGACCTTGGGCTTGGAGCGTAGACCAGGATTGCTTCCCCTGTCTGCTCGTCACGATAAATGCCCGCCTCATTGACATTAGGCACTTTATCCACAACCGTATCCCCAACCACCTTTTCGGCTTCAGGGACCGTCAACGCCCGGGATAGGTAAAACTCAGGTAGAAGTGGAGTTGAGATTTTTGAGGGCATCGTTCACCAGCTTTTCTACGACCTCAGCATGGTCGTCTAATCCAATATGATTCTGGAGCTGAGTCAGCCCCTCTACTATTTTGCCATACAAGTCATTTTGATAGTAGAGAATGACCGCCCTGGTAGCCTTCTGGGAATACCTCTCCAAAAACTCTTGGTATGTTTTGTCCTGCTCAACTGCGAGGTCCGGGTTCCCATCATTTTTTGTCAATCGAGCCTTGCCGGTATCTGGGTCAATAACGGCATCTGCGGTTGTGGTCTGCTCCTCCAGGAGGGCTCGGTAGTCCTCAACGTCAATTTCCTGGAACCCTATAGCGCTGAAGTCAGCTGAGTCAATGGTTTCAAAAGCGGCAACCAGTTCCTCTACGTTCCATTCACCCAGCTGTCCGATACGGTTATCGGCAATCGAGTAAGCGGTGCGGGTTTCCGCATCATCATCAACGATGACTACAGCCATGGAGGTCCAGCCCAAACGCTTTGCCGCCTCATACTGGTGGTTCCCGGCAACAATTTCCATGGTGCCTTTTTGGACCACGATGGGCTTGCGCTGTCCGAAGCGCTCATACGACTTCATGATGGCTTCTACGTCACCCCTTCGGGGGTTCGCCTTAGCAGGCTTGAGGGTGTTCAGAGGGCGCAGGAGCCCTTGTAAGCCTTCAGCAACGTTCATCGGTCTATATATCCCTTCCAGGGTGTTGGAGCCCCCAGCGGGCTCACATCAATACCTGGAGCCTATCCCAAAACTCCGAATTTCGCGGG
>Ga0075110_1001266_pt1 | contig 10933 bp, 9 predicted proteins | sample AntAceMetag02UK8_FD_69799 | JGI IMG/M metagenome (GOLD analysis project Ga0075110, IMG submission 69799) | Saline lake microbial communities from Ace Lake, Antarctica - Antarctic Ace Lake Metagenome 02UK8 | ecosystem: Environmental > Aquatic > Non-marine Saline and Alkaline > Saline | place... | reverse complement strand
ATAATATCCATCAGCTGAACCAAGGTCGATAAAGGTAGAAAATTTTTTAGGAATATTTATTAACGAATCGAGCACTTGCTTTTCATATATTCCTAATAGCATAGAACCCCTGTCTGTTGAGCCCCACCAAATTTTATTTGTAAGTTTTAATCCTTTAAATGGACCATATTTAACAGTGGAGTTAAAAAGTTTATCTAATTTATTTGATATCTTAATTCGTCTATAATGAATTGCATCAAATTTTCTAAAAACCCATAAAATAATTTTTTTAGCAGCCTTAAGAAAACCATCTTCTCTTACTGAGCTGAAGAATTTAGAATAAAGATTGGTTATCATTTTTTTCTATTAAATTTTCTTTATTTTATCTTTTATAAGAAAAAAATATAGAGCAATCAACTCCTTGATTAAAACTAAAAAAATTAGAACATATCCAAAACAATTACCCTACAGGTAGTAAAAAAAAAGCAATAAATTTTGTTAAGCCTTAAAAATTTAATTTAATTTAAATGCGGTTATATTGTTATTTTTTTTCGAACTAACGAAAATAATATATTGCATACCATCAATTGCATAAGTTGATGGAGGGGCGCTCAAAGCAGCGTCTAATTCCCAAGACCACAACAAATCTCCATTTTCTATATCAAATGCTTTTACTCTATTATCAAATATACTAAAAACTATTTTTCCAGCTGTGGTCATCGAAAAACCATATGCTGGGATGTTCTTGCAGGTTTTGTCTGCGTTTAAATAATTTTTAATTGGATCATTTTGCCTCCAAACTATCTTTCCTGTTACTAAATTTATTGCTGTTAAAGATAACCATGGTGGTTTTGATCCAGGGCAATTTTTGTTATCTGTCAATGATTTCCAGAATCCATTAATTCCGAAATTTCCTTCCTTGTCTATGGTATTGTCAATCGTTGAAAAATATTTATACAGCACTTTTAAATTATCTTTGTTGATTTTGTTAATGTTTTCTTTGAATGAAATTCCCTTGTGCATTTTTTGATAACTTTCTATAGAAGTTAATGTATTTGAGTCACGTAAAAATGTAATGCCTACTAAGGATGGGCTACGGTCACTACGGTTAAACTTTCCCTCCCTTTTTTTGCCATGACAACTGGCACAACTTAATTGATATATTTCATCACCTTTAATACTTGCCACTTCTCTATCAGAAGATTTTAAGTCGGTATAATTAACAAATATTTGCCAAGGAATTTGTGTTGATGGTACAAATATTGTTGAATTTTCTGGGTTAAAAGAAGCTCCTGTCCATTGTGCACCCCCACCAACTCCAAAAAAAGTAATTTTACCACCAAGAATTGGCGGCTCAAAAAATCCAAATTTACTATTTCTTATTTTTAGTAAAATATTTTTTTCTTGCTCAATGGAAGTATTGGTAACGTCATTTTTTTCAAAAACATTCTTTATAAACATCTCAGGTAGCTTAAAATCTGGCTGATAAGGATGTGTTTGCTCACCGGGAATTTTTGAAGTTGGCGCTCTTCTAAATTCTGCATCGTGTATAGGCTTTCCATAGTCACGGTCTAATAAAATAGTATTACCAATTTTTGTAACTGCTGCCACAATATCAATTTTTTTAGAATCTTTGGTTATGGATGCTAGTATCGGAGGACTGGCAATATCAAAATCCCACAAACCATGCCTAACTTCCTGGAATTCCCAATCAATATTTCCATTTTTAGAATTAATTGAAACTAAACTATTTGAATGCTTGTTTGGCCCAGGTCTGTTTGTACCCACAACTTCTGGCCTAGGATTACCTGTTACAACATATATTCTCTCACGATTTGGATCGTATGACATTCCTCCCCATGGAACGCTTCCTGTAAAAATACCATTTTTAACTTTTTGTAATAAAGATGTAGACCAAATTAATTTTCCTGATTTTTTATCATAGGCCTCAACTGATGGTTTTATCAAGGCAATAATAATTGAATTTTTAGTTATTATCGGTGCAATTAAACTTAATTGGTTTCCAACTTGGCCCTGATTTCCAAATTCTTTTAAAATTTCACCACTTTCTGCATTGATAGCAAAAACACCTTTGCTTGTTGGGACAAATAATCTTGATTTGGAAAAATCAACATTTTTCTCCCAAACCAAACCTCTTCGGGCGACCATAAAGGGCAGTTTAATTTTCCATATTTCCTCCCCTGTTTTTGCATTAATCGAAAGTAGATGATTATCTACAGTTGGTACAAAAATTCTACCTTCAGCTATAATTGGATTTGTTTCAACTGGAAGCTTAAACTTTGGTTCTTCTGCCGATTTATAATTCCAAGCAATTTGCAAATTTTTAACATTTTTTTTGTTAATTTGTTTTAATGACGAATACTGAGTGGAAGAATTACTTCCATAACTACGATGCCAATTTTTACTATTATCATTTGCTGTAATAGATTTTTTCAAATGAGCTATAGGAGTTTTTTTAATAATTTTATTCAAAGGAAGTGAGGCCCTTTTTTTTGCACTTTCTATAGGTGGGTATTTATCTTTATCTTTAAGGGTGTATTTAACGCCTAACCTTATATCATATGTAAATTTATTTATAATTATAGAAATAGTATTTACGAATCCTTCTTTTCTGAAAATTTGATAAAGGCTTTCAAAGGCATGCTTAGGATTGTTACCAATATGCGAAACTTTGTTTAGAACATCGTATTTGAGTTGAATAATTGAGATGCCAAGAACAAAAAAAATAGTAAGAAAAATTAAGATTTTTTTAATATTTATATGAAATAGTTTTTTTAAGAGACTCATCTCAAACTTTGTTATATTATTTTTTTTTAAATATACAGTCAGTTCAGCAATAGAAGAGGTGTCAAAACCTTTCCAAAGCTGAACCAAAGTTGATAAAAATGTAGTGTTTTTTAGGAATATTTATTAACGAATTGAGCACTTGCTTTTCATATATTCCTAACAGCATAGAGTTTGTTTCACTCCTATAAGTTGTAAATGGTGGGTGTACAGGGTACTACTCTCTTATTCTTATTTAAAATGTTTATTATGATTTGTTATAGTTGGAAAATCAACAAAATCATTATACAAGATTTTTCTCATCAATAAGAAAAAATAATGCATATATTTATCACTGGCGTTGCTGGGTTTTTAGGATCAAATTTAGCAGATTATTATTTGGAAAAAGGCTTCAAGGTATCAGGATGTGATAATTTAATAGGCGGATCTCTTGAAAATGTCGATAAAGATAAAGTAAATTTTTATAAAGGAGATTGTGAAAATTTGGACTTTATGGTGAAAGCAATGAAGGGGTCAGACGTTGTCTGCCATGCAGCAGCATACGCTCACGAGGGATTGTCTAGTTTTTCTCCAACCTTGATCTGTAATAATAATGTAACTGGATCTACTTCAGTTTTTACAGCAGCCATTATTAACAAACTCAAGAGAATTGTTTACTGTTCATCTATGGCAAGATATGGGGATACTCCAACTCCTTATGTGGAAACGCAAGTTCTAAATCCGGTAGATCCATACGGTGTTGCGAAAGTTGCAGCAGAAAATATTCTTAAAATTTTAGCTAACACACATGAGATAGAATATAACATAGCTGTACCCCATAATATTATTGGTCCCAAGCAAAAATACGACGATCCTTTCAGAAATGTAGCCTCCATCATGATTAATTTAATGCTTCAAAATAAAAGACCAACTATTTATGGAGATGGAGAGCAAAAAAGAACCTTTTCTGACATTGAGGACTGCATTTATTGTTTAGATAAACTGTTACTTGATCACAATATTAAATCCGAAATAATTAATATTGGTCCTGATGAGGAATTTATTTCTATTAATGCACTTTATGAAATTCTATCTAATAAAATTGGATTTAATCAAAAACCAATTTATGTAGAAGATAGACCAAATGAAGTAAAGCATGCAACATGCTCTGCAGACAAGGCAAGAAAAGTATTGGATTATAAAACTACAATAACTTTAGACCAATCTCTCGATAAACTGATTAATTTTATAAAAATAAAAGGACCTCAAAGTTTTCAATATAATTATGACATCGAAATTAATAATGAAAAAACTCCAAAAACATGGACGAAAAAATTATTTTAATTTAAAAGAGATTCTATGAAATTAACAGAACAACAAAGTCAAGAAATAGAAGAGCAAAAAAATCAACAATTTCAGACAAAAAGAGTTACGTCACCAGAATTAGAAAAAATATTATACGATGCAATTCCTATTTTGGACCATGGCTTTGTAAGAGTGGTTGACTACATGGGAGATGACTCCTCTATTGTTCAATCTGCTCGAGTTTCTTACGGTAAGGGAACTAAGAAAGTTTCAACAGATGAGGGATTAATTAAATATTTGATGCGACATTGGCATAGCACACCATTTGAAATGTGTGAAATTAAATACCATGTAAAATTACCAATTTTTATTGCAAGACAGTGGATTAGGCACAGAACTGCAAATGTAAATGAGTATTCAGCAAGGTACTCCATATTAGATAAAGAATTTTACATTCCAGAAAAAGAACAATTGTCGGCTCAAGCAACTAACAACAGGCAAGGTAGGGGAGATTTAATTACTGGAGATCAGGCTGATGAAGTTCTTAAAATATTGAAAGATGATTCTGTTAGAACTTATAACAACTATGAAAAAATGCTTAATGAAAGATTTGATGGAACTGTAATAGACGAAGGAAAGTCTGGATTGGCTAGGGAACTTGCTAGAATGAATTTGACATTAAACTCTTACACTCAATGGTATTGGAAAACAGATTTATTAAACTTGCTTAATTTTTTATTTTTAAGAGCAGATAGTCATGCACAATATGAGATTAGAATTTATGCGGAAGCAATGTTAGAGACCGTTAAAAAATGGGTACCCATTACTCACGCTGCATTTCTAGATTATAGAGTAGGTGCTGCTCACGTTTCTTCTAAGGGGTTAAAAATTGTAAAATTAATGATTACGGGAAAGAAAGTTTCTTATGAAGATTCTGGTCTTGGCAAAAGAGAATGGAATGAGTTGATGGAAACTCTAGAATTAAAAGATAAAATTATTTAATTTTTTTAGTTATTTTTTTTGCAATTTCAATGATTGCACTTGCTGTTCTGCTATCATCAAAAAATTCTACATAAGGTTTTCCATTATCAGCACCTTCCCGCAAATCAATTTCAATTGGAATTTTTCCAAGTAATTCAATATTTAAATTTTTAGACATTGTTTCAACTCCATTTTTACCAAAGATAAAATGTTCCTTACCATCATTAGATGTAAAGCTGCTCATATTCTCAATAATACCTAAAATATTTACATTTGTTTTTTGAAACATTTTAATTCCACGATTTGCATCCAATAATGCAATTTCTTGAGGTGTGGAAATAATCACAGCTCCATCAATTTGAATTTCCTGAGAAAAAGTTAGCAAAGCATCTCCAGTACCTGGGGGTAAATCAACTACTAAATAGTCAAGATTATCCCATAGAACATTGGTTGTAAAAGTTTTGATTGCACTTATAACCATGGGGCCTCTCCAAATCATGGCAGTGTCTTGATCTACCATAAATCCAATAGACATACATTGAATTCCATATTGACTAATAGGAATTAAATTTTTTCCATCTTCGCTTTTTGGCTTTTCTGATATCCCAAGCATTTGTGGAATAGAAGGCCCATAAATATCTGCATCTAATATACCCACTTTGTAATTTAATTTTTTTAAAGCAATGGCAAGATTAACTGCAATAGTTGATTTACCTACACCACCCTTAGCACTAGAGATGGCAACAATTTTATTAACACCATTAATAGGTAATTTTAATTTTTTTGAATCAGGAGAAATTTTATCTACAAATTCTTTGCTTAAATTTACTGATTTTGCGTTCATTTGGTTCTTGTAATTTTTTTTAAAGTAATTATGTCTATACAATAATAAATTTTAATTTTATCAATGATTAAAAATATTTTAAATATGGTTCAATCTCCTTGGGGCAACGGCGGAAACAACGATGGTCCTAGTCAAGGTTCTGGTGGCGGATCTGGTGGCGGACAAAGACCACCTAGCATTGATGATTTAGCTGGACAATTTCAAGATTCTTTAAAAAAAATGTTTCCTGGAGGAGCAAATATTCCAGGAGGAAAAAAACCAATTGGATTATTCATTATTATTGCTTTGGCTTTATGGTTAGGAAGTGGTTTTTATAGAGTGCTACCAGATGAACAAGGTGTTGTTCTAAGATTTGGTAAGTTTGTTAATTTAACTCAACCAGGTCTAAATTATCATCTACCTTTTCCTGTAGAAACGGCTCTTACTCCAAAAGTCACTAGAGTAAACAGAATTGACGTTGGTTATAGATCTGCATCAGATACTGGACGAGCTACTAGTATAAGTGATGTTCCAGAAGAAAGTTTAATGCTAACCGGAGACGAAAATATTGTTGATATAGACTATTCTGTATTTTGGTTAATTAAAGACGGTGGTAAATTTCTTTTCAACATTCAAGATCCAGAAGAAACAGTAAAAAGTGTTGCCGAAACTGCAATGAGAGAAGTAATTGCAAGAAACCCAATTCAAACAGTGTTGACTGGTGGAAGGGCTCAAATTGAAACTGGTACACAAAAAATTATGCAAGAAATTTTAGATCATTACGAATCTGGGATTCAGATTACACAAGTTCAAACTCAAAAAGCCGACCCTCCAAAAGAAGTGATAGATTCCTTTAGAGATGTGCAGGCTGCAAAAGCAGACAAGGAACGTTTACAAAACGAGGCAGATGCTTATGCAAACGATGTGATTCCAAGAGCGCGAGGAGAAGCAGCTCAAATTGTTCAGCAAGCAGAAGGTTATAAACAACAAGTAGTTGCATCAGCCGAAGGTGAAGCCAGTAGATTTCTTGCAATTTATGATGAATATAAAAATGCAAAAGCTGTAACACAAGAGCGTATGTATCTAGAGACTATGGAAAAAGTTTTGGCTGGTATTGATAAAATTATTATTGACAAAAATTCAAGCGGTGGTGTTGTTCCTTATTTGCCACTTCCTGAATTTGGAAAGAAATCTGAGAAAAAATAATGAGTGAAAAAAAATTAAAAATTATAATTCCTATTTTGGCTGTTCTTGGCTTTATAAGCTATACAACTTTGTTTACAGTTAACGAAATTCAGCAAGCTATCATCTTACAATTCGGTGATCCAAAAAGAGTTATTCAAAAAGCAGGTCTTAATTTCAAAGTTCCTTTTGTTCAAAACGTAGTATTGCTTGATAAAAGAATTTTAAATTTAGATGCACCGTCTGAAGAAATTATTGCATCGGACCAAAAAAGATTAATCGTAGATGCGTTTGCAAGATTTAAAATCAAGGATCCTTTGAAGTTTTATATTTCAGTAGGAAATGAAAGAGTAGCTCGATCAAGACTATCTACTATCATTAACTCTAGAATTAGAGGTGTATTAGGTCAAGAAGAGCTTGCTACATTAGTTTCTAAAGAAAGAGGAAGATTGATGGATAAAATTACTCAAGACGTAAATGCAGAAGCATCTAAGCTTGGAATTGAAATTATCGATGTAAGAATTAAAAGAGCTGATCTTCCACAAGCAAACAGTGAGGCGGTTTATAGAAGAATGCAGACAGAACGATTAAGAGAGGCAAAAGAATTTAGAGCAGAGGGTGCTGAGATTGCGCAAACAGTTAGATCAACAGCAGATAAAGAAGTAACCATCATCTTGGCGGAAGCTAGTAAAAAATCAGAAATTTTAAAAGGAGAAGGTGACGGGAAAAGAAACAAAATTTTTGCGGATGCATTTGGAAAAGATCCTAATTTTTTTAGTTTTTACCGTGCTATGCAATCATATGAAAAATCACTTATCGGTGGAAAAACTTCTTTAATATTGTCACCTGACAGTGAATTCTTTAGATTTTTTGGAAAATCTGGATTGAGTTTAATAAAAAAATAATCAGCAACATGAAAGAGCTCGGTATAGCTATTGGTCTTCTTTTAGTTATTGAAGGTTTGCTCTATGCAATGTTTCCTAGTGCCATGAAAAATATGCTCAATCACATGAAAGATTTACCTGCGACAAAGCTTAGGTCGGGCGGACTTATTTTTGCCTTATTAGGATTTGTAACTGTTTGGTATATTAAAAGATAATACTTCAATGAAACATTTTTTTAAAAAAATAAAAATCATCAGAATAGTTTTTGTTGCCTTATTCTTATTTTCATCGTCTGCGGTTATTTCAAAAGAAGCTCCATCTAGCTTTGCAGATCTGGCAGAAAAATTAATGCCATCAGTTGTAAATATTTCAACAACTAGAGTGGTAGAAGCAAGATCTCAAACACCGCTACCATTTCAATTTCCACCAGGATCTCCATTTGAAGATTTTTTTAAAGAATTTAATCAGCAGCAAACTCCACAAAAAAGAAAATCTACTGCGCTTGGATCTGGTTTTGTTATTAGTGAAGACGGCATTGTTATAACTAACAACCATGTTATTCAGGGTTCGGAAGGAATTGTAGTTCGATTTACTAATAAAAAAGAGTATGAAGCAAAATTAATAGGAACTGATCCAGTTAGCGATCTTGCAGTATTAAAAATTCAATCTAAAGATAAATTTAAACCGGTAGCACTTGGAGATTCTAATAAAGCAAGAGTAGGAGAGTGGGTGCTTGCAATTGGGAATCCTTTTGGGCTAGGAGGAACCGTTACAACAGGAATTATTTCAGCAATTAATAGAGATATTAATATGGGAAGGTACGATAATTTTATTCAAACTGATGCTTCTATTAACCAAGGAAATTCAGGGGGTCCTTTATTTAATATGAAGGGAGAAGTAGTTGGAATTAATACAGCAATTTTTTCAAACTCCGGAGGATCTGTTGGGATTGGATTTGCAATCCCCTCTAGTTTTGCAAAAAAAGTTATTGATCAATTAACAGTTTATGGAGAAACAAGACGTGGTTGGTTAGGAGTTAGAATTCAAGAAGTTACAAAAGAGATTGCGGATAGCTTAGGAATGAAAGAAGCTATGGGAGCATTAGTTGCTGATGTGAATCCAGATAGTCCTGCAAAAAAAGCTGGTGTTCAAGATGGAGATGTTATTGTTGAATTTAATGGCGTTAAAATAGATACCATGAGAAAACTTCCGAAAGTAGTTGGAGAATCTCCTGTTGGAAAATCAGCTACATTTAAAGTCTGGAGAAATAAGAAAACTATAACAAAAACTATTGTTCTTGGAAGATTGGAAGACACAGAGGAATTTAAGAAAAAATCAGAAAGCAAAAAAGTAGAGAAGAAAAAAGACACTTTATTAAAAAGCTTAGGTGCTAAAGTTCGAAATATTACCGATCAAGATATAGCTAGTCGAAAATTAAAATCAGATATTAGCGGTGTAATTGTTCAAGAAATTCAAGCAGATGGAGCTTTATCGGATACGCCCATACAAGTAGGAGATATCATTATTGGTTTGAAAAACGAAAAAGTTAAAAATGTTTCTGATTTTGAGGATAAATTAAAAAAACTTATTAAATCTGGAAACGCATCTATATTGTTAACAATTATAGATTCTAAAAATAGAAGCAGATATGTTGGTGTGAAAATTAATTAATTCACACTTTATGCAATCTAAAATAATTTTAATTTCAGGCCCTACAGCCTCCGGAAAATCTAGGCTAGCGATTGATATTGCAAAAAAATTTAGAGGAGAAATTATTAATGCTGACAGCATGCAAGTCTATAAAGAAATAAAAATTTTATCCACAAGACCAATTGATACTAAAAATATTAAACATCATTTATATGGTTTTGTAAGTGTGAAAAGCAATTTTTCTGCAGGACATTGGTTGAAGCTCGTGGAGAAAAAAATCAAAGAAATAAAAAAGAAGAATAAAATACCAATTATTGTTGGAGGCACAGGTCTTTACTTTAAATCATTAATAAATGGAATTGCTAATATACCAAAAGTTTCCAAAGTAATCAGAGAGCGGGTAGTTAAACTTCACCAGAAATTAGGTAATGATATTTTTTATAAAAAATTAATATCTTTAGACCCTTTGAGTAAAAAATACATTAAAGCATCAGATCCACATAGAATGATTAGAGCCTATGAGGTTTTTTTAAAAACCAATAGATCTATTTATGATTGGCAAAATGAAACAAAATCAAAATATAATAAAGAAGATTTTATTAAAATTACATTAAGCCCAGAAAGACAATACTTGCATAAAAAAATTATTAAACGATCAAAAAAGTTGGTAGGTTTAAAATCCATCGCAGAGGTAAAAAAATTTATCAAACTTAAAGTTAATAAAAAACTGCCTGCCAATTTTATTATTGGAATTAGAGAAATTGAGGATTATTTGGAGAGGAAGATCACCAAAGAAGATCTGTTAGAACGGGTTATTATTCGAACAAGACAGTATTCAAAAAGACAATATACTTGGCAAAGAGGTCAAATGAAGGATTGGGATCAATTTGACGAACCTAATTATCTAAAATTATTAAAAAAAGTTTCAATATCTCTATCTAAAACTTGACCAAAATTTCTAGATAGATAAATTCAATTTTTGGGAGATTTTTATGAGTACGGAATTGACCGGTGCAGAGATAGTTTTTAAAGCTCTAGCTGATCATCAAGTTGAATATATTTTTGGCTATCCAGGAGGAGCTGTGCTTCCTCTATACGATCAGCTATCTAAGCAAAAAAAAATAAAACATATTTTAGTAAGGCACGAACAAGGAGCTGGCCATGCAGCGGAGGGGTATGCGAGATCAACAGGAAAACCAGGGATTGTTCTGGTGACTTCGGGTCCGGGTGCAACCAATATGGTTACTGCTTTAACGGATGCTTATATGGATTCTATTCCTTTAGTTTGTATTACTGGACAAGTTCCTTCTCATTTAATTGGTACAGATGCATTTCAAGAATGTGA
>Ga0075110_1001262_pt1 | contig 10944 bp, 4 predicted proteins | sample AntAceMetag02UK8_FD_69799 | JGI IMG/M metagenome (GOLD analysis project Ga0075110, IMG submission 69799) | Saline lake microbial communities from Ace Lake, Antarctica - Antarctic Ace Lake Metagenome 02UK8 | ecosystem: Environmental > Aquatic > Non-marine Saline and Alkaline > Saline | place... | reverse complement strand
CCTCTTTAGGTCGCCAAGCAGCTTTCCAAAGTTATTCAGGCACAGACATATCGGCCTTTATTTACTTGCCATTACTCGCTCAGAGTTCTATGAAGGGTAAAGCACCCAAAAAGTCAAAGCTTTTTGCTACACTGCAGACTATGTCTATCTCTAGTACTAGGTCTGTATCCCCCGTAAGAGTGTTCGGTCGCTCTAGTCCTCTCGCATATACTCGCGGAGCTAGAACAATAGCTGGTACTCTTGTCTTCGCATCAGTTAACGAAGACGTATTCCAAGACATTTATGATGAAGGTATTGGTGAGAGCACAATGGCTGCTTCCTCTTCATTACTATCAGATCAACTTCCTCCTTTCAGCATTGTCATAACGGCAGCTAACGAGAAGGGTGGCGCAGCTATCCACGCTGTGCATGGTATCACCTTAGTTAACTATGGTACCACCTACAGTATTGATGACCTCTACACTGAAGTGACGTATAGTTATGTAGCGACAGACGTTCTACCTCTAATGGCTAACGCAGTCTCCTTTGAAAGAGCCAAGAGAGAAGACGTCCCTATCAGTCCCGCCCTTGTTAATGTGTCTGATATTATCACAAAGAACATTAGCAAGGCATACGGAACTGAAGAGGACTATGTACGAGCCATACGTAAGAAGCTAGATCCCAACAATAGATAGACCAGGCATAGATTTCTAATGACATACCTGTATCCCACAGCAAGTACTGTAGCCATCTTTCTCAATGGGTACCACATAGAGCAGAGCTACCAGCTCCAGTACAAAGAGTCCGTCAACAAGGTCCCCATCTTTGGGTATAATGACCACTCGTATTCTAAGGTTGCTCTAGGCAGACAGATGATACAAGGCGTACTGGTAGTTAACTTCCTCTTCGCTGGTTACCTCAATGCTATCATAGACACCATGTTTGACGAAGGGGGTGCCTACGTACCTAAACTTTATAACTATGGCTTCTCTGAAAAAGGGGAGACACAGAAACAAAGGTTGGTAACAGGCATCAAAAATGAGATGCGTACTGAGTTACCACCCAACGCAGATGCGGATACTCGCGCCGCAAGAGCCTCATACATCGCCTCCCTCTTGTCTAAGGACAAGAACACACGGGATGCCACTAAGGCTGCCTTGGAAAGCGCCTTTAACCCAGACGTTCAGAGTAATGGGGGTGCCATAACAAACCTACACAGCCCATTAACATCGAACAACCAAAGTATTACTCTAGATATTTATTATCAGGATCCAGAATATGCTACCTGGTTTACACGCTTTAAAAACGTAAACTTTTATGAAGTGAGTCAAGTAGCCTCTATGGCAGGAGCCGAAGGAAGTTCAGACCCCCTATACGAAGTATATAGCTTTGTAGCTAGCGAAAAGATAATAAAACTAGTTAGTGAGAACACATAATGACAGACAAGAAAACAACATTACCTGTAGAAGTACAGGCCTCAGTAGATACAGCTAAGGCAGAGGGACACGTAGTGTTCGCTGTTAAGTTAGCTGGCGTAAAGTACATATACAGAAGTATAAACAGAAAGGAGTTCAGAGAACTCCAAGGACTCATCGCCGACGAGGCTGAAAAAGCCAAAGCAGTAAATGATGCGGCTAAGCTAGGCCTAGCAGAAGGTGACCCTATGATGGCCTCTTTGGATACAAAGCTTGAGAAGCTAGCTATTGATATCAGAGAAAGCGGAGAAGAAAGGCTAGTCCAGAAGGGACTACTGCACCCATCCCTTTCCGAGAACACACCCGCTGGTGTATCAACCACAATAGCTGACCGAATAATGGAAGCCAGTGCGTTTGGCTCAGAAGAAGAACCTGAAATGCTCTAGTGGACATAAACCAGATACTAGATCCCCAGAAAGTGGATAAGCTGTTCCGTGCCAAAGCAGAGTATGGGCAGCTTTTTTCGTTTAACTCAAAAGAGTTCGTGTCTGTCTTCAGACCACTAACCGTGGAAGAGACAGAGACACTAGCTTTGTTAGGTGAAAGGCTAAATCAATGCGCCGTAGAGGACTGGATATTTAGCACCTGCTTTGTGGCTGGGAACAAGGACGTACCCTACTTCTTAGAAGAGGGCCCGTTCCTTTACGTTAGCAACATAGCTTCTCAGATACCTGTCATGTCTAGTGCACAGGATAAAAAGACGTACAACAAAGCTGTACTGCAATCCCGAGAAGAACTTAACACCCTACAAAACGTTGTAGAGGTTATAATCACTAAGGGATACATGGGCTTAAAGGACGTTAAGAAGTATAGCCAAAGAAAGCAGTTTGACTTACTAGCTAGAGCAGAGAGCATTTCTGGAGAGATGTTAGACCTAGGTGAAAAGGGCAAGAACAAAAGGGCCCTTAGAAAGTTCACAGAAGGCGCCACAGTTATAGGTGGCACCGAGAATATAACGAGCCCCACCGTAGCCGATAAGCCTGACTTTAACGAAGAGTTCTAATGACCAGCGACTACATCAACAGACAAGCAGATCAGGAGAGACAACGATCTGTAGACGCAGACCAAAGTAAATGGGTAGCTCCATTCGCTGCTGGCCTAGGTGTCATTGGTCTTGGTTCCTATCTGTTGAAGACGAGGCTAACGCATGGTGGAGAGTTCGTTAGCAACATGTTCAATTTCTTGGGTGTGCCTAGAGGCATATCCTTGTCATCAGATGCAGCTGCTAACGTTGGTAAGTCACAAGCTAGAGCAGGCAACTCAGGTCTAAGAAGTCTACTTAATTCCACCTACGATATAAATAGAAACAGGCTTAACATAGGCCCTATAGATTTAATAGATGATCTTAGAAACTCTATACAGCTCATCGGCAACACCGATGTCTCCATAGGAAGGCACATCTTAGAGAGAACTACTGAGTACGTAAACCGTGAGATGGTAGCCAATGGACCCAACACTGGGTTCTTTACTAGGGACTTGGACCGTGTCACCTTTGGCCAAGTACTAAAAGACCAAAAAGCTTGGTCCAAAGTTCTAGGTGATGAGCAGCTTTCCGTAATAGCCCGAGCCAAAGAACTAAAGGTAATAGGGGACGACACTCTACTCGATAAGAGGATCTTCTACAACAAAGGTACCAATGAGATCCTAGACCTTAGACTTAGAAACTTAACATCCAAGGTTGTCGAAAGGAAGACCGGAGCAGGCTCCGTCTTTGAAAGAACAGGTAAGTTTGATATGTTTGGGCAAGCGAATGTGCTCTCATCTATCTTTGGTGTTAAGGGTAGAGGTATTGCCCTTCTAGGTCCAGGAGATGGACACGCAGGTTCTAGGGTATTCATTGGTGGCAACACATATCGCTATCAGCTGAATCTAGCTACTAAGTCCTATGATGAAGTTCACATAGGTGCGAACAGGACTCTAAGAAAGTCAGGCTCCCCACTAGAAGTGATCTCAGCATCTAGGGATGGAAGGATAGAGCTAAAGACTGCCCCCAAGAAAGGGCTGGTCGGATGGATGGAAAGGAACCTAGGTATAGGTACCTCCTTTAGTAGTAGGCCCACCCGAATCGAAACGGTGATTATAAACCCGTACAAGAGGTTTAGAGCTCTCCAAAAGGGAGAAGCTATAATCTTTAGCCACCCGTATAAGCGCCACGGTAAGTCATCCAATATGATGGATGCAGTCTTAGGTGGAGAGGCTCCTGAAATATCTACTTTAGGTTCAGGCCATGTAAGGGCAGGCACGGGCACCAGTGTCAAGATGTCTGACATAAGCGGTAGGACTTGGGGATTCATACCTAATAGGGTGGCCGTTATATTTGGTCTACTTGACGACTACTCTGTTATTGCAAAGAAAAACTATAAGAAGTATCTGTCGGGTGCACAGGACTCTATCTCCTCTTCAGACTTTGTTGTCCCTCTCAAAACAGGTGGGTATAAGATAACAGGCAGAACTATACCAGAGAGATCTGCTGCCAATAACCTAACCGATGTTGTCTCAGATGACCTGAGCGCAGGAGGGGTACCTTCTAAAACTAATCGCTATGGCTACTATGACACAAAGAAAGTAGCTGGCTCTAGCACTCTGTCTGGTCTTAGAGACGCAGCATCTTACATGCTGTACAGGGTAAATAGTCTCGCCTCTGAGACTGGCCTAGGTATTAGCTTCGCTCCCAGTCATAAGATATCGACTAACTTGGCTAGACTAGGTGGTGTCGCCTTTGCTTACGAGGGTCTACGGCAGGCTGGTCTCTACGCAGACTACGCGGTAGAGAAGGTAACAGGCTTCTCACCCATCAAAGCAGTAGCATCAGCGTATGCCGGAACTCGCATAGCACAACAAAAGGCCAGAGAAGTAACAGGCATCCAGCAGGGTGCTGAGTTCCTGGACAAGTACTTCCCAGGTAGTGTCAACTCAGAAGGCTCAACACTAATAAGAAGTATCCTGGCTCCCATGTTTGTCGCCAGTCGCTTCCTAAAAAAGGCTAACTACTTAGGGGCTGCACTAGGGGCAGGTGTAACCTATGCTGCTATAGGTGGTTCAGAGCCAGGGCAAGAAACTTCAGAGCTGATAAGAGAGTACTCAGGTGACAAGAAGGTTGCCGTGCGTAAGGGTGCCTTCTGGGGTATGGGTTATACCCCCTTCTTCGGTGGTGAAGTAGACAGGTATCAGGCTGGCTGGTATGCTAAGCTCCAATCTGACTATAGAAACAAATCCATTTACGGCTCTAATGATGAGTACTGGAAATACCACGCCAACGTGTTCGGTGTTCCATTGCCTACCCCATCCAACATGTTCGGTCTCAGCAACATCCTGAACCCTTACAGGATGGAGGACATTAATAGAGAGAACAGACCGTACATACAGTCGTCGCACCCTATAAGTAATTTCCCAATCATTGGTCCGATACTGGGAGCTACTCTGGGAGAGCTGATGAAGCCCACGGTATTCCGTACTCCAGATCAGCTACCCCTGCTAAAGGCAGGTCTAGCACCCGCAGGCCTTACTCCGTCCACAGCTAGAATGATGGGTCTGTCATCCATGGAGGCTACTAGCCCTGAAGCAGAGAGCCCTAACACTATATCTAACCTTATAGCTAAGCAAGCCAACATTGCTACGGAACCTCTGGGTGTCTATAAGTTTGCTATGGAGTTCTTTGGCATAAGTACTAAGCCTGAGATGGGTAGAGAGTATGCCACTAGTGCCACCATAGGTGATCCAGGTAGACAGCTCTATGACTCATCACTAGCTGGTGCTTTCGGACAAACAGAATTCATACGTCGTTTCATGCTCGGTGACTACAGCGCCCAGTACAGAAGAGCGGCGGCCATCAACCCTATAAAGAACTCCATGCCCGACTGGTTGCCTGGTGCGTTCTCCTCTACAGATGCCGATAAGGCTTACTTCAGAGACTTCACCATGGGTGACCCTTACTCTAAGATTAAAGATGGAGAGGCCAGGCTACCTGGCAAGGGCTATGAAGCTCTGAATGAGCTTCACTCAGGGACACCGGGTAAGTATAGTGATGTAGACAAATTCTTGATCCTATCTGATGTGGCACCATACTCCTCAGCGTACACCCAGTATGAGCAGAAGGTCAGAGACCTGAAGCTGGAAGGACGTTGGGGTAAGAAGGTAGAAGAAGCTATAGAGCACAGGCGACAATCTATAGGTGTAGACGACAGGTACAAGAGGTATGAGGAAGAGATTATAGATCTAAACCTTAATATCTTGGCCGGTGCTGTGTACGAGCCTTTAAGGAAAGGCTATGATTTCTTAACCCATGATGTGCTTGCTGAGATACCGTACATAGGTTCTAAGCTATTCCCCTTCCGTAACCCTCACGAACAGTACCGTAAGACGCATGTCGAAGGGTCCGAGTACGCCTCCTGGGATAAACCTTATGAAGGCATCATACGCCCTATGATATATGACACTGCATTGGAAGACCCTATCACAGCAGCCGGTAAAGGCGCTGTGCTGGGACTTCTAATATCAGGCCCCATGAAGTGGTTCTCCCCCTTAAAGTCCATCGTGAGCAACCCTGGGCACTCCTTCAACATGACTACCATGGCAGCGGGAGCAATAGGTGGTGCTGGACTAAGTACAGTGCGGATAGCTTCTGGCAATGACCAGAACATGTTGCCTAGCCACATTGAGGATGAGAGCGCAGCCATTGGCTACATGGACAAGATTGCTTACATCAAAGGGAGGGTGGAAGAGCAGGGAGGAGGCAGTAGTCTCCAGGCCAATAAGACTATGGTTGGAGCTAAGACAGTCATCAACTATAGGTCTGCTTTACCCAGGTCATCAGACAGAAGGTATTTTGACTACTTTGTTGGGCAAGAAAACGAAGATGTTAGATCGCAAATAATGGGAGGTCTCCCAAATTACATGCGGGAAGGCCTTAGTAAGACTTGGAATCAAGATTTTAATACGAGGCAGGAGTCTGATCAACAGATATTAGACTTCGTTAACACTAATGAGATTCCTGATCTTGGGTGGCAAGGATGGAGGCCTGAAGTCTCTGCTGCGGCCACTAAACTTAAGTTTGTACAGCATGGCATTAATGGTATATCTAATGATATACACAGATTCGGTTTCTTTGAGTCACACGAGATAGATATGAAGACAAGACTTAAAGAGTTCTCTAGTCAGAATATTAACTTCGTGCAGTCACCGATGCACTCAAGCTTTGATTCCTTCCTCATGGGGCAGTCAAAGAGTATAGGAAAGTCTTCTTTCCGAATAGACTCCTTCTCCACACCTCAAGGTAGTCGCCGTGATATGACGGTGTACGCTGATAAGGACAAAGAGCTTCTAGACCAAGTCAGGCGTAGATAATGAATAGTGATAACCCAGTTAATCGGCTGATTAATGAGACCTTAGGTTTAGGGTCTGCGCCTAAGTCTTTCTCTGATAAGATGGATGGGCTTCGCCGTGAGTTGAACCTGCCTGATGCTGAGTACATAGACTTGTTTAGAAAAGATCCTGGGCTCGAACAGCTTAGATCCTATTCTAGTAGTAGGCCGACCTATAGAGCCTCCGACCCTGACAACCTGCGCGCTATGTACAAAGGGCTGAGTGGTAGGGGTCTTATCCCAAAAAGTGCCGAAGCAATCTTTAAGAAGGCCGGCTTAGCCGCCGGCGATAGCATCTACTACAACGGTGAGAATGCTTCTCTATTCTACAGATCAGGTAACGTAGTCACACCTCTTCCTGTAAGATCAGGTATGGGCGGAGTGCGATTTGGCAACGCCACTAGAAAAGCTAACTCACTAATGACAGGTGATGTAGTCACACCTTACATAGATGAATACTACAAAGGCATAGCAAGTTCTTCTAAACACTCCGTAGCGGAGGCAGTTAAGGAGTTCACTAGCTCAAGCAAGAATGTACTTCTAACTCAAGGTGAGATCCCTCGGGCAGACCTATCCAATATCCTACTTGACGGTACGAGTGTTAAGGGTATCAATACACCTGAAGAAGCTTTTTGGACTTCAAGACGATCTATCTTAGACATGCCATCTAACAAGGCTTTCCAAAAAAGCTTTAACCAGTTCCAACTATACTCAAGCTCTTTCTCTATGCTTGCTAAAACAGCTGGTCGAGTTATTAACCCCCAACTACAAGCCATAACCGGAAAGATAGATCACAGAGAAGCATTTAAAGTCTTGGAAGGGTATAAAAAGAACTACATCAGTTCACTGAGCGCTATGTTATTAGCCAGTGATGCGCCCTCTTCTTTTGTGTTCACTAAGCCTGGATTTTTAGGGCACGAAGAAGGGAAGTTTCTAATAAGTTCTCCGCAGCTAACTAAGATGTTCGGCGGTGACTTAGAGAAACACACCTTAGACAAGGGTCTTTTTCAACTAGCTAAGCTTAAGCACACAGACAGTGGTCTAGCGCGAAGCCTTATAGAGCAGGGCATGGACCCAACTGCGCCGTATGTGATAGCGGGTGAAAGTCGTGGGCAAACGTTAGCTAGACTAAAGCTGAAAGTAGGTATTGTTGATACAGCTAATGATGCTGTATCTCGTTTACTATTCCAAGAAGGCGGAGCTATACTTGGTAAGCCGGGCATAGCTATGTTTGCACAGAATGCACCTATGGGTGATCTGTCCTTCTCTTCACCTTCTGAGAAACTCATAACCTCAGTAGAAGATGTCTTTGGTATTAACCTGGGAGCAGGCAATGTACAGACCTTCGACTGGAGCCCAACTACCCAATTAGGCAAAGCAAAAACTGAAGACTTAAAGAGAATACTTAAAGCTAGTGGAAATCAGAGAGGCTTGGCTAGGCTACTGGCTGTGACAGACAACAGGCTAGCCAAAGTAGAGCTAACTGACTCAACCCTTAAGCTGAGCTTCGTCACCCCTAATAGGGTGACTCCTGCCACCTCTGAAATTAACATAGCGGCCCGTAGATTCGCCGCCACTAAGCTCAATGACTTTAACAAACTAGCTAACTCTGGCATCCCCGAAGACCTATTAGAGAGTGTTCATGTTTGGCATGGTGCCGATGAGTATCTTAAGAACCATGGTCCTGATGTCTTTATCACCAACTTCATAGAAAAGGTAAAAGGCAGAGACGACGCCGAAGTAATATTCCGTAAAGCTTTTGGACACGCAGCTAACATATCTATAAATGGTAAAACCAGAATGGTTGTGCCCGAGATTACCAGTGTAGATCACGCTTACCGTAACTCTAAGTTACTCGTCCTACGGATGCTCAGAGGAGGCACAGATGAAGAGAAGACGCTAGCCGCAACGATACTAAAGGGAAACAAGGTAGTTACAGATAAGATGCTCAAGTCTGGCATCACGGGTGTCACTGTAATTGGTATGGGTGGCGCGTCTAGAACTGACTTCATGGGTGATATCAATATGATGAACCCTGTGACTATCTCTCCAACTAAGATGACCCACATAGCTGCTGGTGCAAGGCAGCTAGGCTATGACCATCTGTACCAAGACCCAATGTACAGTCTCTTGGCTGGATCTAATAAATCATGGAATAGTGGGGATATACGTGTACTAGCCGGATCAGGTCAGCTCCATATTAGTGACAAGCATATAATGTCCAGGTACGCTAAAGCTTTATATGCTAAACCAGGACACATAGATCCGTCGGCTATAGTTACGCTTAACAAGGGCGGAGGCTTTTCAATAGGGGGTAAACCACTTAGAGCACTACCTACTGACTTTAACGATTTTTCACATGCTAAAGGTGTTGATTTTAGCCGATTAGAAGGTACCATTTTAGGCCAAAAGCAGGACATGTTGTATCTTGACCTAGGCAAAGAAAGGCAACTAGATCTTTTGGGCTCAGGTAAAAAAAGTTACAGATACTTGCCTATACCTTTAGACTACCTAAGAGTTAAAGAAGGGTTACATAACAGACTAATAATTGGCAAAAAGAACCCAACACGAGGTATTGTCCAGTCACTAGTAGACATAGACTCTAATAGAGACTTTTATAAGGATGTTTTAGCTGAGCTAGAAAATACAGAGTCAAAATTAGGCCGTCAAATGAGCCAAGGCTTCTTTAGCCTTAACAAATCTATAGCGGGTAAAGAAGGTATTTTCCAAAAAAGCAACACTATCCTTATGCCATTAGGCGCAAGAACTAGATTGACCCCACAATCGGGTAGTTTCTTTGACATGGCATCTTTAGATGATGCCAGTAAACTATACACCAGTGTTATGTCTTCTTCAGATTTTGAAGACTACTTAGCTAGAAAGAGCGGAACAGGGAAAGGAGTCCAAAAGCAGATAAGCAAGATCAAAGAGCTGGTTAAGAAGCAGGGTCACTTCTACGCCATGGTATCTGTAGACCCCATGCAGAGAGCAGAGCACGCTAACCTGATGCGAATTCGAGTGGATCCTACTATACCTGGCTCTGCAAAGATAGGTCAGCTTAACATGGCCCAGCACCCGTTCTGGTATTTATTGTCGGAAAGAGACACAGACAGAGATGCTGCGTCTATAGTCCCTCTATCTGGTATGAGTAATACAGGGCTAACAGACGAACAAATAAACTCTCTGCTAGAAGATAGATGGTTGAGACAGCAAAAGCTATCTAAGCACTTTATGTGGTTTTACAAGCACCAGCTACTGACGGGTAGCGTGGCGTCTGCTGAAGATAGATTCTCTCTTTTAAAGAAAGGTCTAGTTAAGGCTAAGAACGCTATTAACCACATACCTACATACTTAGGTATTTCTGAGTCACTTGGTTACTCTACAGTGCGTGCCTCAGAAGACATAATGAGTAACCTCATAGCCTATGATGTGCGTGGCGCAAGACTAGCTGGCGTCAAACACTCAACAGCGTCAGATGAAATGCTGAAACTTATACGCGCTCCCTACGCTAATGACAAGGTAAGAGCTGAAATAGCTAGAAAAGCATACCAAAACATATACCAGTCACCTGTTGTTAAAGCTGGAAAAGACCTTCTAGGTGCGTTTGACGCGGCGCTCATAGACATTGGACACAAGTACAAGGGTACTGCCTTCGACTATGACAAAGTAGTAAGTGAAACTGCAGACGCTTTCTACGATCTTTTAGCCGGATCAGGTAAGGTTAGATCATTCACAGAAACGGAATACCTATACGACAACTTCCCAAAGGTAAAGTCCTCTATGGACCTCATGAAGGCAGACCTAGAGAGAGGTGCTGAGTACGCTAAAGAGAGTGGTAAAAAAGCCAAAGAACAAATCTTCAGAGCAACCTCTCAGCTGATGGGAGAAATGCTAGGTGGAGGCCAAGTTCTCGCTGCATCACAAAGCATGCCTAAAGGTGTCAACAGTATTATACAGTCAATAATGAGACCTGAAACAACTCAAGCAGTTGTTGAGTCTAATGTTTTGAGACCAGCTCTTGGTCTTGAAGAGAAAAACAAAAATAGCCAAAAAGTGGTAGGTGCGCTTCAAGACACGGGTGGAAGAATGCCGATAACCGATGGCGATGCTAGTGAGTCAATGATGTCTAA
>Ga0075110_1001261_pt1 | contig 10944 bp, 8 predicted proteins | sample AntAceMetag02UK8_FD_69799 | JGI IMG/M metagenome (GOLD analysis project Ga0075110, IMG submission 69799) | Saline lake microbial communities from Ace Lake, Antarctica - Antarctic Ace Lake Metagenome 02UK8 | ecosystem: Environmental > Aquatic > Non-marine Saline and Alkaline > Saline | place... | reverse complement strand
CGTAACTGATATTTTGAATAACAGGCCAAGAAAAAGATTTGGATATCTAAGCCCAAATGAGGTATTTGCCTCTATATTAGAATCTCAATCACAATTCGCACTTATTGCTTGAATGCAGGTAATTAAATCATAGCCTTTTCTGACATAATAATTAATCTTTAACACCCTTGTTCTAAGCTTGCCAAATGCCGTGAATGGAGGTTTTAACTTTCAGTATTATTTGCCAGTATAGAGTCACTGACATCTTTTCTTTTATTGTTATTTCCTTTGTTTGTCAAAGGATGGTTATGATTCTTTTTAAGCGTGTCGCACTTTTCTTGATTTTATCGAAATAGCACGCTAATCGAAGATGTCCAGTTTCATTGACATTAGGAAAACTATTCTCTTCTTATGAGATTACTACAATGGAATCGATTCAGAGGAGATTAAAAATAATTTACCAACTAATCGTACTTGTAAGCTTATCCGCTATAGGTTCTTGCACGAGTACTACAAACGAAAATAATCGCATGAGACCAGATGCCCCAATTGCAGCAAAATCTGATTCAATCCTAAAAGAACACGGAAAAACACGTGTTGATCAATATTTCTGGATGAGATTATCAGATGAGCAAAAAAGTGCCGAAAATCCAGATGATCAAACGCAACAAGTTGTCGATTATTTGAATGCTGAGAATGACTATACCAAATCGGTAATGTCAAAAACAGAAAGTCTACAACAAAAATTGTATGACGAAATAGTAGGTCGGATAAAGCAAGTAGATGAATCGGTTCCCTATTTTTCTAATGGCTATTGGTATTATCTCAGGCTCGAGGAAAGTGGTGAATATCCAATCTATTGCCGCAAAAAAGATACGCTTGATGCTAAAGAAGAAATTCTTATTGATGTAAATGAACTTGCTGAAGGCCATGATTACTATTCCGTAGGAGAGATCAATGTGAGTCCCGACAATAAGATACTAGCGTTTGCAGAAGATACCTTAAGTAGAAGAATCTATACGATGAGATTCAAAAACCTAGAAACAGGTGAGATGATTGCCGATGAAATAGAAAACGTTACTGGCGAAGGTGCTTGGGCAAACGACAATAAGACGTTCTTCTATACAACTAAGAATAAGGTTTCTCTTTTATCCGAAAAGATATTTAGACATAAACTGAGTACTAAGCCTTCCGACGATGTAATGGTTTATCATGAGAAAGATCCAACATTCTACATTGGTGTATACAAATCAAAGTCAGAGGATTATGTGATCATCTGGAATAGCAGCACATTGGTGAGTGATTATCATGTGCTCGATGCAAATAATCCGACAGGGGAGTTCAAGCAATTTATTCCTAGAGATAATAATGCCCATGAATACAGCATATCCCATATTCAAGACAAATTCTATATTGTCACGAATTGGGACGCTACTAATTTCCGTTTAATGGAAACTCCTGCGAGTGCTACCGGAAAAGAAAATTGGAAAGAAGTGATTGCTCATAGGCGTGATGTATTACTTGAAGGAATTGAGCTATTTAATAATTTCATGGTAGTTGATGAGAGGTCTGAAGGGCTTAATAATCTTAGAATTATTGATCAAACATCAGGAGATGAGCATTCTCTTGACTTTGGAGAGTCAGCATACAAGGCTTATATATCAACGAATGCAGAGTTTAATACCAATATACTACGGTTTGGCTATACGTCGCTGACTACCCCAAATTCCACTTTTGATTATAATATGAATACGAAGGAGAAGACGCTGATGAAACAACAAGAAGTTGTAGGTGGTCATAATCCAGATAATTACATCACAGAACGAGTTTGGGCAACAGTACGTGATGGGGTAAAAGTGCCGATCTCCATAGTATACAAAAAGGGATTTGAGAAAAATGGAAAAGGCGCGCTCTTGCAATACGGCTATGGTTCATATGGCGCAACTATTGATGCCAGCTTTAGTTCTGTGCGGTTAAGCTTGTTGGATAGAGGATTTGCATTCGCTATTGCTCATATAAGAGGAGGACAATTAATGGGAAGAGAATGGTACGAAGAGGGGAAGATGTTCAAAAAGCAAAATACTTTTAATGACTTTGTAGACTGCTCCAAATACCTAATTGAACAAAACTATACTTCCGCAGACCACTTATATGCGGAAGGTGGCAGTGCTGGTGGGTTATTGATGGGAGCTATCGTAAATATGAACCCTGAACTTTACAATGGAATAATCTCAGCAGTACCATTTGTAGACGTAGTTTCTACTATGTGGGACGAAAGAATTCCATTGACAACCAATGAATTTGATGAGTGGGGAAATCCTAAGAATTTGGACTCTTATGAATACATGATGTCTTATTCTCCATATGATAATGTGACAAATCAGAACTATCCAAACATGCTTGTAACGACAGGTTTATTCGATTCTCAGGTGCAATACTGGGAGCCGGCAAAATGGGTCGCCAAGCTGCGAGACATGAAAACGGATGAGAACTTACTGATTTTGGATACTGATATGGACGCAGGACATGGAGGCGCATCTGGTAGATTTGAAAGGTATAAAACAACTGCTTTAGAGTATGCTTTCCTTTTCAACTTAGAGGGAACGACTGAGTAGGGTTATTTAAACTGATTTGAAAAAGGAAGCCTTGATGAATGTCGAGGCTTTTTTCGTTAAAAAAATGAAAATTAGGGCACATCAAAATAATTATTGCGCCTAGGTTTTTGGCAATCAAACGAGAACTTATTAGTAGCCTTGAGATCATAAAAAAAGTCAACCCTAACTAAATTGGGTTGACTTCAAGTTATCAGTCGTTGCTACTTAGTCTTTCTTTTTAGTAGTAGAGGAAGATTTTTTTCCTGTACCAGCGATAGAAGCTCTCATATCCGTATCAGCTTGGATATTCTGGAATTTAAAATAATCCATTACTCCAAGATTACCATTTCTAAATGCTTCCGCCAAGGCTTTTGGAACTTCTGCTTCTGCCAATATTACTTTAGCTCTTGCTTCTTGTGCTTTAGCCACCATTTCTTGCTCTTCAGCTACAGCCATTGCTCTTCTTTCTTCCGCTTTGGCTTCTGCTACTTTTAAGTCAGCTGACGCTTGGTCTGTTTGGAGTTTAGCACCAATGTTGGCTCCTACGTCCACATCCGCAATATCAATAGATAAGATTTCAAATGCAGTTCCCGCATCTAATCCTCTTGCCAAAACGAGCTTAGAAATTTTATCTGGATTCTCTAATACTTCTTTATGGCTGGCTGCTGATCCTACGGAGGTAACTATACCTTCACCTACTCTAGCTAGAATCGTATCTTCACCTGCACCACCTACTAGTTGCTGTATGTTCGCTCTGATGGTAACTCTTGCTTTACATATCAATTGGATACCATCAGCAGCTACAGCAGCTACAGCAGGAGTGTTGAGAACTTTAGGGTTTACAGAAATCTGTACAGCTTCGAAAACATCTCTACCAGCAAGATCGATGGCAGTTGCTTGTCTAAATGACAGGCCAATATTTGCTTTATCTGCACTAATCAATGCTTTAATCACTTGTGGCACATTACCACCAGCTAAATAGTGAGTTTCGAGATCCGAGGTTTTCAGATTTCGGCTAGATGCTGTTGCTTCTTCTGTGATCAGTAATCCTGCTTTTGTAGCAGTGATTAACGAATTGACAATGATTGAAGGTGGAACCTTTCTGATTCGCATGAAAACGAGCTCAAGTAATCCTACACGCACACCCGAGAAAATCGCGGTAATCCACAGGTTGATTGGTACGAAATAAATGAATACGAAAAATAATACTATACCCGCCAGTACTGCGAATATGATTGGAAGACTTCCTGCCATTTTTTTTTATTTATTTTTTACGATGATTTGTTTATTGTCAATTTTGATTATTTGAATTTCGCTCTTTTCTGCGATATATCCATCATTTGATTTTACTTCTATAATCTTTTCATTGAAAATGGCTTTGCCATAAGGTTTTAGAGCAGAGATTGTTCGTCCCTGTTCACCGACTTGTAATTCATTCTCATTCTCATCATTAACGCGACTGGAGCTCGACTGTTTAAGAGAAAAGCGCTCCCAAGCACGGTTTTTTAAAGTATAAATGATAATAACCATAGCTATCGACACGGATATCACTGTTGTGGCAATTCCTATATTTTGCCCAAATGTCTCATACGATAGATAAATACCATAACCTCCAAAAAGAAAACCGGCAATACCTACGATAGTTGTCCCTGGGACAAAAATTATTTCAATCACAATGAGTGAAATACCTAAAGCAATTAGCGCTATCACAATAAAAATATCCATTAGTAAGCTTTTGCAAATAATACTCTCTGAGTAGACGGGTTTCCTGTAAAGATACACTTCCCAGCCTCGGGTTCAGCATCTAAAGGAATACATCTGATAGTTGCTTTGGTTTGGTTTTTAATTTTCTCTTCTGTTTCAGAAGTACCATCCCAATGCGCATATACAAATCCACCTTCTCCTTTTATTTGAGACTTAAATTCTGCCCAAGTATCTACAGATGAAGTCATTTGCTCTTTATAGCTTAATGCTTTTGAATAAATGTTTATTTGAATCTCTTCGAGTAGGTTTGTGATGTATTCAACGGCCTCTGACTGCTGGATAATGTTCTTTTCTTTGGTATCTCTTCGAGCGATCTCAAACGTGCCCTTTTCTAAGTCCTTGGGTCCTACTGCAATTCGAACAGGAACACCTTTGAGCTCATATTCAGCGAATTTCCAACCAGGCTTATGCGTGTCTCTCTTGTCAAATTTAATATCGATATTTTTCGCTCTTAGAGATTTGATCAATGGATCAACAGCCTCTGAAATAGCCTCTAAGTCTTCTTCTTTCCTGAATATAGGGACAATGACTACTTGAATTGGCGCAAGGTTTGGAGGCAAAACAAGGCCATCATCATCAGAATGTGCCATGATTAACGCACCCATTAACCGTGTGCTTACTCCCCAAGAGGTACCCCATACGTATTCCTCCGTTCCTTCTTTTGTTGCGAACTTCACATCAAAAGCTTTCGCAAAATTTTGACCTAAGAAGTGAGAAGTACCTGCTTGGAGTGCTTTGCCGTCTTGCATCAAGGCTTCAATACAATATGTATCAACTGCACCAGCAAATCTTTCGCTTTCCGTTTTCACACCTTTCACTATAGGTAAGGCCATGTATTTTTCCACAAATGTTGCATATACATCAAGCATTTGCTTTGTTTCTTCTTGGGCTTCTTTTTCAGTCGCGTGTGCGGTGTGTCCCTCTTGCCACAAAAATTCCGTCGTTCTTAAAAAAAGACGAGTCCTCATTTCCCATCTTACCACATTTGCCCATTGATTAATGAGTAAAGGAAGGTCTCGGTATGACTGAATCCATCTTTTGTAAGAATCCCAGATGACCGTTTCTGAAGTAGGTCGCACGATTAATTCTTCCTCTAATTTCGCATCCGGATCAACCATAACTCCTCCGTTTACTTCATCATTTTTCAATCTATAATGCGTAACCACTGCGCATTCTTTTGCAAAACCTTCAACATGGCTTGCTTCCTTGCTGAAAAACGATTTTGGAATTAATAAAGGGAAATAGGCGTTTTGGTGACCAGTGTCCTTAAACATTTTATCTAGCGTTTGCTGCATTTTTTCCCAAATGGCAAATCCATAAGGTTTGATGACCATACAACCTCGAACGGGAGAATTTTCTGCTAAACCGGCTTTTTTAACCAGTTCATTGTACCATAAGGAATAATCCTCAGAACGATTTGGAATCGCTTTACTCATTTTTTAACATTTTTTGGTATAGTAATTGCTTTCTTAGCTAGCATATAAGAGTACAAATATAACTTGAGTATATTCTTAAAGTATTTTGTACCCACATTTTAAATCTACGATTATGGAAGCTTTATCTCGATTTGTTTTATTTGGTTTGATCCTTTCGTTTTTCATGGTGAGCCCTGAGGTCTCAGCACAGGAATATGATGATCTTTATTTTAATGGGAATGATCGCAAGAAGGTAAACTTTGACAATGGAATCTCCAACGACTCTCGCGCAACTTATGAGTCTTATGCTAATAATAATTATAACGAAGATAATGCTGCTCATAATGTAAACCCTGACTATATCGCCAGATACAAGTCGGGATCAACGCCTTCTGATTATCAAAATAATACAGACAACAATAATTACAATACTCCATCTGCTTCTACGGTAGACTATTACGTCGAAGAAAATCCTCAAGGAACAACGGTCATTAATAATTATTACGGTAATTCTGGGTTTAATAATTCTGGGTTTAATAATCAAAATATGGGTTTTGGTGGTGGATTTGGCTATAATCCATTTTTTGGAGGGAATAATGGCTTCAACATGAATGTTGGATGGGGCAATAGATGGAATGATCCCTTTTTCGGATGGAATTCTGGTTGGGGCGGTAACGTTGGTTGGGGATTCAATGCAGGCTGGGGTTGGAACGATCCTTGGTTCAATGGGAATAGATGGAATAGACCTTGGGGTGGAGGTGGATTTGCCTACAATGCTGGTTTCTATGATGGAATTGCTTATTCTGGACTAAATGGAGGCTTCTACAACACAGAGAGATTTGTTAGAAGAGGTTTTGTGAATCAAGGAAGATACGTTCGTGGAGGCATAGTTTCCGGTGAGTCAAGGTTGAATAATAATAATGTTCGTACGTCTTCCGTGCCAACTGCCAATGGAAGCAGCAATAATGCATCTAGAAGAGATTATTCAGCCACTCAAAATGAGTACTACAATAGAAGCAGAGCAAGTAATAGTAACTCTAGATCGTCCGCGACCGCTACTTATCGATCATCGAATCCAAATAGTAGAAATAATGTGAGTCAGAGAGCAAATACATCAAGAAGTACTACAGCAAATACCAACGCAAGAAACACTACAAATAATAGAACAAGCACTAGCGCAACCACACGTCGATATAGTACTAACAACTCAAGGCCGTCAAACGCTAACTCTTCAAATACTAGAAGTTCAGGTTCTTCAAGTAGAAACTATTCTAATGGAAGTTCGAGAAATTCTTCTTCGTCCAATTCTTACAAGAGATCTTCATCAGGAAGTAGATCTTCAGGAAGCAGTAGCCGATCATCAAGTGGAGGTTCGGTGAATCGTTCTTCTTCTAGCGGATCTTCCTCAGGAAGCAGCAGGTCTTCTAGTGGAGGTGGTAGTTCGAGATCTTCAAGCAGATCTTCATCAGGATCATCAAGAAGTGGGGGCTAATTCTTTAACTCATTGAGAAAGGACATTAAAATGAATAGATACATAATATTAATCACAATTTTATGCTTTGGTTTGAACTCCAAAGCGCAAATTGCTAATGGCTCACTAGGCTATTACAACGATGCAAGACTGTTTAGTAGCACAAATGCTGGAATGGGCAGCACTGCGAGAATTCAAGGGATTGGAGGCGCACAAACTTCGCTAGGTGGTGATATGAGTGTCATTGCTTCAAACCCAGCCGGTATTGGTTTTTTTAACAAAAGCGCATTTTCATTTACACCGTCATTAGATTTTCACGAATCGTCTTCCAACTATTTAGGGAATAATACCTCTTCCTTTTCTAATGGATTCAATTTTTCCAATTTGGGAGCTGTATTCTATTATGGCAATGGAGATTATGTGAACGCTAAATTTAAAGGTGGAAGCTTGGGCGTATCAATTAGCCGCACCAATAACTTTAAAAATGATATCTCTTATCAAGGTGTGAATGAAAGCAACTCAATCATTGATTCATATATAAGCGGTGCAGGTAGTTTGGAATCGAATAATCTGGGAGGTCTGGCTTACGGAGCTTTTGAGAATTACTTGATTGATCCTGTCTATGATAATGGGAATCAAGTTGGTTACGGTTCGCCAGTTTTTGGTAACCCTCGTCAAACAGAATTAGTCGAAACATCAGGATCGCAATACCAAATTAATGTAGCATATGGCGCAAACTATGGCGACTTCATTTATTTTGGAGCAGGAATAGGTATAGCGACGATTAACTACACAAAAAAGCGAACATATATTGAGGATTCTTACTTGTATCTCAATGATGACGATGAGTTGGTGAATGATGACATCATTAACTTTACTGAGTTAAACGATAAATTGACTATCGAAGGTGCAGGTATTAATGCCAATCTGGGTGTTATAATAAGACCACTACCAATTTTAACAGTGGGAATTTCCTACATAACACCTACGTTTTATGCTTTGACGGATAATAGCTCCTTTGATTTGTTTACTTCATGGAATGGTCTAGAGATATTGAATAACGATTCTTCCCTAACTATCATCAATGATAGAGAGTTTCTGAGTGATGTAGCGACAAGTGATTATTCTTTAAGAACACCGGGAAAATTAAATGTGGGTGCGACTTTTTTTCTTGGAAAACTCGGGTTTGTGTCTGGTGATCTTGAGTTCGTAGATCATTCACGTTCACAGCTAAAGTCTTCTGATTTTGAAGTATTTGCTGATAATGAGAGTATTGACAATTTATATACATCAGTGATCAATTACCGGCTTGGTGTCGAGTTTCGAATCAAACAAATACGCGTAAGAGGCGGGTATGCTTATTATGCAGATCCATATACAGATTCAAGTATTGATGCGAGTAGGAACGATGTTTCTTTTGGACTTGGATATAGAAATCAGGATTTCTTCATGGATTTGGCCGTTGTTAATAGAAAAACACAAGATTTATACGCCCCATATATTCTAGACGGTCTAGAGCCCGTAGCAGAAGTAGAAAATCGATCGAATACTGTTGCCGTTACACTAGGGTTTAATTTTTAAAACTCACTAAAAATTAAAGTCAATCCTTGGGTAAGCTTATTGTACAAGTCGTACCCTTTTCAAGTGTCGATTGAAAAGCAATCTGTCCACCGTGCTGCTTTACTATGGAACTAACGATATAGAGTCCTAAACCAGATCCTTCGCCTACTTCTTTTGTGGTGAAAAAGGGATCCATAATTTTTGAAATATTTTTTTCATCAATTCCAGACCCTGTATCGATGATGCTGACTATCACTAACTTATTCTGATTGGCTATTGATATATCAATCTCACCATGTCCATTTAATGAATGTAAGCTATTATCGATGATATTGATAAAAGTTTGATGGAGTTTACCATTGTTTCCATGCACTCTAGAGACCATCTGATCGAATTTGAGATTCACTTTTATGCCTTCGGGCAATTTATTTCTCAACAGGTTCATACAGTTTTTGATAATCTCGTTGAGGTTACACTCATCGGTGAGTTCTCCGGCTGAATGACTGTACTGGTTGAGACTTTTAACTATTCGTGTGGCACGATTGATACCATCGTTCATGCTATCTATGGTCTGATGGATATCATCGTCGTATTGGCTTCTTTCTTTGAGAATGTCTTCTAACAATACAACACCACCGCGAATGTAATTCAAAGGATTATTGATTTCATGGGCAATACCAGAAGCTAAAAGTCCTATGCTGGCAAGCTTCTCGGATTGAATCAGGCGGTCGGTAGTTTCGTTGAGTCTATCAACTGTTTGTTGGAGCTCTTCTTTTTGCTGTTCAAGTTCTTTGTTGGTTTTTAGTACCGCCTGGGTACGAGTTTCAACTTGATTCTCAAGTGAGTCTTGTTCTGTCTTGAGATCGAATTCATTCTTTTTAAGCTTTTGATTGGCCTTTATTAGGCCACTAACTAGAAAATGATATGTTTTATTCGACTTTGAAACTACTAAGAAAACGATGATAGAAGAGAGGAAAAGCATGAAACCATTGATCAGCCATGCTGAGAGATCCTGGTTATTGGGGTTTACGGAGCTTATAACGCCGGAGAGAAATAGATACGCGAATAGGATGTACAAACAATAAGCAAAACCCATCAGATAGGTCGTGCCCCTATACTTTAGATGAACAATGGATAGCAGTGGTAGCAATGCGAGTAAAACTTTATTTGCGGAAGCTACACCGAGCAGGGATAAGTCAATAAAAACAACCAGTAAAAGTCCTAATAGGACTAGATAAGCTTTGAATATCAAAGAAAACTTATGACGAAATATAGCGATGATGATTAAGCATGATAAAATAATAATAATGTCTGAAACTCTCGAATAATTCCACCCTCCAAACGTATCTGAAGTTAAACTGACAGGGATTATCAATATACCGGTGATAGAGGAGATTACGAGGGCCTTATTAACTACATCCTGCTTGAGCTCGTCTAATGACTTATAAAATGTATGCTTACCTGACATATCGAGTCACTTGTAAATGTGCTATATTCATTGAAATAGTTGATGATTTTTTCACAAAATAGTAATGTAATAAGGTTATTTGAAGAATTGATGCTTGATTTTAAGTATGATTAAATGATCCCTAGGTAAAGAAATATTTTGCGTTCTTCTATACTTAAAAAATGTAAAAAAACGGTCTAGTATATTTAAGTTTACGTAGAACCAATAGCGTAGCATTACCCGTGCTCAATCCTCTTATTTTGTTAATACTGTTAGGGGGATAAAAAAGGAAGGCCTGAATGAACAAAATGTAGCAGGTTGCGAAGGCAGGCTTTGATCGATATTAAAAACCCCACGAGAATGTTGAAAAAGGAGAGTAAAAAACTTTTAGATGATAATGGTTATTCTTTAAAAAAAGAAACCGGAAGTCTTGTCATTAGCCATTGCAATGCTGATTTCTTCTTTTTCATACTTATTGGCGCTTTTTTAGTTTTAATAGGATTGTTTTTTATGAATTTCAGCATGGTTATAGGTTTTAGTATTATAACTGGCACTATAATTATTATATCCAAAGCTTTAAAGGGGGCTAGAGGCAAATCAGGGCAAACGCATTTAAAGATTGAGTACTTTTTCTCGAAATTTCTGATCAAATCCCGCTTTGAATCTTCTTTGTCTTTTTGATCTTTTTAGTGGTACTCTTTCGATTAATGCTAG
>Ga0075110_1001256_pt1 | contig 10955 bp, 7 predicted proteins | sample AntAceMetag02UK8_FD_69799 | JGI IMG/M metagenome (GOLD analysis project Ga0075110, IMG submission 69799) | Saline lake microbial communities from Ace Lake, Antarctica - Antarctic Ace Lake Metagenome 02UK8 | ecosystem: Environmental > Aquatic > Non-marine Saline and Alkaline > Saline | place... | reverse complement strand
TTTGGATGTTGCCGCAAGGTGAACGTCGTTTTCGGAGATGCCACCGACACCTGAGGACACGACCTTTACCTGCACCTCGTCTGTGTTCATTGCAACGAGCGAAGCGGTCAATGCCTCGAGCGTGCCGCGCACATCGGTTTTGAGAATAATATTGAAGATGCTGAGGCTCGGCTTGCCGATGCCTGCAAACATATTATCGATAAGCGCAGCTTGCTGCATCGCTTGCACTGAATCTTTAAGGCGTGTGCGGCGGAACTCGGCCACCTCTTTCGCTTTTTTCTCATCGGCGAGCACAACAAACTCATCGCCTGCGTCGGGGACACCAGTAAGACCAAGAATTTCGACTGGAATAGAAGGGCCCGCCGACTTAATATTCACACCGCTCTCGTCTACTAAAGCGCGTACGCGTCCGTATTCTTTACCGACCAGTACGATATCGCCTGTACGAAGTGTGCCGTTCTGCACAAGTACCGACGCAACTGCGCCGCGGCCTTTATCGAGACGCGATTCAACCACAACGCCCTGCCCAGGCACGTCGGTATAGGCAGTAAGCTCCATCAATTCGGCCTGCAGCAAAATAGCTTCGAGAAGCTTGTCAACGCCGTCACCGGTATGAGCAGACACAGGGATAAACTGTGTGTCGCCGCCCCAATCGTCAGGAATTACTTCCATCGCCGCAAGCTCGTTCTTCACGCGGTCGGGGTCTGCACCCTCTTTGTCCATCTTATTAATCGCTACAACTAAAGGCACGCCAGCGGCTTTCGCATGCTGCACGGCCTCGGCGGTTTGCGGCTTCACGCCGTCGTCGCCTGCTACGACCAACACGATGACATCGGTTGCTTTCGCACCACGTGAACGCATCGCGCTAAACGCCGCATGTCCCGGGGTGTCGAGGAAGCTGACCATGCCGTGGTCTGTGTCTACATGGTAGGCACCAATATGCTGCGTAATGCCGCCCGCTTCATGCGACGCGACAGTCGACTTGCGAATATAGTCGAGCAGTGAGGTTTTGCCGTGGTCAACATGGCCCATCACTGTGACCACTGGCGCGCGCGTAATTTTGTCCTCGCCAATTTCTGCGGCCAGTGATTCGGCGAGCTGCTCTTCGAGCGCGTCTTCTGAAACGAAGTTCGGACGATGGCCCATTTCTTCGACCAGCAGCGTGGCTGTGTCGGCGTCGACAACGTGATTAATATTGGCCATCACGCCCATCTTGAATAGAGCTTTAACAACCGCTCCCGCTTTGACAGTCATCTGCTGAGCAAGGTCAGTTACCTTATTGGCTTCGCCAATTTTGATATCGCGAACGACCGCCTCAGTTGGCATCTCGAACGCTTGAGTAGAACCTGATAAACGATTGCGGCCGCGACGGCCACCACGGCGGCGACCTTCGCTGTCTCCGCCTTCGAGAACGAACGCGTCGTTTACATGCAACGTGCGATTCTGACGCTTAGCCGGCTTGCCCTTAGTCGTGCGGGCCTGCGTACGTTTCTTCTCGGCCTCGTCATCGATCTCTTTCTTGGTAGCAGGTTTGCGCTTGGCGCCAGGCTTATCGGCACGGGCAGAGGCTGCTTCTTCAGAAGGGACGTCGGGGAGGACGATTGGTGTTGCCGGTGCTGCTGTCGCTGGTGACGGTGCAGTAGGTACAGGTTCGTCAGCGGGAGCTTTCGCTGCCTCTGCAGCTGCGGCAACAACGGGGTCTGGCGTAATAATCTCTGGCTCGACCGCAACCGTCTCTTCGGGAACGACCTCTTCTTCGACTTCTGTGCGCTTAACGTAGGTACGCTTCTTACGCACCTCTACGTTAACGGTTTTGCCGCGCCCCGAACTCGACGCGCTCTTCAGCGTGCCTAGCGTTTTGCGCTTTAGCGTAATCTTGCTTGGAGCAGCTGCGCCCTCACCTTCCCCATGACTTGCACGCAACGACTGCAACAGCGTGTTCTTATCGTCATTAGAAATAATCTCGTCGGCCTTCTTATGCGGTAAGCCTGCGTCCTTTACTTGCGACAGCAGCTTATCGACATCGACTCCGACGACTTTGGCGAGTTCGCTTATGGTTACATCTGCCATTCAATCTACTCCAGTTTTCTTGCGCGCTTTGCGCGCTCTGTGCCGATTTCTCTTAACTTCACCGGCCGGCTGCCTCGCAGCCCTCACTAAATGTCTAATTCATCGGTTCGGCCTCGAACCACAGAGCAGCGCGACTTTCGTCCGCAGCCCAGCTACCAACTATTCGAACCATGGCGCGCGTGCGGTCATAATCAATTGCCCCGCTCTTTCTTCTGTCATGCCTTCGATTTCCATCAGCTCATCGGTAGCCTGCTCCGCGAGGTCTTCCATGCACAGAATGCTGCGCTTCGCGAGTTCTAGCGCGAGCTCTTTATCCATGCCTTCCATATTTATTAGATCGTCTGCCACATTCATCGACGACAGATCTTCCTCAGATGCAATTGCCTGAGTTAACAACGCGTCTTTCGCGCGATTGCGCAGCTCTTCGGCAATCTCCTCGTCGAAACCGTCGATCGACAGAATTTCTTCCATCGGTACATACGCGATCTCTTCGAGAGAGGTAAAGCCTTCGCTAACGAGCACCTCGGCAGTCTCGTCATCGACATCGAGCTTGGCCATAAACATTTCGATGAGGCCAACCGATTCTTTTTCTTGCTTCTCGGCGGCTTCTTCTTCACTCATTACGTTAATAGTCCAGCCGGTTAATTCGGCCGACAAACGCACGTTCTGGCCATTGCGCCCAATCGCCTGCGCGAGATTATCTTCTTCAACCGCAACGTCCATTGTATTGCTGTCTTCATCCATTATGATGGAGGCGACTTCGGCAGGTGACATCGCGTTAATCACGAGCTGCGCCGGATTGTCGTCCCACAAAATAATGTCAATACGCTCGTTCGATAGCTCGCCAGAAACAACCTGCACACGCGACCCGCGCATACCCACACAGGCGCCCACGGGGTCGATACGGCCGTCGTTAGTCGACACAACGATTTTCGCGCGTGAGCCGGGATCGCGCGCCGCGGCGCGGATCGAAATAATTTGCTCGTTGATCTCTGGCACTTCTATTTTGAAGAGCTCGACCAACATCTGCGGCGAGGTGCGGCTCAAAAACAGCTGAGGTCCGCGCTGCTCGGGGCGCACGTCGATGAGCAATGCGCGGATGCGATCGCTCATACGGAAATTTTCGCGCGGGATCATCTGATCGCGCATGAGAATGGCCTCGGCGTTGCCACCTAGGTCTACAATAATACTCTCGCGAGTTACCTTCTTTACTGTACCGGTAACCAGCTCGCCGATTTTGTCTTTGTATTCGTTCAACACGATTTCGCGTTCGGCGTCTCGTACTTTTTGAACAATTACTTGCTTCGCAGTCTGCGCAGCGATGCGGCCAAATGGCACATTGTCGATCTTCTCTTCGATCTTGCTGCCTACCTCAAGCGCCGCGTCTCGCTCCTGTACCTGTTCGAGCATGTACTGAGTAAATTCGTTGACGTATTCGTCGTCGGCGACCACCGTCCAGATGCGGAAGGTATCGTATTCACCAGTTTTGCGGTCTACCGCAACTCGGCAATCGATCTCTTCTTCTTCGTTGAGCTTTCTAGTTGCCATTGCAAGCGCTGATTCGATTGCCTCGAAAATCACCTCGCGCGAGACGCCCTTCTCGTTAGAGACCGCGTCAACAACCATCAATATTTCTTTACTCATCATAACAGTGTCACCTTACTCGAAACTTGCGCCGGCCAGACCGGGGCACAGAGTAACCATAGCTAAAAGTCGATATTGGCCTTGTCGATATCTGCGAGCGTTATCTCGATCAGCTCGCCGTCGTCGGCATCGATGGCATCGATCGCCAGACCAATCCTGTCGTCTACTACCTTTTTAATCACGCCCTTAATCCTGCGGCGTCCCTGCAGCGCGCTGCGCAGGCGTACGTTAACCTTCTCGCCTACATACAGCGCAAATTGCTCCGCGGTAAACAGCGGTCTATCCATCCCTGGCGACGACACCTCGAGGGTATATTCGCCCGTGATCGGATCTTCGACATCTAGCAAGGCGCTTACCTGACGGCTCACTTTCTCGCAATCTTCGATCCCTATGCCTTCTTCGTGCTCGATATATACGCGCAGCAGTGAATATTTGCCCTGCTGCTGCAACTCGATTCCCCACAGAATCAGCCCCAACGCCTCTACTGTCGGCGCTATCAATTCGGCTATCTGTAAGGCTGCGTTCTTCACTCGTTATTCCCTAAAATCTCTGTTCTTCTCGCCAACAAGACAGTCTCGCCAATAAGATAAAGAGTCGCGAGCACAAACAACACATACAAAAAATGGGCTCAAGGCCCACGTCAAATACCTTGACGTCGACCCATGCGAGGCGACGCAAAGTGAATGTAGATGACGCCTCGAAGCGCCTCAATCGCACAAAACCAACTTATCTAGCGCGATCGTCTATCCCAGCCAAGTTTGGCAGGGTGCGCATTATAACCGTAACTGGCTGAAAACCGCAATGCTGCTGGGGTGTTTCCAATCTGGCATCCAGTCGATTCCCTCAGCCGACTAGATGCCAGATTAGCGCTTAATGAAACCTAAACTACCGGTAGATCGCCGCGCGCGCAGCCGCATGAGTTTGTAGTGAGTACAGGATGTCGTCGTTCTGAATCATGCCGATGAAGACAAGATTCTCAACCGGGTCAATCCAGAACCAAGAGCCGGCAATGCCCCACCACCAGTGTGTACCCTGCGAAGCGCCTTGATAAGCCTCAGAATTTTCGACAATCGCAAAATCCAGCCCAAAGACATTGCCCGGATATAGGCCGCCGATATTTTCTACAACTGCCGGCAACTGGTTGGTGCGCATCAGCTCGATCGCCTCAGGCGACAGCAGCTGTTGGCCGTTGTGCATGCCTCGATTTAAGTGCATTTGAACGAACTGTAAATAGTCGGCTGCTGTAGAGGTTAAGCCACCGCCGCCAGATTCGAAGACCGGCGCACTCTTAAAGTCGTAACCCCCAGCAATACCGCCGCGGTTGTCGGTGCGGCGCAGAGTGCCGTCGCTGTTGGGGGCGTATTGGCGAGAGAGGCGATGCGTATTTTCGGGCTTCACAAAAAAGCCTGTATCCACCATTCCGAGCGGATCGAACAGGCGCTGCTGCAGAAACTCACCGAAGCTCATACCCGACAGGCGCTCAACCATATAGCCCTGAACGTCGACAGAAATACTGTAAACCCACTGCGTGCCAGGCTGATAGCCGAGCGGGATGTCTTTTAATGCAGGCATCGAATCAGCAAGCGACGTGCCGGTCAGGTCCATAACCCCCGCTTTCGCATAGGCTTCGGCAACCGGGCCCTGCGAAAGTGGCGGCGTATACAGCAGCCCGCCGGTATGGCTCATCAACTCTCGTACTGTCATCGCATGCTCTGCAGGCTCGGTTTCCCAGCTGCCATCGTCGTTCTGCGACGCGAACACCTGCATACCAGCAAGCTCGGGCAGATGCATTTCAACGGGATCGTCGAGTTTAAATTTGCCCTCGTCCCAGAGCATCATCAACGCCGTGCCAGTCACCGGCTTGGTCATCGAGAAGATGCGGAAGATCGTGTCTGTCTGCATCGGCACCTGATCTTCGACGTTTTGGTAGCCCATTGCCTCTGTCATAAGGACTTCGCCATTCTGAGCGACCGTTACGACGGCGCCGGAGAGTTTGCCCGCTTCGATGCGTGACTTAAGGTCTGCGGTGACGGCCTCTAATTGCTTAGGACCGACGTCGGCGTTGGCGGCACTGCCGAAAATTGCCAAGCAGGTGAGAATTGTCGTTGCGGCTGCGTTGGGCAGTTTGCGCAGAAAGCGTCCTTTCATTTATTCCTCCGGGAATCGATTTTTTTGGCGTCGCTCTAGTCGGCGAGGTTGCGGTCATTAGAGCATCTAAATTGCACTGAAAAAAGTCTTATAGAGCCTTTCAACGCCGCAATAAGGAACAGTTACCTCACGCCGCTAGGGGGTCTTTACACGATCAGAACTTTTTCGAGCGCCTCGACGTAGAAATAGGTGCCGCAAATAGCTTAGTCTTAGACAACTCGCAGCCAGATCAAAGCGGCGCGTGCCCTCTGAGCAACCAGAACGACATACATTGGATTATTGTTCAAAAATCAACGGAGTCCTCATGAAAATTGGTGCACCTAAAGAAACAATGAACTCAGAAGCGCGCGTTGCACTAACGCCCGAAAGTGCGCAAAGACTCCAAAAACTCGGATACGAATGCTTTGTCGAAGCCGGCGCAGGCTTGGCTGCGTCACTCCCCGATGCAGCTTACGAGGCGGCCGGGGTTACGGTAGTCGGCTCCGCAGCGGAACTTTGGAGCCAAGCCGACATTATAGTCAAAGTGCGAGAACCCTCAGCCGACGAGTTAGATGCCTTTCCTTCGAACAAATTACTGGTGAGTTTCATTAACCCTGCGTCCAATGAGCCCCTGCTTGAGAAAATGAGGGCCAAGAACACGAGCGTTCTGGCCATGGATATGGTGCCCAGAATTAGCCGTGCGCAAAAGATGGATGCGCTTTCGTCGATGGCCAATATCGCAGGCTACAGGGCTGTTATCGAAGCCGGCAATAACTTTGGCCGATTCTTTACAGGACAGATGACCGCTGCCGGCAAAGTGCCGCCTGCAAAGGTATTAGTGCTGGGTGCCGGCGTAGCCGGACTCGCGGCTATTGGAACGTCAGTCTCACTCGGTGCTATTACGCTGGCGTTCGATGTGCGCCCCGAAGTCTCAGAACAGATCGAATCGATGGGAGCAGAATTTGTTTTCTTGGAATTCGATGAAGAGCAACTCGACGGCGCGGCAACCAACGGCTACGCGCCGCCCTCTAGCCAAGCTTTTATCGACAAGCAGCGCGAGAAATTTCGTGAGCTCGCGCCTTCTATAGATATCGTTATCACCTCGGCGCTCATCCCTAATCGCCCCGCGCCAGAGCTGTGGACTGAAGACATGGTTGCGAGCATGAAGCAGGGTTCTGTCATCTTCGACCTCGCTGCTGAGCGCGGCGGCAACTGCGCGCTGACAAAACCTGGCGCGAAATTTGTGACTGAGAACGGCGTCACTATTGTTGGCTACACCGACTTCCCAAGTCGCATGGCCGCACAGTCCTCGACTCTTTACGCCAACAATATTCGCCACATGATAGACGATCTTACGCCCAACAAAGACGGCGTCGCAGTAATAGACATGGAAGACGATGTTATTCGCGGCGCCTTGGTTACGCATCAACGCGAGATAACTTGGCCACCACCGCCGCCAAAAATTCAGGCGATTGCAGCGGCCCCACCAAAGGCTAAAGAGATCGTCGAAAGTGCGGAGGAAAAGGCTGATCGCGAACGCCGAGAACTGCAGCGATCGCTTAACAGCACCGCGCTAATGCTCGGAGTGGGCGGATTCTTATGCCTCGCACTAGGCTATGTCGCGCCGCCCAGTTTTATGCAGCATTTTATTGTTTTTGTGCTTTCCATTTTTATTGGTTTTCACGTTATCTGGGGCGTCTCTCATTCTCTCCATACGCCGTTAATGGCGATCACTAATGCTATTTCTTCGATCATCATCGTTGGGGCTTTGCTGCAGGTTGTCTCTGGCAGCTGGCTCGTGATGACTCTCGCCTCGATCGCTATTTTGATCGCTTCGGTCAACATTTTCGGCGGATTTTTGGTTACCCGTCGAATGCTTGCCATGTTCCAACGGAGTTAGGTTATGCACAGTTACGAAGGTCTTATCTCAGCGGCGTATGTCGTTGCCGCCGTTCTTTTTATTCTCGCGCTGGGCGGGTTATCTGGCCAAGAAAAGGCCAAGCGCGCTATTTGGTATGGCATTATCGGGATGGTTTTGGCCGTCGTAGCCACCGTAGGTGCAGCCGGAGGACAATGGGTGTTGATGGGCATTATGATCGCCCTTGGCGGCGTTGGTGGCTGGAGCATTGCCAACCGCGTGCAGATGACACAGATGCCGGAGTTAATGGCAGGCTTTCACAGTTTAGTGGGTCTTGCCGCTGTTTTTATCGGCATCAACGCCCATCTCGAATTAACTGTGGCCAGAGCGGCGATCGATTCGGCGACGGTCAGCGAATTGGCCGGGTTTGCCGCGACGATTGCGGCTAAGTCATCTGTCGAAATAAGCATCCTCAAAGTGGAAATGGTGCTGAGCCTTTTCATTGGCGCAATCACCTTCACAGGCTCGCTTATCGCCTACGGCAAACTTGCAGAGCGACTCAGCTCGACTCCCCTTACCCTGCCCGGTCGGCATGTGCTCAATCTCGCGGCTATTCTGCTGTGTGTATGGATTGGGTATCTGTACCTTGCAGGTGCCGGACTTTGGACACTGATTTTGATCACGTTAATCGCCGGAGCGCTTGGCTGCCACCTCATCCTAGGAATAGGCGGCGCAGACATGCCTGTGGTTGTTTCGATGTTAAATTCTTATTCGGGCTGGGCCGCCGCCGCAATTGGCTTCACACTCAGCAATGACCTTCTTATCGTGACTGGTGCCTTGGTTGGCTCATCCGGCGCCATTCTTTCTTACATCATGTGCAAAGGCATGAACCGCTCTTTCGTCTCGGTTATTTTAGGCGGATGGGGCGGTGAATCAGAATCATCTGCCAGCATCTCGGGCGAGATGCGTGAAGCCGACGTCGATAGCGTGGCACAGGAATTGGATGATGCAGACAGCGTCGTCATCGTGCCTGGCTATGGCATGGCCGTGGCGAAGGCGCAAGGTGCTGTTTCAGAGCTAAGTAAGAGACTGCGCGCAAAAGGCAAAACTGTGCGCTTCGCTATTCATCCCGTTGCAGGCAGACTCCCGGGGCACATGAATGTCCTTTTGGCCGAAGCCAAAGTGCCCTACGATTTCGTCTTGGAGATGGAAGAAATCAATCACGACTTCCCTCAAACCGATGTCGTCATCGTGATCGGCGCGAATGACATTGTTAACCCCTCGGCGCAAGATGATCCGGGCAGCCCAATCGCCGGCATGCCGGTATTAGAGGTATGGAAGGCTCGAACCGTGTTTGTGTGCAAGCGCGGCAGGGGCACCGGTTACTCGGGAATAGAAAACCCCTTGTTCTTTAAAGACAACACGCAGATGTTCTACGGCGACGCCAAAGCGTCTATTGACAGTCTTTTGCAGAAAATTAATTGAAAAATAAGGGATACGCGGAAATCCTTGGGATTGAGATTGAAGAGCTTAATTGAGCCAAGGATTAATCACAGAAACGCCCGCTGCATCGAACGGCTTTGTATCACGCGTTGCTACCTTCATCGCATGAGTAAGTGCGATTGCAGCGATATTGCCATCAGCTGTGGCGAGGGTAAAGCCGCGAGTGCGCGCCTGCGCCATTAATCGGCCGTATGCTGCTGATGCTGCCAAGTCATAAGCTAAAACTCGCGATGTAAAGAGCGGCAAAACTTCTGTTTCGAATCTTTGTTGCAGGAATTGTTTGCGCTTCCCTTTTGGCAAAGCAGCGAGGCCATAACGAATTTCACCGACGGTTATGGAAGTTAGGAACAGCGTCTCAATACTCCGCTCATCGATCCACTCGACAACTTGAATATTTGGCTGTTGGCGCAAAGGCTCAGAAATAACATTGGTGTCTAGGATGATCATTCGAGATCAAGGGGCTGCGCCGGAGTCTTATCACGCAGGCAGGACAGAGCCTCTTCGTCGCTCGCGGAGAGTCTTGCCGATTTACCCATGTCTGCTAAGAGAGAGCCGAGTTTCACACGGCCCTCCGGCAAAACGGCCTTGGCAAGAATGTCACGAATCTCTGACTCAGCGCTCCGCCCATGCTTTGATGCGCGCGCACGAAGGCCCTGATGGACCTCATCAGGCACATTTCTCACAGTGATTGATGGCATAGCTCTCCCCTTTTCGTCATCCGTTTGCAAGCATTATAGGATTATGCATTCACTCTAACAAGTTTGTTGGCGCAATAGCCTTACAGCATGGGCAAATGTCCGCCAGTGGAAGTGATTAGCCCTTTAACTAAAGCGCTTTCAGCACTTCTCTCGTTAAATCCCAGCGATTGAAGCCCTGTCTGCCATAGTCGAGCCCCCTTCTTACGATAACGAGATCATGGCTCGGCACCACGATGGTGAACTGCCCGCGATTGCCTGCGGTGGAATACGCATCTTTAGGCACATCGTTTCGATCATCTGGCACAAGCCACCACTGGCCACCATAAATACTGCCGATCTCTTCTGTCGACGGCGCAGGCGTTCGAACAAAATCGATCCATTCTTTTGACAATAAACGTTCTCCGTTCCATACGCCCTCATTAAGATGAAGCAAGCCAAAGCGAGCCAAGTCTCTTGCGTTCGTGTACACCTGACTACTGAGAATGAAATCGCCAAACCTGTCGGTGCTCACAAGAGTGTTACGCATACCAATGCGATCGAGTAGCGCCTTACGCGGGAATTCGGCATAGTCTTTCTCGCCGCCCAACGCGAGCTTCATGGCATAAACCGCGAGCAGCGTGTCGTAGTTCTCGTAATCGAACCGCGTTCCAGGCTCGCGTATCAGCGCCCTACTGCGTGCACCCGTAACAGAGCTCGCGCCTGCCCAATAAGAGAGCCCCGAGCCCGTTGCATATTCGAGACGGTTGTTGTCGATACTCTCGAGACCGCTAGACATATTTAACACATGCCGTAGGGTAATCTCATTTCTCGGATCAGCTGCTGGCGAGGCTGCCGCGGGCATCCAGTCGAAGTCAAGCGGCGCATCGAGCGACATCCTACCTTCGTCGACGAGCATGCCGATGAGCGTTGCGCCGATACTCTTTGCTGTCGACCAGGTTCGCGTGCGCGTCGTCATATCGAACCCAGGTGAATAGCGCTCGTGAACGATCTCGCCCTTGTGAGCGATTAATAAACTGATCGTTTTTTGCTCGGGTGTCTCTCGATCGAACGCCCAG
>Ga0075110_1001251_pt1 | contig 10987 bp, 9 predicted proteins | sample AntAceMetag02UK8_FD_69799 | JGI IMG/M metagenome (GOLD analysis project Ga0075110, IMG submission 69799) | Saline lake microbial communities from Ace Lake, Antarctica - Antarctic Ace Lake Metagenome 02UK8 | ecosystem: Environmental > Aquatic > Non-marine Saline and Alkaline > Saline | place... | reverse complement strand
GGAGATCGGCAGGACGGTCGCCCGCCGCAACGCGCTCAATCAGGTCTGGCCTCTGGAAGGCTACCTCCTGAAGCAGCGCATCTTTGAGGAGGACGGGGCATGACGAGGATGCAGATGTCCAACTATGCCGGGTCCGTCATCTACGGCGCACTGGCACTCGGGATGATCTTCACCGCTGCCTTGACGCAGGGCAACGCCTTTGCTGTGGACATGACCTTGTGGTCTGCGGCCAGTGCCTTCATCGCCTGCTACGTGGGCGCAGAGGTTCAGGATCAAGAGCGGAATGGATTGGCTCACGCTCTCCGCTTCGGCTCAGTCATCATGACACTGGTGTCGGCGGGGCTTGCGTTCTGGGCTCTCACGATGCTCACGATCCAAACACTATTGCGCGATGCACACTACATGTTGTATGTCTTGTGCATCGGCCACCCCGCATCTGCGGCTCCGTCTATCGCAAATTGCTTTAGTCCGTGCCCCACGATGAGGCAAACGTCAGCCCCGCAAGGACACCCTGACACCTACCTCTGAATGGTTACCCAAGGACCATGTAGCGTCTTTTGAACCCATTTAGAGGAGGTATTTCGCCATGCCCGGCGCAGCCCCAGTAATCCAATATCGCAATGAGATGGTTCTCGGCTTCGGCCAGCGCCAGTCTCTCCTGAAGGATTCCACGATCAAGGAATCAGTCATCAAAGGCAATCAGGCAGTATTCCTGATCGTGGACAGTTCCGGCACCGCAGTTACTCGCGGCACCAATGGCCTGATCCCTGCTGGCGACAACAACAACACGCAGGTCACCGTAACGCTTGTCGAGAAACACGACCTGCGCCGCATGACCGGCTTCAACATCTTCCAGTCTCAGGGCAACCAGACTGAGATCATGCAGATCAATACAATGTCGGTCATCAACCGGGATTGCGATCAGGTGATCCTCACTCAGCTTGAAGCTGGCACGATCACTACGGGTGCCGCCGCTCCGGCGTCCTTGAACATGATCAACAAGGCCATGGTCTATCTGATGAACAACGGCGTCCCTTGGGATGGCAATGTGTTCGCAGTGATCTCGCCTGCCTTCCTCGGCTACATGATGTCAATTGTGCAGTGGTCTTCCGCTGACTTCGTTGCCATCAAACCGGCCAACAACTTCCCGGGCTGGGACGCAATGTCTCCGAAGGCTCGTGAAGCCTCTGGCTCCGGCTGGTGGGAGTGGATGGGCGTCAAGTGGATCGTGTCGAACCAGATTTCTGGTCTGGGCACTGCCACTGAGCTGTGCTTCATGTATCACCGCAACGCCATCGGCCACTCGGCCAACGTTGCAGGCATGGATGCACCCATCGGATACAATGACGAGCAGAACTACAGCTGGTCGCGTTGTTCCTTGTTCCATCAGGCTGTCTTGCTTCAGAACACCGGCGTCGTGCAGATGACGCATGATGGTTCTGCGCTCGTAGCGTCTTAACGGAGGGTCATTGATATGGCTTATTTGACTTCAAACCCCCCGAGCCTTGTTGCTCAGCGCATTGGTGATGGCCCCGCTCTGTGGATTTACAGCTCCACAGCTGTGGACAGCGCCACCAATGCCGCCGATTACTATTCGGATGGCGCAGCACTCGGGATGCGCGTTGGCGATCATGTTCTGGTCACTGACACCACTACACCGAAAACCTCCATGCACGGAGTGACGGCGGTGACTGTTGGCGGAGCGGCTACAACCGGCTTCTCTGCAGTGGCTTAACGTCTGGATCATTCCAGTCTATAGTGATGGGGTGCGGCAACAACGCCGTGCCCCATTATTGCAAGGAGAAAGCACATGGCGAAAGCCGCAAAGAAAGTTTCAAACAAGGTTCCTGCCCACGCACCTGTTGTCGAACAGCCGGTAGCAACGGTCATGCCTATCGAGAACCCTGTTGCCGCTCAGAAGGCGAAGCCCACGGTCAAGCAGCAGAACTTCCAGCTGGCTGAGTTCGTGGTCAGCGAGTACACCCACAGGTGTGAGCCCAGCGACACGATGGAAGACATCATGCGCCCTGAATATTGGTGCCACGTTGCAGCCAGAACATCAGCGTTGTCCCGCATCACGGTCATCAACCGTCTGAAGGGCTGGGAGGCCAGTCTCCGGGTTCTGGAAACCGGCAAGGGCTTGCTGCGGGTCGTTCTGTTGACCCACACCGAATGGAAGATGATCTCTGAAGACAGTGATGAGGCTGCACGGCTTCGTCTGCTGTACGATATTGAGGAACGCCCAGACGGCTGGCGTGTGAAGAACTCTCAGGGCGTCAGCGTGTCCGGTGGGCTCGTTTCGAAGCAGGCCGCTGAGGAATTTGTTACCGCAGCGGTGAAGTCCCTCACAACCAAAGCAGCATAAGGAGACGCGGAGATGGGCACTACAAAACTGGACCTCTACAAGAGGGCGGTCAGGAATTGTGAACAGACGCCCATCTCCAGTCTCACTGAGACCGTTGAACCCCGGTTCCGGTGCGATGATTTCTATGACAGCGTTCTTGTCTGGATACTGGAGCAGCAGTTCTGGCGCTCTGCCATGAAGACGGTCAAGATTGAGTTGAACGAATCAATCAATCCGGCCTTCGCCTTTACCTACGCACATGATCTGCCGACCGATTTTGTCAAGAAGCAGATCATATCCTTGGACGAGTTCCTTGATTTTCCGCTGGACGAACAGCAGACAGGCAACGCCTATTTGATGGAGGGTGGTTATATCTGGGCCAACTCCACGCCAATTTACATGCGGTATGTGTCGAACGACAGTTCATATGGTCTTGACCTCACGCGGTGGACCGATGGTATGGCCGAGGCGTTTGGTCTTGAGCTCGCCGCCCGCGTTGCTCCTCATATCACCGGATCAACGGTCAAGGCCGAAGACCTTCACGCGAAGGCCCACAGCAAGCAGGGCAAGGCCGGTACGTTCGATCAGCTCCAGCAGACAACCGCCCGTATCCGTGAAGGCAACTGGTCCAGCATTCGGTTCAGGGGTTCCAGAGACAGCAGCTTGCAACGAGGTTCGTGATGCGCGAGAAACCTTATCTGTTTGCCATGAACGGTGGCGAGGTGTCGCCGCTTGCTTTGGGCCGGGTTGATCTGGCTCGCATGAAAATCTCAGCAGAGACCGCAATCAACGTCACGCCGCGCGTCATTGGACCTATGCAGGGTCGTGCCGGTCTTGGCTGGCTTGGCTCCACCGATGGTGACGAAGCCGCCCGCAACATCCCGTTCATTTTCTCGGCCACAGATACCAGTATGGTCGAGATGAGCGATACCAAGTACCGCGTTCGCAACGCTGACGCGCTGATCTCCCGGGTGGCTGTGTCAACTGTGGTGACAAATGGCGACTTCAGCTCAGGGACAGGGTGGACCCTCACAACGGTCGGCGGTGGCATTGCTAACATCTCCGGTGGGGTGTTGACCATCTCTACGCCTGTTCGCGGCTCCACGACCCTCGCCAAGCGATCTGACAGCGTTTCTGGCGGCGATCAGGGCAAAGAGCACGCAATCGAAATCACAGTTGACACTGGCCCGATAAAGTTCCGCTGCGGTTCCACGGATGGTGGTGATGAATACATCGTTGAGACTGAACTCAAGGAAGGTTTTCACTCGCTGGCGTTTACGCCGACAACAGGCACCTATTACATTCAGCTCTCCTGCGAGAGTGAAGCCTCAAGAATCATATCCAATGTGGCCGTTGCTTCGTCGGGCGTCATGGAGATCGTTGCACCATGGACAGCCGCGCAACTCTTCACCCTCAGGTATGGTCAGTCGGGTGACGTGATCTTCATCACTTCATCTGATAGCACCATGCAGCCACAGAGGATTGAACGCCGCAGCGCGACATCGTGGTCTCTGACGCCGTACTATTTCACTGACGGTCCTTTCCGTGACAAGACTGCAGATGTGACGATGTTGCCCGGTGTGAAAAACGGCAACGGCTCCCTGACTGCTTCGGCACCTTTTTGGAAAGCAGGACATATCGGCACGGTCTTCAGGATTTCTCATGAGCAGACCACTGTCAGCGCGTCTCTGGCCGGGGCAGATCGCTACACTGATACGATCCGTGTCTCAGGAAATGCGAAGTATGACATTGACAGTGACGGTTCTGATGAGCAGACGAGGGAGCGCGATGTTGTAATCACCATCACTGGCACATGGTCGGGGAAAATCGGCCTGCAGATTTCAGAGGATGATGGCGAGACGTGGCGCAGGGTTGAGTTTTACACCTCCAATCAGGCTGGCATTGTAAGGACACCCGGTTCTGCCAACACGGTCATACTTTGCAGGCTCGGTTTCAACTCGGATGATTACACGTCTGGAACGGCGGTTGTCACTGCGGTCTATTCAGGCGGCGGCGGTGGTGATGGCTATGTGCTCATCAAAAGTGTTGATTCGACAACGGTGGCTCAGATGGAGGTCATCCAACGCATCCACGCCGCTGAAGTGGCAAACGAATGGGCTGAAGGAACCTTCTCTCCGCTCAAGGGTTGGCCGACTGCAATCGCTCTCTTCGAAGGACGGCTTTGGTGGGGCGGAGCTGACAAGGTTTTTGCGTCCATATCGGATGGCTTCGAGAGTTTCGATCTGGAACAAGAAGGAGACAGCGGTCCTATCATCAGGTCCATCGCCACAGGTGCTGTAAATGCGGTTCGTTGGATGCTGGGCCTTGCCCGGATGTGCATCGGTACATCAGGCGCTGAGCCAGTCGGCAGGTCATCGTCATTTGATGAACCGATCACGCCGACGAACTTCTCAATCAAGGATGCGTCCACACAGGGCAGCGCAGATGTTGAGGCGGTGAAAATCGACAAGTCTGCCATCTTCGTGCAGCGGTCGGGCAAGCGTGCCTACTCGCTCTCCTACAGCATCGACAATCAGGATTATGCCTCAAGCGAAGTGACAAAGTTCCACCCTACGATCCTCGGACAGGGCGTGAAGGTTATGGCCGTACAGCGTCAGCCTGACACCCGCGTCTGGTTCGTGTTGAATGACGGCACCTGTGCGATCCTGATCTGGGAGCCGGTCGAGGATGTCATCACATGGTATCGTTTCCAGACTGACGGCCTGATTGAAGATGTGACGGTTCTGCCGAACACTCAGGATGATGATGTTTATCTGATCGTGAACCGCACCATCGACAGCGTGACCAAGCGGTATGTCGAGAAACTGGCCTATGACGACAACGCGCAGGGCGGCACCACGAACAGAATGGGTGACAGCTACATTGTCATCACGCTGGCAGGCAGTGCGACCGTCACTGGTCTCACTCATCTGGAAGGCGAGGCGGTTGTGGTGTGGAATGCTGTTGATGGCACGGCGTACATGACAGGGGATGATCCGACAGAGTTCACTGTGGCCAGCGGTCAGATCACCTTGCCCGCGAGCGTCACTGGAGATGTGGTGGTTGGCCTGCCTTACACATGGCAGTGGAAGAGCGCCAAGCTGGCTTACGGCGTTCAGGATGGCAACCCTGTCAACCGGCGCAAGAAGGTCACTCAGCTGGCTCCAGTGCTGCACAAGACCCACATCCGTGGCTTCCGGTTCAGCAACTTGAGTTTCACCGACATGAACCTCCTGCCACTGACCGACAACATCACCGGAGAGACCAACACCACTGCCAAGGTGTATGAGGATTACGATCCCGACATGATGTCTGTAAAGGGTGGATGGAACACCGATTCCCGCGTCTATCTGAAGGGCTGCGCTCCGCTGCCCTGCACGGTCAAGGCCCTGTCTCTGTTGGTGGACGCAAACTGATGGAAATGAGGATTGCCAGAGCCGTCGATATTGTGAAACGCACCCGGTATGTTTGCCCGGATCATTTCACCGGCACAGTGATTGAGAAAGACGGTGAGTTCATGGGCATGGGATGGATCATCTGGGGATCAGAGGACAGGCCCTATGTCTTTTTCGAGGCTTCTGAAGAGGGCTTGAAATACAAGATGCATATCCTGCGCTGGTCAATCAGATTTTTAAATGCAGCCAAGCGGGTCGAGGATGAGTTATACACTATCGAAGACGAGACCGAGCCCAGCGCTCCGAAGTGGATCGACTGGCTTGGGTTCAAGGATACTGGCGAGAAGGTGAAAGGCCACAGGGTGCTCAAATGGCAACGGCAACAATAGCAATCATGACCGCCATCGGTGCGAGCGCGGCAACTACGGCTACGGCAGCGACAACAGTCGGTGCAATCGGAGCTGCACTGCCGACGATCTCAACAGCGGCTGGCGTGCTTAGCGCAGGCGGTGCGATCTATTCCGGGTATAAGGCCAATGAGGCAGCTGGTATCGAAGCCAAGCAGTTGAAGCAGGCCGGTGATGATGCCAAGGCCGAGGGGCAGCGCAGGGCGATGGGTGCAAGGCGTCAGAAAAACCTTGTTGCGTCTCGGGCGCGGGCGGTAGCTGCGGCCAGCGGTGCAGGTCCGACAGGCGGCAGCGTCGATGCGATCATGGAAGGCATTGAACAACAGGGCGAATACAATGCCACGGTTGCCTTTTTCGAGGGCACCTCACAGCGCAACAAGGCATATGCCAGTGCGGCGTCTCGCAAGGCTTCGGGCAAGACCGCTCTGGTTAGCGGTGTCATTCGTGGCGGGACAAACTTTTACGATAAATACGCAAGAGGTTATTAGCCATGGCCCGCATGCCGACGAGAGACAGCCTGCCACAGGCCACACCGACGTCTGACAAGACGATTGTTCGCGCGCCTACCAATCAGATCGGTGAGGCCGTGTCTTCTCTCGGCATCAACCTTGCTCGTCACGCGAAGGCCGACAAGGAAAAGCAGGGCTCGCTTGAGCTGGCCCGGGCACGGTCGTTCTGGCAGACAAACCTGCTGACCGGAAGGAAGGCGTACAACCTCAAGGACAAGCCTGACTACAAGACATGGGGTCGGGACGCTGACAGTGGCGCACGCGACTGGCAGAAGAAGGCCATGGAACACATCACTGATCCTGATGTGCGCGAGCGTTTCAAACTGGAGACAGATGACGACAAGGCGCGCTTCAACATCAGTGTGGGCAATGAGGCTCAAGGGCACTCCAACACGGACCAGCTCACCACGGCACAGGCCGCCATTAACCAGATGGCTGCGAACGCTGCTGATCCCGATATTACTGAAGACGAACGTGCCGATCTGCGGCAGGATATATGGGAGACCTACAAGGGACTGGTGAACTCAGGAATCAAGACCAAGGAGCAGGCCGCAGTTGAGGTTATGCTGCTCAAAAAGCGGATTTCCAAACTGCGCGTGATGCAGGACATTCAGGACGATCCTGTGATGGCCAGCAACGGTATCGGCGGCGGCAAGGTCACAGATGCTTTCAAGAAGAAAGTTCGCCGTCGTGAAAGTGGCAATCGAGATGATGCTAAGAACCCAAACTCATCTGCAACTGGGCGATACCAGTTCACAGAGGGTACATGGCTTGGTTTGATGAAGAACCACCCCGGACTTGGGCTGACGGCAAACGGTCGTGGAGACGCCGAGCAGCAAGAGCGGGCGATGGACAAGTTGATCGACATTAACTCCGCTGTGTTGAAGCAGAATGGCATTCCTGTTTCTGAAGCAAATCTGTACGTACTTCATTTCATGGGCGAAGGCGCTGGCCCTGATCTGTTGGGCTCTGACCCAAGCGAAGATGCTGCGGCGCTATTTCCAAAAGAGGCGGCAGCCAACAAGACTATTTTCTTCAACAAGGACGGTACCGGCAAGCCTGTCGGCAAGGTACTCCAGGACCTGACGCGAAAGTTCTCCCAGCAAGGTGGCCCGGCACCCATCTACTACAACGACCTGAACGCAGAAGACCGTGTCCAGCTTGGCGCTGCCGCTGATCTTGCGGCGGAGAAACATCTGGCCGAGATCGACAAAGAAGCCCGGATAGACGAAGCTCGGGGCATGGTTGACTATGCCGTCAGCCAGTTCGCGGATCGTGATGAGGCCGCCCGGTATATCAAGAACAATGCCAGTGACCCGGCTGTGCGTGAGGACGCCCTGTCAGCCCTTGACGCTGAGTATCGTCGTCAGGATCAGGCCGAGCAGAAATCCCGCGTTGAGCAGTACGACACAACCTTCACCAAAGTGCAGGAGCTGATTGAGGCCGGTGATCTGGACGGTGCCCGCAAGTCGGTGCCAGCGGACATGCCCGGCGAAGAACGCAGGAAGCTGCTGCAGCTGATTGACAAGGGTCCGGCCACTACAGACGATTCAGTTGTCTTCCGTGACCTGCAGGCCATGCGCATGAGTGATACGGCATCGTTTGCCGAGGTTGATTTGCGCAAATTCCAGACCGAGCTGACGCCCGGCACCATCGACCAGTTGCACGCCTATCAGCAGAAGCTGAAGGAAGACAAGGTGAACCACACCACACTCCAGACAGCTGACACAATGCTGAAGGATGAAATGCGCACCATGGGCGTTGTGGTAGGCGCAAAGGCATCAGCTGCTGACGTCCGGTACTCACAGCGCGTCAGGGCCATGGCTGCTCCTGAGATCGAACGTCGCGAAGATATCAAGGGTAAGCCACTGACGACGCGGGAGCTGCAGGAGGTGATCGACGATACCTTTGTCTCATTCCGCGACCAGCGCCCATCCGGCTGGGGTTGGTCAGAAGTGCGTGAAGTTACTGTCATTGATGTGTTCAAAGAGTTCAACGAGTATGAGGACGATAACGATCTCACCATCGGCTCCCTCATGGATGAGGCAATGCGGCAGGCGCGGCGGGCGAACCCGGACAAGCAGCCAACGGCTCAGCAGCTCGCAACGTGGCTCTATGATTACAAGAACGACAGGCAGTTAAAATGACTGACAACAATCTGTTCAATGACATCTACGCCGAGGAAGACACGGCCAACGGCGAACCGAGCAAGAACCTCTTCGAAAACATCTACAAGGATGAGGAGCGGGAGCGGGAGTTGAAGCGTGCGGAGGTCGAGCGCCAGACCCGGGACGTTGATGCCAAGCGTCAGGCCGAAGCCATCCGGCTGTCGAAGGAAGAGGGCGTGCCACCTGCTGTTGCCTACCGGGCAGCTGATCAGCTCAGGAAGCCGAAGCCTACGGACTGGACGAAACTTGACCGCGAATCTCCCAGCTTGGCGAAGGTCATGGAGGACAGGACATTCACCCCAGTTCTGCAGGGGGATGTGGATAAACTGGGATCGCTGGAGCGTGGGTGGAAAGGCTTCAAGCAGCAGCTGGGCCAGACCAACGAAGGAATCGAGCTATCTGATCTGGGTGTCAAGTGGATGGATGGCACCATGACTATGGAGGATCGTGCCCGCGTTGCCGATCTGCAGGCCAAGGCGAAGCTGGAGCCGGTCTACAATGACAGTTACCTTTCAAGGGCACCCGGCATCATTGCTGGCATGGGTCTGTATCTCGGAACCACAGTCGCAAGGACGTGGGATGAGGTGCTGACAGGGGCAGCTGCCGGGGCCACGATAGGAGCGCCAGCGGGGATTATTGTAGGCGCTCCGGGTGGTCCCGGTACAGCTGCGGTTGGTGCTGGTCTTGGCGCTTGGTTCGGTGCCCTGATCGGTGCGCCGCTCGGAGCTCAGGTCGGCTTCATCAAGGAGAGCTACGATCTGCTCAGGGGCGAAACTTTCATTCAGGCTGTCACTGCTCTCGATGAAAACGGTGAGCCTCTGGGCGAGGATGTGGCCTACGGGATTTCAATGTTCGCTGGCGGCACCAGCGCACTGCTGGAGCGTGTGGGTGCCACGTCTATCGCCAAGGCCGTCCCGGGGCTCGATAAGCTCATGGGGCAGGGCACTAAAGGCCTGATTAGCGCGACCATCAAAAACCCCTCCCTGAAGGCCGCACTTGATCGGTTGGGCAAGATCGGTCGCGCAGGTCTGACAGAGGGCTCCACGGAGCTCGCACAGGCCATGCTGTCGCTTGAAACCATCATTGCCATGGGTGGTGAGACCGATGAGGACGGAAACCCGCTGGCCGACACCCGCGCCGACGTCTATGAGCAGTCATTCGTCGAGGGTGCCATTGGTGGTGTCGGTATCGCAACCGGTGGGCAGGCAGCGAAGAAGGGCACCGACAAGGTTGTCAGCTTCTACAAGGAACGTGCGAAGGCCAAGCAGCAGTCGCTCGTCGAGATGGGAGATGCGCTGCGCAAATCCGAGGCCGCCCAGACCTCACCGGAAACGATCAAACGGCTGGCCGATCAGATGGACGCGGACGGAGCTACACCCATGTCGGCACCGTTCGATGCAATGATCACACTCTTCCAGACGGAAGGGATGTCAGGCGAGGCGGTCCAGCAGCAGTTTCCTGAGCTGGCTGAAGAAATACGCCTTGCGAAAGATACCGGAGCAGAGGTCAAGCTGACAGCTGACACGATGACCAAGCTGATGACATTCGACAGCTTCACCGACTTCGCTCAGGACGTGCGCACAACTCAGGATGAGATGACCGGCCGCGAAGCCGAGGCCATGGAGAAAGACCTCGGCAAGATGACTGAGGAAGACAAGGGCACGGCGGTTGAGGCATCCCAGCGCGAAGAGGTGAAGGTTGGCATTCGTGACCAGTTGATCGCTGCCGGTCAGGCACCGTCTACGGCAGAAACGATTGCCGAGGTCCACGCCAATTCAGTAGCGAACATGGCCAAGCGCGTCGGCACCGATCCTGTGAGCTTTGCCAAGCGGTACGATTTGCAGGTTGTGAATGGCGAGCTGGCAGCTGCCGGTGAGGGTACGGTGTTAGAGCAGCGAGTATTTGACCTGACTGACACCGGGTGGTCATTTAAGGATGTCAAATCGTTCCCTTACGAGAGGGGCGAAGATTTACGCATCGAGAGAGCTATCCAGAACGGTTGGTTCTCTGAAGTGGACCTTCCAATCCGAGCGATGTACGCAACTCAGGACGCAGTGAATGCAGATTTTAATGCACCTGTCGGCGACAACAACAACCAGCTTCCCGTTGTAGTTAGAAAGGGTGGAGATTACTTCGTTCGTGATGGTCATCATCGGCTGACAAA
>Ga0075110_1001238_pt1 | contig 11075 bp, 10 predicted proteins | sample AntAceMetag02UK8_FD_69799 | JGI IMG/M metagenome (GOLD analysis project Ga0075110, IMG submission 69799) | Saline lake microbial communities from Ace Lake, Antarctica - Antarctic Ace Lake Metagenome 02UK8 | ecosystem: Environmental > Aquatic > Non-marine Saline and Alkaline > Saline | place... | reverse complement strand
TGTTTATATTTACAAGATAAGCAAAGGTTACCCTAAACCAGTTAGAGGGGTAATAATGGTTTTTATAATGTCATTATTTAATATAATGGGTCTGCTATCAAAGTATGTGTTACCTAAAAATCCTGATTTATTTTTGGATCATATTATCCTAGTAGAGAGAGTTGTTTAAATAGGCTAGGATAAGTTTGACTGACTTCTCTTATATTGTCCGAACGACTTGAAATGACCTGTATAATATAAGCATAAAAATCAGTTATTTCATATTATTTTTCAGAATTTATTTATAAAAAAATGTTAATGCCTAGAGTGACGGTGGGGTTGAGTATGTTAGTTGATATTGATTTGGCTCCTATTGTGATTTTTGTATATAACAGGCTATGGCATACACAAAAAACAATAGAAGCCTTACAAAAAAATGATTTGGCGTTAAAAAGTAGTTTAGTTGTTTATTGTGATGCGGCAAAGAGTGCTGCCGATCAAGTTGAAGTAGAGAAAGTTCGAAAGTATATCGATAGTGTGGAAGGGTTTAATAAAGTCACTATTATAAAACGGGATAAAAATTGGGGGTTAGCTGATTCCATTATTGATGGCGTTAATTGTATTGTAAATCGTTATGGAAAAGTGATTGTATTGGAGGATGATCTGGTTACGAGTCCTTATTTTTTACGATTTATGAATGATGCTTTGGAATATTATAAGAATGAGCCAAAGGTCATGCATATTAGTGGTTGGAATTATCCTATGAACAGTAATAGGTTAGGGTCTGAAACTGTTTTTTTTAGAGGAACATCATGTTGGGGCTGGGCAACTTGGAGTCGAGCGTGGCAGTTCTTTGAGAAAGATGCTCGGAAACTATCTGAAACTTTTACTAAGAAAGACATATATGAATTTGATTATGATGGAACAGCAAGGATGTGGGCTCAGGTTAAGGGAAATATCAGTGGAAGGATGAATACATGGGCTGTATTTTGGTACGCATCTGTTTTTAGACAGAAAGGTCTTTGTTTACACCCGGTTACATCCATGGTCGAGAATATAGGACATGACGGAACAGGTGTTAATTGTGATGCACTAAATATATACACTTCTAAGGTTACAAATAGACCAATTACTACTTTTACGGATGATTTAGTGGAAGATTCTAAGACTGTTTCTGAAATAAAATCATTTTTGAAAAAGAAGAAAAAATATTTATTTAGACGGATAGTGAATAGATTGGTTAGGCTTGTTAAATAATAAATCTCAGGGAGAAGCCTTAGGCTAAACTAGAGCTTGAGCTATAAGTATGAAGGAGGGGAGTATTTTGATTTGTTTATGGTGGATATTAATTTGAAAGTTGTGCATTTCAATACGTTTGATGGAGGCGGTGGAGCTGCTAAAGCTAGCTATTCTCTTCACAAGACACTGTTAGCATTGGACGTAAAGAGCTCCCTTGTCGTGCATAGGAAAAGTTTTGAAAATAATACTATTATTGGTCTTTCTCCCTCTAAATATAAACTCTTTCGTCAGAGAATAGTGCCTCGCATACTGTCGGTGATTATAAACCTTTTATATCGGCCTATAGAGATGTGGTCATTAGGCTTTGAGCTCGCCAATAAAGTAATTGATCATCAAAAAGTGGCTGATGCAGATGTTATCTCTCTGTCTTGGGTTTCTTGGTTTCTTGGGCTTCGCTCCATTGGGAAACTATTGGACTTAGGGAAGCCGGTTGTGTGGACTTTATATGACATGTGGTCATTTACTGGCGGGTGCCATTATTCTGGTGAATGTACAGGTTATGAACAAGGTTGCGGCCAATGCCCGCAGCTTCGGAGCGGCAACGCTAATGATATATCTAGCTGGGTTTGGAAAAGTAAGAAGAAGTTATGGAATACTAAAGCCTTGACCTTGGTTTGTCCCAGTCACTGGCTTGCCAGGAGCACTCAGAAAAGTGCTTTATTTTCAGGTGTTCGAGTTGAAGTGATTCCTAGTGGCGTCGATGTTTCTCTCTACCGCCCTATGGAAAGGCAGCACTGTCGAGAACTATTAGATCTACCGATGGAACGAAAACTTATATTATTTGTAGCGTCAAAAGGGTTTGCTAATAAGCGCAAAGGAGGCGATTTATTAGAAAAAGCCCTGTACAGATTATCTGAAAAATATGCTGATTCCTCAGTAGAACTTGTTTTGTTAGGACAAAGGCAATCTTTCACGGGATTAGAGAAAATTTACAACATTCATTTTAGGTCATTTTATGATGATGAGTCATTAGCAGCACTTTATTCGGCATGTGATGTTTTAGTTGCCCCATCTAGAGCCGATAATTTACCGCTGACTGTTTTGGAGGCCATGGCCTGCGGCACACCTAGCGTGGCATTTGATATCGGTGGTATGTCTGAAGTAATTGAAGATAAGAAGAATGGATGTCTAGCTAAGCCATTTGACTGTGATAGTCTTGCTGAAGGGATTTATTACATTTTATCGAATACAGATGTGGAATCAATGTCGAAGAGGGCGGTGGAGAAAATTCATTCGGGCTATACAGCTGAGCAGGAGGCAAAACAATATGTTTCCCTGTATGAAGAATTATTAGCAGGCGTTTAATTGTTTTGATAAAGCATGTTTTTAGTTGCAGCTTGGTTATAGAATAATTAGCTGTAATGTGAAGCCTTAAAATCAAATTGGAAAATATGAGCATTCAGATGAAAACCTTTTTAAAATCTAAGCGCCACCTGCTTGGAAATTTCTCAAAATCATTGCTCGGCGGGTTTATGTTTGGCGCAGCTCAACATATGTATCGTCTTTTTAACTCACAGGAATATCGCTATTTATCAGTATGCAGGTTGAAATATGCTTTTGTAGAGCGTTATCAAGAGACTAAAGTTAAATTTTGTCAGAGAGAGAGAGAGATAAGCGTACCGGATATAGCTTCGTTTCTTTCAATGTATGAAGAAATTTACTTTAACAAAATATACCAGATTCCTTTGGAGCCCACTAAGATTTTGGATTTGGGAGCGAATATAGGCTTGAGTATTTTATGGCTTAAAAAGCATTACCCACATGCTGAAATTATTGGCTATGAAGCAGATAAAAATATTTTTAAGTATCTTCAGAAAAATGTTGAGGGGCTACCTGGTGTGAAATTACACAACGAAGCAGTTTGGCATAAAGATGCAGAATTATCCTTTTCTTCCGAAGGTGCTGATGGTGGACGTATTGATGATGGGGCTAAAAATGATGACTGCCAAGTTAAGGCTATAGATATTAGACGTGTTTTGAGAGATGAGGGACCTTTCAGTTTTATTAAAATGGATATTGAAAGTGCTGAGTCGAGTGTACTGCCAGCATGTCGAGGCTTACTTGATAAGACAGACTTTGTTTTCTGTGAATACCATGCTGTAGAGGGTGATCCTCAGAATTTAGATGAAATATTGAATGTGCTTCGAGAGGAAGGTTTTCGTATTCATATACAGTCGGTTAACACTAGTAAACAGCCATTTATGTTTAGAAAGAAGCAAGCTGGCTTCGATATGCAGTTGAACATATTCGGCTGGAAAGATGAAAAATAGGTTAAAGAATGATGAATCTTGAAAGAGTATTTCAGGTCACTGCCAATGAAGCTGGGTTTAAAAGTAAGGGAGGTAAGTTTAATCTACAGCTGAAATATATTATATTTTCTATAGCCGCGACTCTTATTTTTAGCTACAACTATCATTTTTTGTGGATTGTCTATGATTTTGTTGCTATTGGCTTGATGGCTTATTTTGTTTGGAATAAACGGTCTTTAGGCCTTGGCGTCCCTCAATGGGGTCTCCTTTTTCTCACTGTTTGCTACTTTACATTAATTAGTGTGGCTAGCGATGAGCCTTTTATTGGTTTGCTCAGTACATGGGATACGTTCAAGCATATTCCTATACTTTTGTTATTAGCTAGAATTGGTTTGCTTGTATATAACCCAGAAAAAATTAGTTTCATCAATGGATTGTATTACCTTATTTTCTTTTCTTTTATCATCCAGCTTATTTTTGCTGCATATCAAGTTTATTCTGAAGTTAAATTTGATGATGTTGCGGGTACCTTTGGAGATGGAGCTACCCACTCATTAGCATACCTTTCGGTGTTATTTATTAGTTTAGTAATTATTTTAAACAAGAGGTTATGGCTTATTTCATCTTCTATACTTGCTGTTTCCTGGCTAAATCTTAATGGCGAAAATGTTGGTTTTTTTGTGTTATTACCATTAGCTATCATAGGGATTGTTATCAATAGGAGGTTAAAAGTTATTCATATGGTTGGTACCATGTTATTGCTACCATTAATATTACTAATATTAGAAAAACCTTTGTATCATAATATTCCTTTTTCCCAAGTAATTTCGTCTAGAATAACAGGCTTTATTTCGGGGGACTATAGGCCGAACTCACCTGGAAGGTGGGCGGCTTTGACTACGGGAGTTGAGTATGGCGGATGGTTGGGTGCTGGCCCAGGTTCATATTCGAATATTTACCTAATGAATGGCTATAAATACGATAGAGAGACCGATGTAAGCCAGATTAACATTAGTGAGGCCTCTCACCTTTTGGCTGAGGCAGGGATAGTGGGTATGGCACTAACAATGTTTCTGTATCAGTCGTTGTTATGGGCATATTTTAAACGTTGGCGAAATAAGGTTTTTGCATTATTGTATTTTTCAGCTTGTTTTTTCTACGGGTCATTGTTGATGACTGAACCTCAAATATTTATGTTATTGTTGATAATGTTCATTTTTAAGCACAATGAGCTTAGTGGAGCAAAAAGCACATGAAAAAGATCTTTATAAGCCCAATCAAGGTAGTAATGCGTTGTAGCGGTGATTAAAAACATTGAGTTCAAAGAGTAATGATAATTTATGCGTAGCATAGTTTGATATGAATGTCTTAGTTTTGGGTGGATGTGGTTTTATTGGCTCCCATTTAGTTGATCATCTGTTAGCTTCTGGTCATAAGGTGCGTGTATTTGATCGTTCACGAGAGATCTTTCGTGAACCGTTAGAACAGGTTGAATACACACATGCTAACTTCAATGATAAACACATGCTGGCAGAAGCACTTAATGGGATAGATGCTGTATGCCATTTAATTGCGACAACTACTCCGAGTACATCAAATTTAGATCCTACTGCTGATGTTAATGATAATCTCGTTAATACACTTCATTTACTGGAGTTGATGAGGGAAAAATCACTGCGCAGGATTTTATATCTTTCTTCTGGTGGTACGGTGTATGGAGAGCCAGAATCATCACCTGTAAGGGAGGGGCACCCATTAAATCCAATCAATTCATATGGTATTGTTAAGGTGGCTATTGAAAAATACTTGAATATGTACCAGCGGCTCTATGGTATACAACCGGTTGTATTACGACCAGCCAACCCTTATGGGCCAAGGCAAGGACATACTGGTGTACAAGGTTTGATTGGCACTTTATTCTCCAAGCTAAAACTGGGTGATGTATTTGAAATATGGGGTGACGGCTCTGTTGTAAGAGACTACCTGCATGTCGACGATCTTGCGCGCCTTTGTGTTATGGCTTTAGAAAGTAATAGTTGTAGCGTGTTTAATGCTGGTAGCGGACAAGGATATTCAGTAAATGATGTTATTAAACTAACCAGTGAAATTACTGGTCAAGATGTGAAGGTTAAATACTCCGAGGGACGTTCATTTGATGTTCAAGAAATTATTTTGAATATCGAGCGAGCAAATAGCCAATTGGGCTGGAAACCTGAAATTTCTTTGTTTGATGGAATTACTACTGAGTACTTATCTAGAAATATTGAGTCGAAGAATGACTAGTATAGCAGTTCTAATAACATGTTTTAATCGACGAGAAAAGACTCTCGAATGTATAGCTCGCTTGAAAAAACAACAAGAAATTGATTCTATTTTGTTGGTTATCTATTTAGTAGATGACGGCAGTAGCGATGGGACGACAGAGGCCATTTCAATTGCCTTTCCAGAGGTGCATATTATTCAAGGTAACGGATCATTATATTGGAATGGTGGTATGCGATTGGCATGGTGTCATGCCTTGGAAACTGGATATGACTTTTATCTTTGGCTAAATGATGATTCAATGATTACTTCTTGTGCCGTATCAAAGATAGTGGAGACATATAATAACTTGCTAGACAGCGGGAAAACCCCTGGGGCTATTTTGGGAACGATGGTTTCTTCAGAGAATCAGAGAGCAACCTATGGCGGACGATTGAGCCATAGCCGAATTAATCCACTTAGTTATGGACCCATCATGAAGCCTATTGATAAACCATTAGAGTGTGATTTTATTAATGGTAATTTTACTTTGATTCCAACTTTAGCAGTTGCAAAAATTGGTATTTTGAGTGATATCTATACGCATAGTATGGGTGATTTTGATTATGGTTTGCGTCTAAAAGAGGCCGGATTATCTTGTTGGGTAGCGCCTGGAGTCTATGGTGAGTGTGAGGTTAATTCTGAGTCTGGAGGTTGTAAAGATAATAGCCTTAAGATAGCCGAACGAGTGGAAAAAATGCGAGACATCAGCCAGTTACCGCCAGTAAAAGAGTGGTTGTATTTTGTTAGGCTTCATGGTGGCCTTGTTTGGCCATTACTTTGGCTTAAGGCATGGATTCGTGGACGGGTTCCTTTTCTTTGGGCATTACTTCGCAGCAAAAACTTTTAGTTTTTTCGTGACAGCTTTAATTGGGAGAGGGGTGTGATTAAGCAGCGGATTCTATTATTGGATACTAATGTGATTGATATCGCAACGGCTGTTGATCAGACATTACTGCTGGTATCGGAAAAGAAGGGTGCATATGTTTGTGCGTCCAATGTGCATATGTGCATGGAGGTTTATGATACTCCTGAATTTGAGCAGATAGTCAATGGAGCCAATATGGTATTGCCTGATGGTAGGCCTTTGTTATGGGCTCAGAAACTGCTTGGACATCATGGTGCAACACAAGTACGCGGTCAGGATATAATGACAGAACTTTGTGCGATAAGTAGAAAAAAAGGCTTGCGAATGGGTCTTTATGGTGGTCAGTCAGAATCTGTTTTGACTGCAGTTCAGGCTAAATTAAGACAAGATTATTCATCTATAAAACTATTTTATCAATTTTCACCTCCCTTCAGGCCTTTAACTCCGGCGGAAGATGCTGAGGTTGTCGCACAGATTAATTCTGCAGGCGTTGATATACTGTTTGTGGGTATTGGTTGCCCTAAACAGGAACGTTGGATGGCGGAGCATAAGGATAAGTTAAGCTGTGTAATGCTGGGTGTCGGGGCGGCGTTTGATTTTATGGCTGGACAAAAGAAGCATGCACCACGTTGGATGCAACGAATTGGATTGGAATGGTTTTTTCGTTTATGTAGCGAGCCTAAACGTTTATGGAAGCGGTACTTGTTACACAATCCTCGATTTATTTTTTATTTTGGAGTGCAATTGCTTAAGTCCAAATCAACTAGAAGTTAGCTTTAGTTGATTTGGAAGGATCTTATGTTGAAAAAGGTTATGAAGTTCACAGCAGATGGTATTAGTCTAGAGTTTGACCAGTGGATAATGATATCCCTTACCATTCATGCCATAACGTTTTTATTTAAATAGTACATGGACCATGTGATGACTCGCTTTACGCCAACAGCGATTGCTAACAGTATCGGACTAATTAATATTATGATAATCGTTGAAAACATAACGTTTTCCATATGTTTGACTAATCGAGCTCCTCTGCCACTAAGAGAGAGGCATATCTATACCTCTTTAAACTGTTGTTGGTTGGTTATTTCAGCAATATAATTTAGATTGCCAATAACGGGGTGCTATTTATTTTTGAATTAAGTAGATTGGGGTTGTCATGAGAATATGCGACCAAATTATAACCTAATCATGTTTAGGTTTTACGCATCTACGTCAAATCATGATTTGAGTCATGATAAAGTATTAAGGCTGTGGTGCAGAGGTTAGTTATGAACTAGGTAAATCTGCTGTTGTTTATACCTTGTCATTAATCTATTACATTTTGATGTTTTTTTTTTGAAAAGTTAGGTTTGCTACTGTTCATTAATTAACAAAGCGTCAGCATGGAAATTTTTTTACCTGGGGCTACTGCAAGCAGTTTATACTTTGTCGTGTAGCTCACTAAATATGACGTACATGACGACGAAATTTTAACTACTAAGGAATAATTGGAACAAATAGAATGCTTACAAAGAAAATTGCACTGATTACAGGCGTAACAGGACAAGATGGTTCCTATTTAGCTGAATTGTTGCTGGAAAAAGGATATGAAGTTCATGGCATCAAACGCCGCGCATCATCATTTAATACCCAACGGGTTGACCATATCTATCAAGATCCACATGTTGATAATAAAAACTTTATTCTGCACTATGGTGATTTAACGGACTCTTCAAATCTAACTCGAATACTGCAAGAAATACAACCCGATGAAGTTTATAACCTAGGCGCGCAATCTCATGTTGCCGTCTCGTTTGAAGCACCTGAGTATACTGCTGATGTTGATGCAATGGGGACACTTCGCTTACTTGAAGCCATTCGCTTATTAGGTTTAGAAAAGAAAACCCGCTTTTATCAAGCCTCAACATCAGAGTTATATGGTTCGGTACAAGAAACCCCGCAAACAGAAAAAACCCCGTTTTATCCTCGATCGCCATATGCCGTAGCAAAAATGTATGCCTATTGGATCACGGTTAATTATCGTGAAGCTTATGGGATGTATGCTTGTAATGGCATATTATTTAATCATGAATCACCAAGGCGGGGTGAAACTTTCGTAACACGTAAAATCACGCGTGGGCTAGCTAATATTGCTCAAGGCCTAGAAAAATGTTTATTCATGGGTAATATGAATGCACTTCGTGATTGGGGCCATGCCAAAGACTATGTACGTGTGCAGTGGATGATGCTACAACAAGAAAATCCTGCCGATTTTGTAATAGCAACGGGGGTACAATATTCAGTTCGTCAATTTATACAATGGACAGCGAAGGAGCTGGGTCTAACGCTTCGATTCGAAGGTGAGGGTATTGAAGAAAAAGGGTTTGTAACGGCTATCGAGGGGAATAAAGCTCCGTCATTGAACGTTGGCGATGAGATTATACAAATTGACCCACGCTATTTTCGCCCAGCAGAAGTTGAAACATTATTAGGCGATTCTAGCAAAGCTAAAAAAGTACTTGGTTGGACACCGGAAATTACAGTGCAAGAAATGTGTGCTGAAATGGTGGAAGAGGATTTGAGGGTTGCCCAACGTCATGCTTTGCTTAAGCAGCATGGTCATGATATTCCTGTGTCAGCGGAGTAAGCTATGAACCAAGCGATATATGTAGCAGGGCATAATGGCATGGTCGGCTCAGCCATCATCAGGCAGCTGGAAAAAGATAGCACTAATATCCTTATCACAGCCAGCAGAGATGAACTTGATTTAACGAACCAGCAGGCAGCCAATCAGTTTTTTCTCGATCATAAGATCGATCAAGTATATTTGGCCGCAGCTAAGGTGGGCGGAATTCATGCGAATAATGAATACCCTGCCGATTTTATCTATCAAAACCTGATGATAGAAGCAAATATTATCCATGCAGCACATCGTAATAACATTCTAAAGCTTCTTTTTTTAGGCTCATCGTGTATTTATCCAAAATTGGCCGAACAGCCGATGAAAGAAGAAGCACTATTAACAGGCATCTTAGAAAGCACCAATGAGCCTTATGCCATCGCCAAAATTGCGGGTATAAAACTCTGCGAAAGCTATAATCGCCAGTATGGCCGTGATTATCGAAGCGTGATGCCAACTAACCTATATGGTGAAAATGATAACTTCCACCCCGAAAACTCCCACGTAATTCCGGCATTGATGCACCGGCTCCATGAAGCCAAGCTTAACAATGATACGAAGGTGACAGTTTGGGGTAGTGGCAAACCGATGCGTGAATTTTTGTATGTGGATGATATGGCAGAAGCCTCAATCCATGTGATGAATTTGGATCAGAAAACGCATCAGGCACACACACAAACTATGCTATCGCATATCAATGTTGGCACTGGCATTGATTGCACCATCAGAGAAATGGCAGAAACCATGGCTGAAGTGGTGGGTTTTAAAGGGGGGCTGGTGTTTGATACCACAAAACTAGATGGTACGCCTAAAAAGTTGATGGATGTTTCGAGACTATCGAGACTAGGCTGGACTGCTAAAATAAGTTTAACAGAGGGTCTGCAAAAGACTTATCAATGGTTTTTAGCCAATCAAAAAGATTATAAAAAATCATGATTAGTGAGCCTAAAAAAGCATTTCCATATAAACCACCAACTAAAGAAATTAAGCATAAATATGCTTATATTTTTTCGCATCAATTTAATTTATCTAATCGCTTCTTAAAGGTATTTTTTGATAAATTAACTGCTCTTTTATTCTTAATCACCACCTTGCCTGTGATCATTTGTTTAAAGATAGCCTTTCTTATTGAAGGCTTCCTTATTTCAGAAAACAAAGGCCCCATGTTTTTTTCTTATAACGCTGTCTCACAAGGCAAAGCCTTTCCTAAATATAAAGTCCGCCTGATAAAAACCAAATACATTGAACCCGAGGGTGCTAAGCGCGGTGACTGGATTGCCTATAGTGCGGAATGGAATGAAGACTCCAGAACCTATGTGGGTGCCTTTGTAAAAAAATTCTATCTCGATGAAATTCCCCAGTTTTGGAATGTGTTACGTGGTGATATGTCGATTGTGGGCCCACGACCTCTGGCAGTCATTCACTATGAACGGGATTTAAAGCAGGGCAATGTGACGCGTAAGCTTCTCAAAGGGGGCTTGCTAGGCTTAGGGCACATCATGAAGGGCCAGCCTGAATTCGGTAACCCGATTTATGAGTATAAGTACATTGACCAGTACATTAAACGATCTGAATTAGGTCTTTTGTGGTTAGATTTGACGATTATTTGGCGTGGGGTCTTATTAATTGTAAAAGGTGGTGGCCACTAGTCCTTATCGCCGTAGCGTTTTTCAAGTTCGATGAGCTCACCTAGTTGTTTAGAAAGCTGATTATTTAACGT
>Ga0075110_1001235_pt1 | contig 11109 bp, 11 predicted proteins | sample AntAceMetag02UK8_FD_69799 | JGI IMG/M metagenome (GOLD analysis project Ga0075110, IMG submission 69799) | Saline lake microbial communities from Ace Lake, Antarctica - Antarctic Ace Lake Metagenome 02UK8 | ecosystem: Environmental > Aquatic > Non-marine Saline and Alkaline > Saline | place... | reverse complement strand
AATTCCCTAACTATTTCTCCCCCTGTCTTTACAACATCCCTCCCAATCTCTGTTCCTCTTATAAGACCAGCTCTCACACCAACTAATCCCGTTGCAGCAGTACCACCCTCTAAGATTTTAAACCCAGCATCAACATTTCTTTTGGCTTCATCGCTTAATGGTATGTTTTCTTTTATGAAATCAACTCCTCCTCCGATTTTTTGTGCAAGGTCTGATTGTGAAATGTCTTGAACTGTTTGAGCAAATCCTTCTTCGTCTTTCTGCGAAATAGATGCTTTACCAAGTCCTTTTAAAATGTCTACACCCACACCACCTATTGTTCCCATTAAAGCACCAGTTCTTTGTAATAGTCCACTTCCTGCTGACTGCTCTCCCCTATCAGTTAAAGATCCTGCTTGAGCGAAGTCTTCTCCTCCCTCTCTGATTGTGTTTGATATATCAGACCCTATTCCCTTAATATCGTCAAATGTTTCTCCAAAAGAAAAACCACTTTCAGCTTTATCAAATAGGTTATCTTTTTGAGCAGCTTCCGATTGCATTGGTACTTCTTGATAACCAAGTTTAATAGACGCTAAATTTGCCATAGCTTCTTTGTAGCCCATTCCTTGATTCTTGAATCCTTTTAGTATTTCTTTTTCTTTTTGTGTAAAAACTTCCATGTTATTTTTTATAAGCTGTCAAATTCACTTTTTCCATTCAAGATAGCGTTATCATCATGGTAAGAGTTCAATGTCCTTTCTTTTTGTTTCTGGTAAGCATCTTGGATAATCGCTAGTTGCTCAATAACAAAGTCTTCTGAAGCCGTAATTTTTGTGACATTTCCTGCCTCGTCATATTGAACAACAGCAGCAAGTGCCGTTCCTGCTCTGGCAACAGTTTTAAGTTCCTCTTGGTTAAGCGCACCAAAAGTAATTCCTAGTGCTTTTGCATCCCCTAAAGACTGAAGTGTCTTTCTGTCAATTACCTGTGAAATAGTAGCTAGGGCTTGACCTTTTTGTCCAGTAAGGTTTAGACCTCTTGCTAGTTTGTTCGGTCCAACTGCAGATGAGAATCCGGCAACCTGTTCATCTTGTGTTGTGAAAATTCCTCTTAGCATTGATGTGAACATGTTCCCCTCTGGTTTCTCTGGATTAAGAATTGCTTCTATCTCTCCAATTTTTGTATCTAAGTCATTAACTTGGACATCAATTCTATCGTTTTCAGCTCTTCTGTCGGCTTGGGCTTGAATACCTAATGCTATAGCATTAGCTCTTCTCTGTTCATCCAGTAGAGTTTTGTTTTGGTTGAAGGTAGCAAAAGCAAGTGAGGTTTGTGCCTTAGATGAAGCAATACTCTCAATTATCTGTTCTGTGCTTAAATTAGTTAGTGGGTCAGAAAGAAATGACCCGGCTGCAGAGATTGCTTCCATTCCAGTTTCCGAATCACTTATCCTTTGAATAGTCTCAGCGTCTGCTCCGTATTCTTTTGCTCTCAAGGCTGTTGTTTCTTTAAACATTGTAACTCTCTTTTCCTCGTCAATAAGCCTTGTTCTTTCATTCAAGAATGCATTGACCTTATCACCCCTCCTTTTTTGCTCAATGGTAAGAAGTGGAAGGATTGTTGCATATTGTTTTTGAGCCAAATCCAACACTCTTTTCTTAGCATCAAATCTCTGGTCAACTGCGTTCTGGACTTGTAACACTTTCGTTTCCAATTTAGTTTTTGCGTTTCTGTAAGCTGTCGAGCTTGACAGTTGTGCAATAGCGTTTCTTCGTAGTCTTGACGTACTAATAGATTGCCCAACTCCTGCGGATTGCATACGACCAAAAGCCTCTTCTTCTACCTGTAAAGGGATAGCTGCGGCTTGGTCTTGTAGTGATTGAAATGAGCTGAATATGTTTGTGGCTTCATCAGAAGTTTCTTGCACTCCAAATTCACTTTCTTTTTGTTTTCTAAAAGCATCTTCTCCTGATACATCTCTGGTCAGGGATAGTATATCTCCCACTAAGTCATTTGTGGAGGTTTCGAGTTCAGATGGTGCAAACAATGAGTCTATGTCTAGTGCCTTATCAGATTCTCTCGCATTTCTAACCTCATCAGAGCTGGGCAAGTTTATTCCACTAGATTTACCAGAGAATTTAGACAAGTCAATAGTTTCATCTAAATCAGGTATACTTATGTTTGACTCAGTATCAAAATCAGCTGATTCTATCAGCCCTCTATCTTGTTTAAATTGGTTTAGTGATTTTTGTTTCCGCCCAGAGTTTACACTGTTAAGTTCGTCTTCCATATTTTTATTATTATACCATTAATTACTGATAATTCCAAGTTCACGCAAGGCTGTTATTAAGTTTGCGAGTGTGTCGGAAGCGAGAGCTGGTTGATCAACTGGTGTCTTACCATAAAAACCTAACTTCTGATCAGACTCGGTAGCTATGATTGTCCCCTGTGTCTTTCCTGTTCTTATGTTAATTCCCTCTTTCATTATGAATTGTTTAGGCATAACAAAGTTAGTGGTAAAGTTCATTTCCTCCATCAATTTATTAAACACCTTTTCGGCTATTTGTTCCATCTTTTCTTCTTCTGTCATATTATAATGTTATAAAGTCATCTTGGTAATCTGATGGGATAACGGCTAGTCCCGTTATTACACGAACACCTGTGGCTAGGATTCTAACCATAAACTCTGAACCAACGCTAAACTCTGTGCTATCTGCGTTTAATGTGGCTGATGTTCTTGTTTGTCCTTCTACTGTAGTAGACAGAGCAGTGGTCCACGAGTTATCGCCGACCCTCTTGTATTGGATAACGACTGAATCATCTCTCTGGCTTGGTTCATGTGAAACAATAATTGACTTAATTTGTTTGTTGGTTAATGGGTTGCCAAAGTTTAATATTCCTGTCGTAATAACCGATGGTTGTGAGTAATCATTTGCGTTGTTACTTGTCCTATATAGACTGTCAGACCCATCCGGAATAAACCAGTAGTCTTCTGCGTTGTAGAACGATCCTATATTAGATACTGTGTTTATATTTGATGCTTCGTAAGGGTTAACCTCGCAGACAATCCTTCCCAGTCCATCAACTGAATAAATTCCCAAAGCGTATTGCTCCTCGAAAGCATCAAATAATTGAACGCTGTAAGAATCGTCTCCCTCCCGTTCCCCCGCAAAATATAGCTTTTCTCCATCTTCTTGGTGGTAAGCACCCATACTAAAACTAAACATTCGACTCTCTTTAACTTCTTTGAATCTAAGTCCGTCATACCTGTATACCCTGATTTGAGTCCTGTTAAGCTCCGACCTTTGAACAATGGCTGTCGGCACTCCATCACACATACCCATTGCTTTTAACTCTCCTTTACCAAGTGAAAACTGATCTAAAACAAAATTTGTGTCTAAGTTTTGGTCAATGATAAGAACCCTACAGTCATCAGAGCTTGATAGTGGTGTAATTCCCAACATCATAGCAGAACCATACTCAATCCTGCCTGATATCTCAAAACTGTCTGGTACTGTATATACGGTAGACCATGTTCCAGTACCCGGAGCATCTGTTAGTCTATACACATTCTGTGCATCAAAGAAGTAAGCATAATCATCCTTTTTGTGATGTAGTGGTTTGATAAAATCCTTTAGTTGTGGATTTGTTGTTGGTGTAAGGTTTGTTTGGTAGTTATTTCCCACAGTAGACCCAGTAAGTCTAAAAGTATTTAAGTCATCACCAATATCCATAAACATCAAGTACCCTTTATATTCAAAAAGAAAATCATTTGTCGGAGATTGTCCAAAAGCATATGAAGTTGTCCACCCATCGTCTTCGGGATCTCCACCACTTGCTTTTAACCACAATCCATCGACTCCTGTTGCTCCCTCATCTGTTGTAGAGCCGTAGATTTTTCCATTACTTGCTAAGATAATGTTTTGAAATTCGTTATCTGTTAATGTGTCATTGTCCCAACCTCTCCTCTGAACTAACCTGTCAGGAAATACTTGAAAATGTGAAATTTGCGAAAAACCATAATTACTCCTTAACATGGAAGTAATCCCGTCTCTAAAGTTATCCTTTATATATGGTATGAGTTTTGTCATTATTCAGTTTCAGACCTACTCGCAGTCGCTGGTCTCATTTTTAATCTATCTTTTTTTACTAATCTTTTTGCCATAGCTATCAATTCTCCTAACCTCTTTTCATATAGCCCTACTCTTTCTGGTTTGAATTTATTACAGTATTCAATAGATGCTCCGTAAGCTAAGTATTGATGCAGCACTCTTTGGAAGCCCGGTTTTTTCGTGGTGTCTGAGGCTGTGAATTGCTCCATATCTCTCGCATAGAATATAACCATGTTTCCTGAATAACCAAAAGGTCTATCAACTCTAAATTTTTCTCCAGCAACATCAAAATAAAGTGGTGTTCCATTGTCTCGTCCTGTCCAAGCTGTCTTATCTTCTCTTATGTCTTTAGGTTTTAGCACGGTGTAACCGTCTCCTGATGAGTTGGGTATTTCTATCCTTTCAATAAAGATAGCATCAGTCGGGAAAGAAAATGTATCATCACCAACAGAGAATGCGATAGTGGTCTCAGGTAATGCTGAATAGTTATAATCATCTGGTTGTGATATGTTTGCTGAAAGTATCTGCTCAACAAAAAGAATGTCTCCATAATTATTTATAGCTCTAACCTTATCTGCTATTGGGTATGAATCAGGCGTTGAAGAACACAATCTGTCAATCATTTGGGTTATACCTTGTTTGTTTGTATTGTCGTTTAATTGCATATTAGGAGCTTAGTTCAGAGGGAGGCTGCGGAGTAACCCTCTGGACCAAACCCCTAAGGGCTGGTAAGTTAGCTATTAGATGTATAGAAATACGTCTTGTAGTTCACCTTTTTTGTTTTCCCAAATAGTACCATTGTATACTTGAGATGTAACCATTTCGTCTCCGTGTTCTAATGAAACAGGGTAATGTCTCATTTTCATTCCATCTCTCGGTAGTGCTAAGAACATTGAGTTCATAACTCCAGCGATTGTGTGGATTCCCACGTTTCCAAATACGTCTCCTCCTGCTGTAAGCGTTTCTGCTACTTTAAGAGAACCTTTAACTGTAACAGCTAATGTGTTTGCTGTGTCGTCGTTTACTGTTACAATTTGAGCTCTTTTAAGTGCATCTTGATCAGCAGATGAAAGAGCTGCTGCACCTGCGTCAGTTGCTTCCACTACTGCTGTTGCTCCATAAGAGTTTAGGAAAGTTGCTAAGTTAGCTCTTGTTAGGTCTGCTGTTGAAGTAATGTGGATTTCTCCGGCTCCTCCTGAAAGCGTTGCTACAAAAGTAACTGTTACTGATTTTCTTCCACCACCGTTTCCTGGTACTGTGAAAGTAATTGTATCTCCAGCAGTTGGATTAGTCGCTAGACCAAGTGATACATTGTGAGTAAGGTTGTTAGATACGTAGATTCTTAGTCCTGCGAAGTCTTCTCCTACAAATCCGTTTCTAATAGCTGCATCAGATAAGCTGAATGCGTTATTTTGCTGGAAGTTTGTAAGTTTAGATCTAACAGATGGGTCTACTACCCAGAACATACCGTTATCAACTGCTCCGTCATTGAAGGCTACTTCCTCTACAATTTTGTTAGAGATTTCGTCTACATTTGTAGTTGTTGCTTGATATGCTACACCTGTTGATGCTCCACCTACGATTGAACCTGCGTCCAAGTCGTTAACTCCTGAGAATGATACAGGAAGGTTAAGCATGTATTGGTCTACTACATCTCTAATCACGTAAGAAGCTCTTTCAGCTCTTTGTGATAGTAATGAGTAGTTAGTTTGTAATTCTTCGATATTGTCAACTTGTTCTGCTACTACTGCTCGTCTATCTACAGTAAGTGAGTTGTCAGTTGAACTGAAAGGGTTCTTTGAAAAAGTCGGAGAAGCTACACCATCTGAACCTACCGGAGTAGAGTTATATGGATTGTGTAATACTCTGTCTTTTCCTGTGTAAACTTTAGATATACCAACGGCTGTTGATCTTTTATCTAAGTTATCTTGAACACCATCAAACCAAAGTTGATTTTGTGCTGTTGCACCGAATACGTTTGTTGTCATTTAATTGAATAAAGTTAGTTTATAAGTTCCGCAACTTTATTCCGCAGTTTTACCTTAATAAATTGAATCAGTTGAGTTGTTTTTCAGATAGGCAGATATTTTATCTCTTGTCTCCCTGTCTGTCGGTCTCTCTCCTGTTTCAAGGTATTTCTTTGCTAGTCTCGCTACATTATCAGTTGCTCCAGCTCTATTTCTGCTTGAACTAGGTGTAGCTTCTGATGTTTTTGCTATGTTTCGTAGTTTTTCAATCCTACTTGTGATTAGCTCGTCATTTAAGATTTCATCTAATGAGTCGCCAGTTCTTGACATGGCTGACAAGATGATTTCTTGTTCTTCTTTTGACTTATATCCCTCTGCTCGTAACTGGATTTTAGTTAAGTCGTCTTTTGTTACTGTTCCTGTTGGGGCATCTTCTTTGGGCTTGTCTTCTTTTTGCCATTTTCCCTCGATGAACTCATACCCCTCTTTTTTAAGAATCCTGTTCTGAATGTTTACTGTATCTCTTAACTTATCTGATTTATCATCAAAGTCCTCCGACACTTCTTCATTACTTTCTTCTTGTTCAACCTCATTGGTAGTCTCGATAACTTCCTCTTGGTTGATATTTTCTTCTGTCATAGTGTTTTATACTAGGTTAAGCATTTTGTCTGAGTGTGCAAACTCGGTTATTAATTTATATTATACCACACTTTTGCTTCTTTTTGCAAGTCGTGGATTTTTTGCTTTCGTTTCGTTGTTTGACTCAGTCTCTTGAGGTCTCTCAACAAGAAGACTTTCCAACTCATCTTTCTTAGATTTAGAGTCGAAGTCTATTCCTACTGATTTCAGTTTTGCTATAATGTCTGATTTTTTCATTTATTCTGCTCCGTTTATCTTAGGTTCTTTGGCTTCTTTTACTCCCCTAGAAGCTCTTTCTAAAGCTGTCCAAGATACGTTTATCTCCTCACAATACTTTAGATGGTCTTCTATTGCTTGTTTGTAGTCTTCGGGCGATAGGTTTCTGTCTATTCCGAATACCCAGTTATCAATCGGTCTTTCAACTAGATAGTCTTCGTCTGATTGCATGAAGTGATGTCTCATAAAGAATGTCTTCATGATTGTAACAAGGTTTTCATTTGCAAAGAACTCTGTTAATAATTTCTTTTGTTCGTTCGTGAACTTTCCGTGTATGATGTCCGCTAGGGCTTGAACATCTGCCTTTTTGTCAGCCATATTTATTTAATTTGATTATTATTAATATCAGGTAATTGTAACACATCTTTTGGCTTTTGTCTTGTTGACGAACCTAAAGATATCGGTGAAATATTTCCATCAATCTCTAATAGTTGATTGAATAGTTGTGCCATTCGTGGATCATCTAAGAATATATTTGTCCCATCAGGTCTCTGCCCATTAGCAACAGTCGTTAGTGCTGTGTTGACCGATTCAAGTACGGCAGCTTTATTCTGTTCTTCTCCCGTAACAATAATGTCTATTTCATAAGCTCCATCTCCATCAAAGAAGTCTGATGCTGATTCAAAGAAACGTCTTGATCCGTTCTCCTGTAATGTTTCCATAATGCCCTCTTGTAAAACATCGTATTGGTCTTGTGTTACAAACTTACCAGACAATATAGACTCAATGATTTGCTCGTTAGCTTTTCTTTTAGCGTACGCTGTGTCTATCACTTTTAACTCACTTAATTCTAGGTCTATGGCAAATTTACTATCTTCTTCAAGCTCTTTGATTAATTGTGGAATAATCCAGTCTCTGTAAAGTTCCTTGACAAATAGCCCGAATTGTTCTCTCTTGTATGAGAAATAACTGTTTGCTTCTTGATTTTGAATAGCAACTGACCTGAAGGGTGTCCCTGATGGTAATGTTTCTCCAGTCTTAGCCTCAAAGGTAGATGACACCCTCGTTGCTTGTTCATCCCAAGATTGCAATATATTACTTAGCGATGGGAATGAAGTCGGTGTATTATTTACTTGCTGGATTTGTGCCTCTAGCACATCACCCGTTTCCATTTCTGTCAATACGTTAGTAATGTCAACCTCTAAATCAGAGTCAATGTGTTTCTGAAATATAATCTTAGAAGACATATCTATCATGTCTTTAGTTTGTTTGGTTGTGTAGTTAGTCCAGATTTGAGATTCAAATAGGTCTTCCATAACACCAACACCAAGACTCCTTCCATCTTGCTTGTCCCAGTCAACAGCTTTATATGGTATCTCATCTTGCTCTCCTGAAAATAGTGCATGGGCTACGTCCTCGTCATTCCCACCACTTCTTTCGTATAAAATGTGCATCTGTGGGACAGTCAGAGTGTCATCTTCATCTTGATCATCTTCGTCAAGTAAATATGTTGGTAACTCTGCATGTAGTTCGTATATCTCAATCAAGTGTGAGTTAGACTCATTTTGTCCAGCATCATCTTGTGCGGCATGGGCATCTCTCCCGTGTGTTTCACTATCACTAATAATGTCTTCAATAGCTTCTGCATCCCACCCAGCAGATTTCATTTTTCTTAATCCTGATGGTGAAAAGTAATGCCTTTGAATTATCGGAGATGTAAAGATATCAACAGGGTCAACAATCAAGTCCAACCAGGGTACAACCTCAATACTTAAACTTCCCTTGTCCATTACTTTCTTAGCCAGCCCTGTTCCATACTTAGCCCGTGCCTCGTTTACTTTGTTTAAGAATGTTGCAAAGTTGGACTTTTTCATCCACTCCTTGTTTTTTAGAGTCAATGCAAAAGACTTCCAGTAGTCCGCTTTTCTAGATGCTTTAATTTGCACGTCTTTCGTGTCTAGGTCAGTTGCTCTGATTGCCACGTTTAATCTGTGCTTTGATATGTTGTAGAATGGCTTATCTCTACCGAGACCATCCTTTCGCCCTGATGTAAATATTGAGTTAACATAAAGGTCTGCTTTCCTTAGTGTTTCATACTGAGAAAACTCATAGCCCTCGACAACTTCGATGGTCTGGTCTTTATATTCATGCTTTGCTTTCTTTAAGATAGAAAATACGTCTGTCATATGTGTTGGTTTCCACAGCCAATTTTATGATTTTAATAATTATACCACTTATTCTGTAGAATTGCTACCCCCATTGTTTCGGTTAGCAATTAGCCTCTGTCTTCTCATCATTCTCTCCTGTAACTGCTTAGGTGTCTCCTCATTTACTTTAAGGCTTGACAATCCGTATCTTATTGCGTCTAATAAGTGGTCATTGCCTCCTATTACCTCGTTGATATGTTTACCTGTCTTCGTGTCTGTCTTCCATAGATAAGCGTTGTATTCTTTCAATAGGTAATAAGAAGATATGGTTACCTGTATTCTTTGGTCTTTAACAAAGTCGATACCTCTGTTAATACTTCCCGGACCTTTCTCTGCTCCGATGATATCCAGCCCATGTAGTTTTAACTCATCAATGGACTTAGGCTCGGCGGAGTCTGCAATGATTAGTGCTTTCTCCCTGTTCTTCATGAAGTCTGCTATCTCACTATTTTGCAGCCCTTTCATGTATCTGATTTCATTCAGGATAAAGCCATCATTGTACTTGTATATCTCGACTATCGCTGTTGGATCATTAGAGTAACCAAAGTCTAGTCCGTATCTAACCAGTCGAGCTTCTTCAGGGACTTCTTGTATAGTCTTCCAACCTGTGTAGACCCTACCCTCAATCTCTCCGAGATGTCCTAGTCCGTAAACAGTCCACCAGTTTTTATCTTCTCTCTTACTCTCAATGTATTCAACGACAGTCTGGTCAAGGGCTTCATTATCTTTGTAGTTTAGGATAATGAAGTCATGAGGTAGTGAGTCTTTGATATGCTCGTGAAACCAAAACTCTGATGATGGGTTATAGTCAATCCAGATATCTCCCCGTGTTCTTGCCATCAGTTGGTCTACGATTTGCCATTCAACATTGTTTGCTTCATTCAGAAATAGTATATCCCTACGTGGACCGTGTGCCTTTCCTAGCTTGTCGATGGATAGAAACTTTATTGTAGTCCCAGTCTCAAATGAGTATTCCTTCTCGGTCTTGTTCCACCGATCATCTTCCCAGTAGTTTCGCCCAAGTAAGATTGTTTTAAAGTCTTTTATTGCACCATCTCTTAGGTGTGGGTAAGATTCCGATATAACATGAATGGTTAAGTTTTTGTTTGTTTGTGCTCTGTCAATCAGTATCATTAAGATAGAGAATGTCTTCGAGGCTGATGTTCCGCCTTGAACTACCTTGATTCGTTCTTTTAAGTCTAAGAGTTTTTCCGCAGCTGTTGTTAGTTTAATCATTAGACCTTCCGCTTAACAGTGGCTGTGGTAATTCTTTATCGTTTGTTGTTACATCTGAACGTTCTCTGTAGTTGTGCATAGCAGATAGTAAGAACTTGCCATAAACGTTGTCTATGTAGCCCATTTGTATAGCATTATTGATCGCCACCTCTGATAAACTGTTCAAAGTGGTAAGAAGGTTACTAAAACCTTCGTTTTCTTCTCCCCATTTATAAACCATAACTTTACTAACACCACAATATACAGCAAACTCAACCACCATTGGCAGAGAATCTTTCAGTCTTTGTTTAGATGTCTTCTTAATTGTTATCGCTGGTGCTTTGTCGCTGTCAGATGATTGTGTCGTGTTTTGTGTTTCAGACAAAATGTCGGCAGCTTCGGATATTGCTTCTTTTTTCTTTTGTATGTAGTAGTTAACATTATCACACCGCATTTCCCACATTTCTGGTGTGGCTGGTAATCCTTGTGATGTTATCTCCTCTCTTGAATATGGCAGCTTCATTTCTTTCATTGTGGATATTATACCATATATATATAAAGATAGCCAATGTGCAAATTATGCACTTTAGTTGATGCAATAAAAAAACACCGATTAGGGTGTTTGATTTGTTATTCTATTCTCTAGGCATAAACAATAAAGTCTCCTCTCTTTTGAATTTATATACAATGTTTCTGGAAACTTTTCCTTTGATTCTTTTAAGTTTACACCTTTTAAATGTCTACCTGTGATACATTTAACTATTCTGAAATTAT
>Ga0075110_1001232_pt1 | contig 11119 bp, 10 predicted proteins | sample AntAceMetag02UK8_FD_69799 | JGI IMG/M metagenome (GOLD analysis project Ga0075110, IMG submission 69799) | Saline lake microbial communities from Ace Lake, Antarctica - Antarctic Ace Lake Metagenome 02UK8 | ecosystem: Environmental > Aquatic > Non-marine Saline and Alkaline > Saline | place... | reverse complement strand
CAGACTACAATAATACTTTCAGGGTCTTGAAGTGCAAGCTGAGCTAGCCCACTTGCTACATTTTTTGTCGGATTTGCATGAATTCCCAATTCTTTTGCAGATTTTAGGACATCAGTTGTTTCATAAAAATTTTCTCTTAATTTAACTATTTTAATTTCAGTTACAAGAGATGAAAAATTTTCTAAATACTCTTTTAAATTTTTTGAAGTTAGCATCCCAAATACAAAGTAAATTCTCTGCTTTCCTTGAATTTTTGATAGAAAATTAGCAAGTTCTTTCCCACTCTCCTTGTTATGTGAACCATCAATAAATAATCTATTTTCATCATGAACATGATTTCTTAGATTTCCCTTGGTTATTTCTTGAATGCGAGCTGGCAATTCTGTCTTGCTGATTGCATCGGAGGTTTTTTTGTTATTTAAATCCAAGTTTAAAGCTCTCAATGCCTGTATAGCTATAGCTGCATTTTCTATCTGAAACTTTCCTTTCATCTTAGGAAGGCTCAAGTCCATTAAACCTATATCATCTTGATAGATCATATTATTATTTTCTTCGCTTACTTGAAAATCTTCGGATAAAATAAATTTTTTAGATCTATTTTTTCTTAATTGTTTATCAATAAATTTCATAGTTTCTGAGGATTGTTTAGAAATTATGATATTTGTTTTTTCTTTTATGATTCCACATTTGTTTCTTACAATGTCCTGAAGAGCTGGACCTAGATATTCTAAATGATCTAAAGAAATAGAGGTAAGTATTTGAGCAGCTGGTTGCTCAAATACATTGGTACTATCTCCAATTCCTCCAAGCCCGGTTTCAATAATGTGATAATCTGCTTTATGTTTTGAAAAAGCTAAAAATGCTAGAGCTGTAGTGAATTCAAAAAAAGTAATATCTTGATGGTTGTTAGCTCTGTCTACTTCATAGACCAGCTGTTCAAATTCATCATCTGAAATAAAATTTTCATTCAAAAAAATTCTTTCATTGAATTTTACAATATGAGGACTTGTATAAACATTAACTAAATACCCATGTTCTTTTAAAATATTTTTTAAGTATTCGCAGGTACTGCCTTTTCCATTCGTACCTGTCACGGTAATTACATTAGAGAGCTGCCGTTCTGGATGATTAAGATCTTTAAGTAATCTTTGTATTCTATCTAAAGTTAGTTCAATCCGATCGGGAGGATTAAGCTGATATAGTCTGTTGAGGAGAAACTGAATCTTGTTCGGTTGCATCTGTTATTTCTTCTGCTTTTTTAATTTCTAATTTTAGCAGTATCGATAACAAATTACTTAACTCTTCTCTATGATTTTTTCTAGGAATAATTCTGTCTACAAACCCTTTTTCTAATAAATATCCTGCAGTTTGAAATCCTTGAGGCAAATCCTCTCCAATTGTTCTTTTAATAACTCCAGGACCAGCAAACATAATCTTAGTATTCTCAGATTCTGCAAAAACAAATACTGAGGGTCCATAAAACCAGCTAGCAGTGACACCACCTGCCACAGGGCTAGTTGCCATAATAATTGCAGGAATTCCTTTTGCCTCTAACATTTGCAATCCAATAATGGATTTGGGCATTTGCATCAAAGCATAAGCAGAATGTTGCATTTTTTGACCTCCAGTTTGAGGGAATGCTATAAACGGGACTTTATGTTCTGCTGCATATCTACAGGCAAACACGAAAGCTTCACCTTCTTCAATTCCCACAGATCCTCCCAAGAACTTTTGATTCATACAATAGACAATGGATGCAATTCCATTGATAGATCCAACCGCTACTAGCGCCGCATGTCTTTGATTAAATTTTTTTCGTGCAAAACCTACTTTGTCTTTGTAGGAGCTAATATCAGACCAGTTAAGAGGATCTGAACTTAGCCTTGGCGTTTCTAATTCTTTAAACTTTCCTTCATCAAATAAAATTTCAAATCTTTGGCGGGGTAAAATTTTCTGAGGCTCTTGGCAGTTAGTGCAACAGTATAAGTTATTTTCGATATCTTCTCTGTAAATAATATTAGAACAAGATGCGCAGTTAGTCCAAAGATTGTCTGGAATATTAGATTTTTTACCAAATAAATTATCTAATTTTGGTTTAAGTTTTTTGGCAATGTTACTAATCCAGTTCATATAATTTTAGCTTTTAATTTTTTTACCATGTTCTGAACGCTAAGAACAGGGTTTCTGCCTTGCTCTAAAGAGCCTGTAATTTCCTTGCAAAGAGCAGAACCAACCACTAATCCATCAGCTTTTTTTAAAGAATGAATGGTTTGCTCTGTTATTCCAAAGCCTATCACAACATTTTTTTTTGGATTTATTTTTTTTATTTTTTTGTAATTTTTAAAGATTTCTTTAGGGCTTACTTTTAATTTTCCACCCGTAGTAGATAGCATGCTTATATAATAAACCATATCATGAGAATCTTTTATAATTTTTTTCATTCTTAAGTTGGATGTAGTAGGTGACAAAAGCTGGATAAAATTGATAGATTTTTTTTTACATTTGTTGGCAAAATTTTTATTTTCAGGCCAAGGCAAGTCAACTACAATTAATCCATCAACACCTGATTTCTTACATTGCTGCAAAAAATTATTCTCACCTTGTTGATAAATATTATTATAATATCCCATCAGTATTACAGGTCTGTTAACTTTATTTTTTTTAAATTGTTTTACAATTTGAAAAATATCTTTTATTCTAATTCCATTTTTAATAGCTCGGTAAGCGCTATTTTGAATTTGACCACCATCGGCCACAGGCGTGTTATGCGGAATTCCGATTTCAACAATATCAACAAAAGATGCAATCGATTTTAAAATTTCTAATGAATTTTTTTTATTATTGTCACCTGCAACAGTATAGGTAAGCAGGGCAGGCCTTTTTTCTTTTCTGCAGTTTTCAAACGCTAGACTAATTTTTGATTTCATTTAAAAAACCCAAGTCTTTTTTTAATAATAGCCCTATCTTTTTTGGCATCCCCACAGCTGTTAATACAAACAATAGTATCTTTGCTTAATTTAGGTGCAATTTTAATTGCTTCTGCAAATGCATGGGAAGGCTCAAGAGAAGGGGATAGTTTTTCTAGGCTCGAAACAAGTTTGTAGGCTTGCAATGCCTCTTCATCAGTTGCGGATGTATACCTTGCTCTTCGAGCATCTTTTAAGAAACAATGCAAAGGTGAAATTCCAGGATAATCTAAACCCGCACTTATAGAAGAGGTTTCTCCGATTTGTCCTTCTTTGTCTTGAATGACATATTGAGCAGCTCCATGTAAAATTCCAACCTTAGAACCATTAGTAAGAGGTGCAGCATGAAGTTTGCTTTTTTTAGGGCCACCAGCTTCAACTCCAATAAATTCAACTTGTTTTTTGTTGTAGTCCATAAATTCATTCCAAAAACCTGCAGCCGAACTTCCTCCACCTACACAATTAATTAATTTTAATTTTTTAGGAACCTGTCCAAACTCTTGTTTCATTTGAACTATTAGTTCTCTTGATATTTGAGCAGTACTCCAGGCACAAATCTTAATAAAAATATTGGGTCCTACTGTACTCCCTACAGCCATGTGAGTTGTATCGCAATTAGATACCCAATATCTCATGCATTCACTAACAGCATCAACTAATGTCTGACTTCCTGAATAAACAGGAATTATTTCAGCTCCATTTTTTCTAATAGCATTACAGTTAGGTTTTTGGCGGATAATATCTTTAGCTCCCATAAAAATTTTACACTTAAGGCCAAATTTTTTTGCTGCCATGCTAAGCATTTTTCCCGCATATCCTGCTCCTGTATCACCTACTATATATTTTTTCCCTGCACGCTTGCAAATGAGAGCATGAACTACGGCATTATATATTTTGTGTGCTCCACCATTTGCTTCAGAAACTACTTTTGCATAAATCTGTGCTCCACCCAGATGCCTTGTTAAGTTTTCTAGTTTAATAAATGGAGTAGGAGAGCCAACGTAATTTTTAAAATAATAATCTCTTTCTTGAATAAATTTTTTATCGTATCGAATTTTTGTAAATAAATTAGTAAGATCTTCAATTGGTTTTTTTAAAGTTTCTGGTATGAAGTTTCCACCAAATTTTTTCCCATACAGATAATTTTTATCATGCTGGTCTATGAGCAAGGTTCCTTTTTTTATTTTAAGCATATTTTTTCACTTCTTCCATAAAGCTTTTAATTTTTTCTAAATTTTTTATACCTGGCTCAGACTCCAGCCCACTTGAAATATCTAATTTGGATGTAAATTGCAAAGCCTGATATACATTATTAATATTTATACCCCCTGCTAAAAAATAAGAGCTAATATTTCGGTTATCTAGAAGGCTTAAATTAAATGGTTCTGAACGTTCCATAGCAGGAGTGTCTAATAGCAAATCATCTGCATCAGGATAAGAATTAATTTGCTGCAAATCTTCCTTATTTTTTATTTTAATTGCTTTAATTATTTTTAAGCTAGATCTTTTTTTAATTTCTAAAATTCTTTCATTTGTTTCTGACCCATGTAGTTGTAAGAAATCTACACTTTTTTTGATTATATCGACTATTGTATCGTCAGGATTTACTAGCACCGCTACTTTATGGGCATCTGTGTTTGCGAAGCTATTTAGAATTTCTACAAGCTTATAAGGAGAAATACTTCTAGGACTTTTTGGATAATCACAAACAAACCCTAAATATTTTGCACCTGAATCAATAGACATTTTAATTGCATCGTAATCTTTCAACCCACAAATTTTTATAGTGGCTGACATTTACTTGAGAGATGTAATTAATTTTTTAATATTTTTTTTTATATTACCTTTGGTAATACTTCTTCCAATCACAATTCCTGTTGCACCATTATAAAAAGCTTGCGAGGGTGTCATGACTCTTTTTTGATCTTGTTTTGAATCTCCCTCTAGTCTTATACCCGGAGTAATAATTTGCATGTGTTTACAAATATTTTTAATCAATTTTGCCTCATGTCCAGAACAAACAACGCCATCTGCACCAGCTTTTTTGGCTAAAGATGTTTGTTGAATAACAATGTCTTTAATTGATTTAGTATGCCCAGTTTGTTTAATTAATTTTTCAGAAAATGAAGTAAGCACTGTAACTGCTAAAATTTTTAGTTTTTTATTCACTTTCTGTGCAGCTAATTTTGCTGCTTTCATCATTTCGTAGCCACCTGATGCATGAACAGTTAAAAAACAGACATTCTTTAAATCTTTTAGCGAATAAATAGAAGAAGCTACAGTGTTTGGAATATCTTTTAATTTAAGATCCAACCAAACAATATGATGCTTTGGCAACTTGGAGATAAAAATTCTTCCCTCTTTAGAATTAAAAAACTCAAGACCAAATTTGTAACCAATATTAAGTTGATCGTTTTTAGTGAATTTAATTATTTTTTTGACTTCCGGTAGACTGGTTGTGTCACAGGCAATAAAAATATTATATTTATTCTTCATCAATGACTTTGCTTTCTTGATTAATAGTTAGATTTAATAATTTAGAACTTTTCCAGCTTACTTTTCTTTTAGAGGGAACTTCTACAGACGCACCTGTTTTAGGATTGCGCGCTATTCTTGGCTTGGTAATTTTTGTCTTTAGCGTACCAAAACCCCTTATCTCAATATTGTGACCAGATGCTAATTGATTAGATAGGTATTTAAAAATACTTTCCACTATTTTTTCAATATCATCATTTAAAATTTTTGGATACTTAGACTGCATTTCTTGAATGAGTTCTTTTTTAACAAAAGTCTTTTTTTCCATCATAAGCAGAATAGCTTATTGATTATAAAGAATAAATAACAAAAAAGGATTTATATTAAGAAGAATTATTCTTCTTCTTTTTTCTTGAGGGCAGTTCCTAGAATATCTGCAAGTGAGCTTCCAGATGTAGCGGAGCCATATTTTTCAACAGCTTCTTTTTCCTGTTTCTTTTCAAGTTCTTTAATGGACAATTTCACTTTTCTTTCGTTTATATTAAGCTCAGCGATCATGGCATCCAAAGAATCACCAGAGGCAAAACGATCTGGTCTTTGATCTGCTTTATTTAAGGCAATATCGGCTTTTTTAATGATAGTTTGAAATCTTTCTTCACCAACATTAACTTTGATGGCATTGTCTAAAACTTCTGCAACACGAACAGTAAGAATGTCTCCTGCTTTTTTATCATCAAAGAAATTAAAAGGATCTTTTTTCAGAGCTCTGATAGAGCCATTAACTTTGTCATCTTTAATGTCTATAATTTTGACTTGAACTTCATCATCTTTTTTATACTCATTTAAATCTTTAGAAGTCTCAGCAAACGAGATTTGCTTATAATGAACAAAAATATCAATATCGCTATCTCCCGTATTTAGAAATAAACCGAAATCTTGTTTGTTAACTACTTTTGTACCCACAATTGTTCCAACAGGATATTTTAAAAGAAAATCTTCCATTGGGTTTGGCTGAGTATCTTTGTAGCTAAAGCTAATTTTTCTTTTTTCTGTATCAACTTCTTTTAGTCTAACTTTAACCACGTCACCAATTTTAAATATAGATTTTGGGTTTGCATTTTTTTGCATGTGTTTCATTTCACTTGAATGAATTAATCCAACCACACCTTCGTCAATTTCAGCAAACGCACCAAAATCAGATAGTTTAGTAATTTTTACATCATAGTCAGAACCTACTTGGTATTTTTCACCAATAGTTTTAAATGGATCTGGAAGCATTGCCTTAATGGAAAGGCTAATTCTTTTTGTCTCTAAGTCTATTTCAATAATTTGAACTTTGACGGTATCACCAATGTTAAACATTTCATTTAAATTTGATATTTTTAAATGACTAACTTCACTAGAGTGAAGTAGGCAGTCTAAGTTTTCAATGCTTACAAATAATCCGTAAGAAGTGATTGCCTTAACACTTCCCTCTACAATATCGTTTAATTTGTATTTTGAAATAACCTGATCTTTATTTTGATTTTTAACTTCTTCTAAGATTGCTCTTCTTGAACTGATTACATTCATTCTAACGTTATCAATTTTAATAATATAAAACTCTAATGGCTTGTTAAAAAATTCATTTGCGCTTTTGATTGGTCGATCACTTAGTTGAGAAGAGGGGCAAAAAGTAAATATGCCAAAAATTTCTACTATAAAACCACCCTTAACAGAGTTTTTTACTAATCCTGAAACTTTTTCCTTGTTAGTAAATGCATCTTCAATTTTTTTCCAAGACTTTGCTCTTCTAGCTTTCTCAACACTTAAAACAATATCTCCAACTTTATTTTCTACTCTTTCTACGTATACTTCTAACTCTCCATCTACTTTTAAATTATCCAATTCTTCTCTAGATAATTCAGATTTATCGATCATCCCAGATGATTTTCCTTTGACATCAATAGTGATAAATTTATCTTCAATCTTTTCAACTCTACCTTTTATAATAGTGTTTTCTTGAACAGATCTTTGAGAGAGGTCTTCGTTGAGCAACGCTTCAAACTCAGCGTTACTTTCGTTATAAACTTTTAGCGGTTGTTGTATCAATATTTTTTACTCTGAACCTTTCTTATAAGCTTTTGTATTTTTACAAAAGTGGATCTTATATTGCGTCCTGTATTATTAATCAAGATAGAGTCTTTAGTTTTAATTAAAGGACTGTTAGATCTGGTTTTATCGAGATAGTCCCTATTACCAACGGTTTTAAGCACTTCCTCGTAGGTAATGCTAGGATTTCTTTTTTTTAATTCTAAAAATCTTCTTTGTGCCCTGATTTTTAGTGGTGCATCTATATAAATTTTTAAATCAGCATTTTTTGCCACTTTAGAGTTTATATCCCTGCCACATACAAACACATACTGATAGGGATTGTTAAAAATTATATTTCTTTGAACTGGCAATAAGACGGATCTAATTTTTTGTATTTTTGCAATAGTTGAAACCAAAGCATTAATTTTTTGCGTGTGTAGCCCAGAAGATTGTAAGTCTTTGAATGTTATCGTCTTTGCAATTTTGATTAATTTTTCTATATTAAATGTTTTATTTTTTTGCTGCAGATGTTTTTTTGCTAGAAATCGGTAAAGCAATCCAGAATCTAGAAATAAACTACCTTTTATCTTGGACACTGCGTATTCTGCAACAGAAGTTTTTCCCGATCCTACAGGGCCATCCATCCCAATAACTATTTGATTAAATTTCTTATTTGTAATTTTTTTAGTATCTATCAAAAAATTAGGATAGCTTACATTTGTAGAATTAAAATCTTTAATTAAAATTTTCTTTTTAGATGCCATAGCCATCACCGCAAAGCTCAAAGCAATTCTGTGGTCTTTGTAGCTGTCGATTGTAACAGTTTTATTAGAATAAAATTCTTCACCTAACCCCAGGACGGTCATATCATTATTTTTTCTTTTTACATTTGCCCCAACTTTTTTTAGATTATTTTCCATCACAGAGAGTCTGTCAGATTCTTTAATTGTTAACTCTTCGAGATTAGGAAAAAAAGTTTTCCCAGTTGCAAACGAAGCAGCAATCATTAAGATCGGCACCTCATCAATAATATTCGGTATAATTTCTTTATTAATATTAATTCCTTTGAGTGAGGAAGATTTTACTTGAATTGTGCCTGTTTCTTCCCCATATCGTTTTTTTTTATCTTTTATTACAATTGAAGCACCCATTTTTTTTAATACATTTAAAAAACCAATTCTTTTTGGGTTTAATAAAACATTGGGTAATAACAAATTGCTATTTTTTGTTAGCAACGCAAGTACTACTAAAAATGCCGCAGAGGACGGGTCTCCAGGTATAACATATTTTTTTTCTGCATTAAGAAATTGTTTACCTCTAATTTCAATTATCTTTGAGTTTTTTTTATTTTTTATAGTAATTGGGTATTGTAAATATTTAAGCATTAACTCAGTATGATCTCTCTGGGCATTGGGGGCTTGAATTTTAGTAATGCCGTGACTGTTCATTCCAGCTAAAATACAAGCAGATACAATTTGTGCAGATGGTTTGTTAATTAATATTTTTGTTTGTACAGAATCTGGATAACCAATCAAGCGAACAGGCAAGAAATTTTTATTTTTTGGCAAAAAAGTTGCAAAAAATTGCTCTATTAAGGAAATAATTCTTATAGGTCTTTTAGATAGAGATTGATCACCAATTAGCTTTATGTCTATCTTGGATGTAGCAAGCAATCCAGTTAACAATCTTAAAGTAGTTCCGCTATTATTAAAATTGATAGTACCTTTAAATTTTTTAAAACCAATTCCTAGACCAAATATCCTGTAGTGATTAGGGCTTATTTTGTGTATTGAAATTTTTAATTTTTTTATAGCATGAATAGAGGTTTGAACGTCTTCTCCATCAGAAACATTGTATACATCAGAAATTCCGTAGCTTTGCGAAAGTATTATAATTGACCTAATGCCAATTGACTTGTCTCCAGGCAAATGAACTGTTCCATTTATAGAAATGTTATTTGAGGGTAAAAACCACTTTTTATTTGCCATTTAGAGAGTAATTATATAAACGCTCACTTAATAATACAAATTAATAATATGGCAGATAAAAACTGGGGAATAAAAATTTTTTGCGAGTGTGGTGTGAAGTATTACTCCATGAATAAAAAAGATAAAATTTCTTGTCCAACCTGCTTAGCGGAATATGTTCCAGAAGATTTAAATCTAAAAGCACCGGTAGTTCTTCCAAAACAAGAGCCAAAAAAAGTTGATGAATTGGCCAATATAGATGACACCCCAGACGATTCATCCGATGATGGCATCATAAGCCTAGATGACCAAAAAGAAATAGAAGATTCTAGTGAAGAAGCAAAAATAGATTAGAATTTAAAGTTTCCACCTAAATAATATTTAATAGCATTCTTATCCTTTGAAATTTTCTCAGTTGTTCCTTCAGTTAATATTTCGCCACTTTTAATAAGGTAGGCTTTATCCAAAATATTTTCTATTGCCCAATAATTGTGATCGGTAATTAATATAGAAAGACCAATTTTTTTTAGTTCTAATATAAAATTTTTAAGAGAACTTATTGAAAGAGGATCAAGAGCCGCGCAGGGTTCATCTAATAGTAGAATTGATATGTTGGGATTGCATATTCTTTGCAGAATAGATATTTTTTTATATTCGCCTCCTGACAACAAATTAGCTTTTGTATTTTTTAAATAAGCTAAATCAAAATAAGCTAACAAAGAGTCAATCTGTTTATCAATTTTTACTTTATCTTTATTATGTAGTTCAAGAATTGCATATAAATTATCTCTTGCGGTCATGTTCCCAAAAAGTCCTTTGTGCTGCTCAAGAAGACTTATTCCCCTCAAACTTCTTTGGTGGATTGGTAGGTTATCTATGCGTTCATTATTAAACAAAATATCTCCATCATCTGGATAGATTTTTCCTATAATCAAATTAAACAAAGTTGTTTTTCCAGAGCCATTAGGGCCCAGCAATCCAACAATTTTTCCAGGCTCCAGGGTTAAAGAAATATTTTTTAACACGGGCTTCTTCTCATATGATTTAGAAACTTTTTTAACATGCAGTATTTTGCTAGAATTTTTTTTTAAATCGAAAATATTAACCACTTCAGAAGATTGATTATTAACTATTTTAAATTTTTTTTTCAAAATAAGAGGAGCTTTTTTCTTATTATCCACAGAAAGGGCGAATTTTTTTTTCAAAATAAGAGGAGCTTTTTTCTTATTATCCAGAGGAAAAGCGAATTGTTTTTTTAGTTCAAATAAGTTTTCTATTTTATTTTTTTCAATTTGAGCCTGAATTATGACTTTCCTTTTTTTCATTGAATTACTTAATTTTTTTTGCAATCACTTTTGTGTTATTATTTTTCATAAAAGCAACGGCATTATTTGTTAAAGTATCTATTTCCACAGTATCACAATATGCGATATTAGATAAACCCATAGTTAGATCTTTCATAATAACATTTCCATTGATAATTATGATATTTTTAGAAGAAATATGTTGAGCGGAATTTGCAGAAATTAAATAATTTTTATTCTTAATTATTACATTATCTGTATAGCTGGTTATATTATTCTCTTTGTCGAAAACACCTTTTTTTGATGTGATTTGAACTAACGAATTGTCTTTTTT
>Ga0075110_1001221_pt1 | contig 11147 bp, 10 predicted proteins | sample AntAceMetag02UK8_FD_69799 | JGI IMG/M metagenome (GOLD analysis project Ga0075110, IMG submission 69799) | Saline lake microbial communities from Ace Lake, Antarctica - Antarctic Ace Lake Metagenome 02UK8 | ecosystem: Environmental > Aquatic > Non-marine Saline and Alkaline > Saline | place... | reverse complement strand
TTAAGCATCAATAAATTACTTCAATATATACTGATCCGCTTGTAGGGGCAGTAATTTGTTTCACGTAAAACTGTGTTCCTTCGGGAAGAACAAATCGGTCATCCTTTTTAGTATTCATGTTCGCCTGCACGTCCCAAAGTTTAAAGGAACCTGCTGCTACAAAAATCCTATCAGCCGTATTGTCATCCGTAAAATACATATCGCCTTGGGTATTGTTGCTAAAGCAAATCATGCGTGCTTGAACCGTTAAGGCACTCCCTACTGTTGCATATGCGCCTGAAATGCCAGCAAAACCCAGAGTTCTAATGTCGTCAAAAAATGCTCTAGCAACCATATTTTATACCTGTTCCTCTGGTGGTTTTTCTACTATGACATCATCTTCTTCAGCTTTTAGAGCCACGATTTCTTCTTCGTCTTTCTGAGCTTTAACCATGCGATCAACAATTTCACCTTTCACAGCCATAAGAAAATCATGGAGTTTTCCTAAAGCTGTATCGCTATCGCAAATCAGTTGTATTTTTCCGTCATCGCTTTTAAATGCTGCTTGTCCGTACTGTTTCATTTGAACCTTATTTTTAGTTGATGATTTCCCATGCGATTATAGAAACATCTGACGCTTGTGCTGCTCCTGCATTGGCTGGCTGTACTGCTCGGATATCGAATGACGTACCGACTACAATGTTTGATGTTGATAGAAAACCTAGTGCAGCTGCTCCAGTCGCACCCACCCCTTGACGGAATAATTGGATAATTGATGTTGCTGTAACGGCCGTTGTTGCTATCGTAGATACACCAGCCACCAGAGTTACCGTTCCGATTGAATTCGCTCCGGCTGCTGTAGTAGAAGCAACGCTTGTTCGGTTTAATTTAGATCCTGCTGCTACCAGTGTAATATTCCCAACTGCTTGGACTGAGGTGTTGGATACTAAAGTTGTAAAAGTGGCTGCTGCTGGTGTAGTACCTCCAATGACTCCTGGAGCTGCCATTATTGACGGCATATTGGATGGAACTAACGCTTTGTTAGTTGCTAATTGTGCTGCTGCTTCTACATTTGTTGATAACTCACCAATGCCTGAAACCGTCTCTGACCAAGGAGGTATTACGGATCCAATCGCTGATGCTAATGTAAGGGGGCTGATATAAAGTTCGTCTGATAGTCCTGCTGATGCTTCAGTCGCATTCGCTGCTCTTACGCTACCAGTTTTATTTTGATTAGACTGTCTTCCATTGTAACTTGTTGGGCGTGCGAATTTCGGCATTTATTACCTCGGTTGTGTAAATATTTTTATTTTTAGATTAGGGTATCAATTTATTTTATGAAAACAATTTTTACTCAAAAAAGGTGATTTATGTTAATATTATAATATGCAGAAAAGCAGTGAAACAAGAGTCACATTCATTATGACAGCTTCAGAAAAAACTGAACTTAAGATTATGGCCCTCTTGACTAAGAGAACTATGAGTGAGTTCATTCGCCTAACTCTAATCGAGAAGATTAAAGAGCTCAAAAACATCCAATCTAAATTTAAGAGCTCATGAAAGACAACCCAACATTTGAAAAATTAGAAAAATTCCTACGAGAAAACCTAGAGTATTATCCTGACCATTTTGTCTATCCTACGGAAGATGGAATATCCTTAACTGATCTGGAACTCATGTATGATGAAATCATTGGGATCTTGAGCAAGTATGATTACCATCAAAGAGTTAGTGTTCTATTAGATAATTGGGAAAAACTCAAACAGTAATCTATTGATCCCTATCTAGCCTTCTGAACCACTTGGTAGCGTTTAATATCTTTATTAGCTTCCTGAGCAAAACTGATCTTTTGAAGATAGAGTTGATCGACTAATTGACGTTTCTCTTTTGGTGATATTTTTGGATCTATCATGATGTTGTTGATTTCTTTTTGGCAATTTTGCATGGCCTTGTATGCTCGATCTAAAGTAGGCATATTATAGAGTTTTTCAGTCCTTTGATATGCAGCATCTTGGCTTTCTTGAGTTGAGATATCCATTTTCTTTTCATGCTTTATAGATTTATTACGAACTTTTGCATCTGCATAATTCTCATAAAACTTCCCTATGCTGTTTGTATAGGCTCTTGGATATCTCAACTTGAAGGAATTTAAACCGAATCGATCTAAAAGTGTTTCTTGAGGTTTTGGTATTTTATCACCTATCCCGACTGCTTTTAACGAAGCATCAGAAATTTTTATCATCAGTCTTCCCAAACCACCTAACCATGAGTGAATGAAGTGATCTATGATTATAGGTGATGCTGATTTTGAGGTTGTGTCTTCTCCGATCATATAATTTACAGCTCTTCCCAACAATCTAGATGTCTGGCTTGTGTAATCATTATACTGCAACCTTGATGCTAACCCTTCTTTATTTCTTGGGATTAGTCTAGCTCCTGTGAAAAAGTTTTTATTGGCTGCAGTTTCTACAAAAGGACTGGCAAATGTTGGTAGGAAGTTTGGTAAGGTTGCATCCGCAATGCTTCCTATAAACCCATCAAATGCTGAAGGATCTTTATCCATCATATATTTTGCCATTCGTCTAGTTAGACCATGAGCAATTACACCTGTTTCAAATGGAACTGGTAGCTTGTAGTAGTCAATGCCATATCGGAAAATGAAGTTAAAATCTTTTTCTTGCTCTTGGAATTCTTCTATTTCTTTATCATTTCTATTCAGCCATGCAAGTATAAGAGAAGGTAATGCTATGGCTGCTAAAATTCGAGCTATGAAATTGTTTCTTGTCTTCTTGTCAGCTATAGCCCTTACAACTTTATCTGATCCCTGTATGGTCACATTGAAGAATGCACTAATGGAATTTATAGCTTTAACCAACAATCCCATTTTTAGATAATCGATGCTTAAATCACGAGAATTGAAAGCTGCCATTTCCATTCCATGTCTTGTTTTTGCTTGCGCCTCTAACCCTCTATTGAATTCTGCCAACCTATTGGCTTCTTCCATAATCTCTGAAAGCATTGACAATATTTTTAGAATTTCATGTTTCTTAACTTTACCCTTCAACTCTCTAATATGCTTATCAACACTAGCTCTGTTCATTGACTGCATAGTGGACATTCCACCACCTGCTATTTGCCATTTCACATAGAGTGGGCCTTTATTATAAGCTTCAGAAATCATAGCTAAGGGTGCATAGACAGTATCTAGGAATAGACCTACAGGATCTTTTATAGTCTTTCCATACTTTGTAAATAGTGCTGCTCCCCAACCATCCCTTACAAAGTTATTTTGCATAAATTTAGGGTTTAAGATTGCTCCTTTTCTCAATAAGTTTCTTGGAATGCTAAGAATCTTTACTAATTTATTGGCTATGTAGGGTGTAGTGGCATTTTTCCAAACATCATATATTGCTGGGGAAACTTCATAATAGGTAGGTTTGCCGTTGACAAATACGGTGATGATATTTTCCCCTGCAGGATAAGTACCTGCTCCAAATCTAAGAAAGAAATCAGGCATTATCTCAGCTAAACTTTCCACTATTGACTCTAGATCTTGAGAGTGCAAATTCTCTGCAGTCGATAAGGAGGATTTTCCTAACTGCTTTTGTATTTCCTTAATCACATCTTCTTTAGATATTTTTGCTTTAAGAGCTACAGGTGTTGGAACTCTTTCTATAAAAGATCCTGTATTCCTCATTTTTGACAGTTTTGCAAATACCTGTCCTGTTATATTTTTCTCTGCATTTGTGATAATGGCATAAGTATTTCTGATGATAGATTCAATCGGTGCATAGACATCTCGTTTCGATCCTTTCATCACATGCAATGGTTTGATGGCTTGAAGTCCTTTTTTTACACCTGAACTTGTCCCTTTTGTTTCTTCCATCACCCTTTGCATAGGAGCATATAAAACATTATGTTTTTTTATTTTCTTATATTGCTCTGTCGATAGTAACCCTGATTTTACGGCATAGAGAAGTAGTTGGTCGTTGTATTTGTCTATCCGTTTAGCTAGATTCCCATAAATATCTTTGTCTCTTTCGTAGATAACTTTTGCATCTTCTAAACGGAACCCTGTGTCAATTCCTTGTGCTGTTTTCTCAATGACTCTTCTCATGATTAGAAATTTATTGAATTCTCTATAATCATGATTATCTTTTAGTTCGCTTAAGATGGAATCTAAACTTTCCCCTGTTTTCTCAAAGGTCTTTGGGTCAAATGTATAATGTACCAAGTATGCATCACCTTTCAACATAGCTGCTTTTAAGAGCCTAACAGCTAAATAAGCATTCCTTGGATCTGTTAGATTTTCTACTTCGCTAGTGGGTATCCTAAATGCTTCTGCAACCATTCTCTTGATTGGATAGACATCATCTAGCCAATTAGTCTTAAAGTTATCAATGTCTTTTACTCTGGCTAAGTATTTTTTGATTTTGGGGAATTTAGGATCGTCTTCTTTAAAGCGCATTTGAGATAGGACTCTTGAATCTGGAGTCCCTTCAAGATAACTATCGTAATATTCTCTTGAAAGAAGCAGAGCTTTTCTAAGATCGGGTGAAAGCATATCGAGGTCTTTCTCGAATTGGTCATAGAATTTCGGAGCTAATGCTTTTGCTGTCTCAGGATTGGTCACATACATACGGGTAAATTCTGCAAAACCTTGTAAAGTATATGGCTCGTAATCTCCTAGTGGTTCAAGTTCTGATGCATATGGCTTAAGTGCTTTCTTTGTGTTGGCTTGAAGTTGGCTATCTGTCTTCGCATCTCCTCCATAAAGAGTATAATGCAAATTGTGTCCGATCTCATGAGCTGCCGTTTCAATGTCATTGTCATTAAGAAGTCTCGTAACTTTTGCAAATCCTTTATGTATTCCTAATGCTTTTTGCTTAAACTTTCCTAACCTGATTGGATCGTTAAACGCTTTTCTCAAGAGATTAAGAATATCACTTCTTCTAGAAGCCTGTTTTTGTCCCATCTTAGGTTGTTTTTCTTTCTTAGATGGAATGGGTTGTCTAGGTGTAGAAGGTTTTTTTGTCTCAGGCTTTCTGCTTAACGTTCCTTGACTGGTTGGTGTGTTTCCTTTACCTAATGGAAGTTGAATTTGTTCTTGCTTAGGTTCAGGTATTAGAGTTTTTTCGTTCTTAATTTTTGGCTTTTTCTCTGAAGCAATATTTTTTCTTTGCTTATCGATTGTGATCTGATTTTCTGGATCGAAATATATCTTAACTTCATGAGGTTTGTTATTTGTTCTTAGTCCACCAACATGTTTTAAACCTCCAAAACCATTGTTTCTTAGGACTTCTTGGACTGTTAAAAACTGTTCTTGAATATAGTCGGCTGTTTCGGCTGCTTCGCGCATTTCATCAAATATTTCCCTGAGTGTTTGCTTGGGATCGTTACTTATAGCCTCTTCTATTATGTCATGATTCTTAAGCCCTTCTAATTGGCTCTTGATCTTTGGATTGATCGGTTTTTCCATATCAAAGAAATTGACCTTTTCCTTTTCCGTCACTTCATAGATTGTTGGCGTTTTTGCTTTTCCCTTCCTGCTCGCATAGCCTTCAGCAATATCCAAAGCATCGGTTGTATAAAATCCACTTCCATAATAGTTAAGACTAGAATAGTGCCCTGAATCTGGAGTTAAATTATCTACTGGACTCCCATGATAGATTTGCCCTTTTCCTCTAGTGTCTTCTTTTATTTTTGCCGTTTTGTCTTTTGGTTTAACATCTTGGCTTTTATTTTCTTGCTTACGTTTTTCACTCTCTACAATTTGTCTGTGATAATCTGCAATCACAGTACTATCCATATATGGATGCATATCATGAAATTCTTTTAACGACATTTTGTGAGGAGCTATTGACGGCCCTTCTGGTTTTTGGGTTGGGCCTTCGGGTTTTTGGGTTGGGCCTTCGGGTTTTTGGGTTGGGCCTTCAGGAACTTTAGGGGTTTGTTTTGAGGATTGAACAGGTTCTATGTTTATGGTTGTTTTTGATTTTGGCGGCTTTTTTGCTTCTTTTTTTGCTTCATTAACTAAAATTTCTACATCACGTTTTGTAATATCTTCGGGTGAAGTGATGATTTTTCCATACTTTTCTTTGATTTTATTTTTAGATGCTTTCCATAGGCTTGTTAAAACATCCCCTTTAGAAACACCTTCTTTTTTAGCTATATTTCCTATTGCTTTTCCAAAGTCATATCCTATTTGTATGACCTCTGTCGCTTGGCCAACTCCTTGCAAAATTAAATCAATCGCCATCCACTCTAAACCGTTTTCTAACAATTGTTCAGTAGTTGGTAGTTCTCCTGTCTTAGCTAACGATTCTGTTGTTGAGGTCGCTGCTCCTGTAACTGCTGCTCTTGTAAGTCTAACAAATGCCTCAATGACTTTAGGGGCATACGTAGCTGCTTTTGCTACTCCCATAAGTGGTGCAAATCCTGCTTCTACTGCAAAAACAGTAGCTAACTCCACTCCTATTTCTTTGGCTTCTTTAGGGGCTAATACTGGCGTTCCTGACGCTCCCCCCGATTTAGATTGATATAAGAGCGCTTTACCAAAATCGTCATTCTTAAAGAAATCTTTAGTCTTTTGGAAAAATGATTTGTTTTCTTGTGATTCTGCAGATGCTTGTGGCTGAATTTTATCAATAATCGTTTGCTCTACATCAATCTGTGATTGACCTTGTGTCCCATCATTTCCATCTACATTTGAGTAGAAATCAAATTGTTCTATGCCATTTGAGTTGGATTCTTCAAAGGAGGTATTTTCTTCTGAGTTATCACTCATTTGTGAGTAGAAATCGTAGGAGTTAGATGTTAGATTATTTCTCATAGTCTAAATGTTTTGTTCATGTATGCATTTACTTTTTCTTTGTCATTTTTGAATTTTTCTACTGCTAATTTAAATATTTCTACATGCTTAGGATTATCTTTGCTAAATACTATTCTGGTGTCTTTAACTTCTTCTGAAGAACGATTAAGTTCTCTTTCAGATGTCTTGGGCTTTGGAGGAAGTGTAACTGAATTTGGTTTATTCGAAGTTTCAAATACATTTTCTGTGATCTGTTCAGTATTTTGTGGCTGTTCAGTCATTTGAGGTTTGTTTCCTGCATATGGATTCTTTGAATTTCCAAATACTCGTTTGAAAAAACCTTCTTCTTCAGGTGGATTATTTTCTATCTCTAATTCTTCTGCAGCTTTTAGTTCTTCACCTTGAATTTCTCTTTCGTTTTTTTCATTGATCGCTTTGAAATCTAAAATCTTATCTCTTTCTCGTCTAGCTGCTTTCAGAGCCTTTTTTATAGGCCCTCTTTCATGTAAAAATGCTGCTTCTTCTTCTCGTTCAAGTTCTTTAATTCGATCGTTATGCCTTTTCAATATGCTGTCTGTATTTAATCTATCAGCTGTCTGAACTTTGAACGGTATAGCTCCAGAGATTTCTTTGATCAATTTTTCTTTCATCTGGTCAGGTAAATTTGAGCGTATAATATCAGCTATATTTTTGTGTAAGGTGCTCCCTTCATTATTTTGTTCTAGACTTGTAGCAATTTTATCGTATTCACCCTGATTTTGCTTTTGAATTTGCCTATTTCGTTTTTCTTGCAGGATTCTTATAGCTGGATCTCTATTTCTAGGTGAAACACGTGTTAACATTTCTTCCATAGCACTATCAATATTGCCATGTCTTGTGTTAACAGATTCTAGAATTTCATCTATATTTCTACGATCTGATTGATCCTCAACAAAACCACCTAAGTTATTGCTTACCTGTTTTGCTACATCAAATGGGGTGCTCATGATTCAAATCCTTTTGCTAACGGCTCTATATCTTCAGGAGGCTTATTTCCATCTTTCGGTTTTTTATTGAGCTGATCAAAAATAGTGTTTAACCCATTTTTGCTACTATCACCTGAAAGGAATCCTGCTAATCCTTCTAAGGCTGTTCCGCCAAAAGATTGCGTTCCTTGATTACTGCCTTTGCTCTGATTGAGAATTTTAGACATCATATCCATCTTTCGATTATTCCCTTTGTCTTGGAATTTAGAATACTGTTGATTGAGCATTTGATCTAAATCGATCCCTGCTCTAGATAGTGAGTCTTGTACGCCTGTGCTTGAAGCTCTTTGCTGACCATACGCACCACCAGTATAAGCACCTTGAATTGTTGGTGCTATTTGATCTCTAAACATTTGCTTTGCAGGATCTACATACGACTTCTGGAATGAAGCATCATCAGTTTCAAACATATCGCTAAATGGGCCATCACCTTTTAAAGAACTCAAAATTTGATCGATTAATTCTCTCTGACTTCCTTGTACGGATGTTTCGTCTTGGCTTCCTCTTTTGGCAAAAGAGCTTCCTATTGAAGATACTGCCGAGATTATTGCTGGTAAGTAGGGTAATAATGCTGCCATTGTATTTTCCTTTTTTGGGTTATCCGAGCAATGTCCATGTAACAGTTGTTGGGTTAGGTTGATTTGTGATCATTTCAACTTTATCAGTAGTCAAATTAATATTTATATCACCAATATTTAAAAATGTTTCTGTTGCCACACCATCTGAATCTCTTGCATAGACTTCTGGTTTTTTATTTAGTGCTACTGCTAAATCAGTGTACATATCCTCTAAAATAACCAAGAGTCTTTCCACTGTTAAATTTTCTCTACTACCTACGTTATAGTATTCTGGAACTTTTGCCATTATTTACCCTGTGGTTAGTCCACCCTGTTTTGCATGTATGCGCATTGAACTAATAATTGTCTGGTGAGTATAAGATTTATTCCTAACCACTAACGTTATGAAATTTGCTTCCTGGTCGATGGTCGCTGTAATCCATTGTCTTTTTTTCGTAAGCGTTGCATTGGGTTGTAGGAGTACTGTTTTAAAAGGTGATTCTTCTTCATCCTCATACACATCTAAATATATTGGTGTAGACACAGTATTCAGTAAGATTTCTACATGAGAGACATACACTCTTCTACCATTTGGTCTAAATGGATTAAAGGGGGACATTTCGGCTTCAAATGGGATTACTTTTTCAATTGATCCACTTGTTGTGTAGGTCGTAAAATTTCTAGAATCTTCGTTTAGTGTTACTGACGTTGCAGTTGCAGAAATAACGGTATAGATTTTATCCTCAATCTCTTCCATTCCCCCAACATTTAACAAAATTACCTCATCCCCTATCTGGAAATTTGCAGGATCAATTGTCACAACTGCATTAGCAGCTTTTGAAATCGCGGAGATATTGGTAAAGTAATCGTCAAAGCCTTCATTGATTTGATAAATGAACCCATCGTTATCACCAGCTAAAGTTTTTTGTCTTCCAGGTGTCGTACCGATCTCATTCATCGTTTCTTCGGTTGTATCAGCTCTATACCATGTTGGATGCTTAACTGAACCACTAATTGAAGCCATAGATAATGCTTGTCCTGCATTCGATTGTCCTAGGACTGAGAATCTTTGATCATCAATTGACCATGTAGCCTCTTTGTAGTTATACGCTAAGATCTTATCTTGAGTTACTGGACTCAGACCTGATGCATTCTGTCGAAATGTAAACAAAAACTGCTCTGTGATGCGGTCAAATCCGCCATAAATCAATTCGAACTGTTCTTGATCCATTAGCCTTGAGGTCACATATGGGATTTTGTTATCAAATCTTAGGGATTTTCTTCCATCAGTAGTTAACATTCCTGTTTTCCCTACTGATTTGACTTCATAATTCCATGCGACTGTAGAAAAACTTGCGTCTGTTCCTAAAACTGATGGGGTTTTTTCAATGAAATATGGATTAAATGCATCTCGCGTCTTTCGTAATGTCCAGTTTGACCTTTGGAAATTGATTATCATATAGTCTGAAATTACATTTATTCCTTTGAGAATTTCATAGGTATCAGCATCAAGACGTCCAGAACCTGATGTATTGAATTTATCCCCGTTGCCTGCATTATTTTGCTCTGCTGAATATAGAATGCTCTGTGGATACTCGATAGTAGCTATAACGGGTTTTATGAAATTTATTCGATTTGCAAACCATGTTACATATGTAGCTTTACTTAATGCGCCTAGAGATGGAGCTTGGTAGGTTGGATTATCAGTTGCATTTGTATATACCCCAATATTGGTGCCATTGTAAAAATAGATCTCACTCATTCCCTTAGAGCAAAAAATAAACCTTGGGCCGTTAAATGTAATTGGAATCGCTGGTGGGCCAACAACTGCTGAAGGATTATAAAATGGGTAGGTTACTCCTGATATATAGCTTGAATTATCTGAAATACCCAATGAATATGTTGCACTGATTGCTAGTAATCTAGCGTTAAATGGTATTTGATCCCAGGTATTCGTTACCCCATTGTACACATAAAAATACTCTTTGCTGATTGCTATTGTAGTAATGACACTTGTTTGTGGATTTACATCCTCAAATATGCCCATCACTCTACTTTTATCAATCACTGCTGGAGCTAGAGTTACATCTCCTAGTTGGTTCCCAAATCTAGTGAACCCTTTTCTAGATAGCAGCTCCTGGCGATAGACGTTCCCATTTTCTAGACGTTCAAATGCATCTACAGGATCAAGAAAATTAACCCCTGCATTGTCTATCCCAGTTACATATCCAACTACTTCGTATACATCCATTTACCCACCAAAGCAGACAAACCAAACTTGCAAAGGATCTACTAGGTTTGCATTATTTGTTTCTGTTTGTATTGTACAGTTAGTTGTTGTTTTATATTGTGAAGGTGTCGAACTACCTTTTACATTTGCTTGAATAAATGTTCCTCCACTAGAGTCTCTGATCCCTGATGAAAATACTAAATAATCCGCTGAGGGCAATGCTTGACTATATGTGAGGGTATAATCTCCTGTACTATTTCTAACAATTCCACTGATATTATGACTATATGGAGTTGTAGTTATTGCCGAAGATACTACATTAAATACTGCACATGCTCTTATACCTAATAATTGCATGATGTTTGTTGTTGGCCCAACTCCAGTTTCATTTATAAAAAATGGTTGGCAATCTCGGTTATTTGTTGATTCAGCTTCTACTTTGAATCTCGAATAATAAACACTATCCAATCCATTCGCTAAGGTTGCATTTGTTGCTACTGTAGGGTCAGCAATATTAGTTGCGACATTCTGAACCCATTTATGGT
>Ga0075110_1001210_pt1 | contig 11219 bp, 16 predicted proteins | sample AntAceMetag02UK8_FD_69799 | JGI IMG/M metagenome (GOLD analysis project Ga0075110, IMG submission 69799) | Saline lake microbial communities from Ace Lake, Antarctica - Antarctic Ace Lake Metagenome 02UK8 | ecosystem: Environmental > Aquatic > Non-marine Saline and Alkaline > Saline | place... | reverse complement strand
TAAATTTTCCCCATTCATTTCGTTTAACCAAGCTTGAAGCCTCTTTACCTCATTACCTCTGCTTCCCATTTTTAACGGAAAATTACCATTACCTTTAGTTGATAAATCATCTACAAGTATTAAATCACCTCCATTTGAACCATCACTAGAACTAGGGTCTATTATTTCGATTCCACTACCAAACAAATTAGTAGAAGTTATTTTTTTGTAAACTAAATATCCTAAAACTACGGTAAGTACACCGCCAACTGACCATAAAATTGTCTTTTTATTCATAACTTCTATTTTTTAAATTTTTTGTAAATTAAAACACTTACGCTTACAATAACTAAAACAACTCCCGCATAAGTTAAAAATTGTCTTTGTAGTGGGTGTTTCTGAAAATATGTAAAACTTTTACGGTCTTCCAATCTTGCTTCTTCTGACCTTGGTTTTACCCACTTAATTTCATTTACATTTCCCGCATCTATATCAATATATGTTCCAAGATTTAAGTCTGCTTTGTTAGTTTCATCCAACTTGTCTTGAGCAATCTTTTCTTTTTTTTCTTTTTTTGCGAGAGATGCTTCTATCATTTTTATACGCTCTCTTGCATCTCCACCCATATTACTAAATGAATTTTTTTGAAAACCCACATCCTCTATTTTATTTTGTTCTGATACCATTTATTTACTTTTATAAATATAATATACTCCAAGTATTAGCGCAACCACCATTAAAGGCTTTGAAAATCCGCTACGGTCAAGTTTTGCTTTTACAGATTTCGTACTCACAATGTACTCTTGCTTAATTGCAGAGGCAACTTTCTTTTCAGCATCTTCTACGGTTATAACACCTTTCTTAACCAAACCATCAAGTTCATCTTTAAGATTTTGAATATTCATCGCTTTTTTGCTTAGAGCATCCTTATTTTCTTTATTCAACTTTAAGCTATCGGTGTCAACTACGTATGCTTTATTTGTTAATGCGCTCCACTCGTCTGTATTCGCTTCGGCTTTGTTATACACTTTACCACTCCACTCATCTGTATTAATTGGTTTCGACATAATTTTACTTTTTGAATTTTTTGTAAGCTAAATAACCCACAACTAAAAATAAAGCGTACTTTAAGTAGGTACTCTTTTTTGCATTTCCTTTAACAACTGTTTTAGTAGTTTCAACAACTTCTTTAACACCGTCTTCAACTGTACTAATTAGGGATAAGGATATATCTAAATCAATATACAATTCTATACCGCTTGATGGTTTGGTTAAGAAAGGTGTTATAACCGTAGAAGATTGTTCCAAGGGTTTTACTGCCTTGATTTTTAATCCAAAATTTGAATCGGAAGCACTTTTACCCGCTTTACTTGGGTTATAAAAATACCTTACACTAGTTTGCTCTTTACCACCTCTACTGATAGCTGATTCCAAATAAGAATCTACCTCAAATTGCTCTCCTTTTTTTAAATTTATTTTACTTAAATCCTTTAAGGCAACTACTTTTTTAGTGCCTAAAAATTTGTATGATATTGAACTCATTATGATATATTTTAAATTATTATCTACCTTTAAATTTTCTGACACATTGATTGGTTTCCCATAGTCATTGTCATTGGTATCACACGACTATAATTCGCTTTCGTCCAAGCACTAAGTTCAGCCTCTAAACCTAAAGCCTTAACTTTAGCAAGAGCCTCTGTTGATTTTTCTCTTAACTCATTCAAAATTCCTTGTGTTGGCACTGCACCTCCTCTGTACTCTAAAGTCGCATTAAACAAAGTATTTTTATCTTTATCAGATAATGATTGTTTTGTAGGTTCTTTTTCTGGAGTTGCGTCATTAACAGACACGCTAAGTACGGTTTTTCTTTTAAAAACTAAATATATGGCAACGAGAACACCCGCACCAATTAACATATTTTTTTTATTCATCGTGATATTAAATTACTTTTAAAAACAAAAATGTAATATTATTTTACGTAATAAAAATTATATAGGTGTTTTATTTACAACTAAAAGCAGATAAATTAAGATAATTGCAATTATTTTGTCTACTCTTTAGGTAAAAGGAAAGCCCCAACTAACTAGGAAGGGGCTGAATTAAGGGTTTAAAGTGTGTAATCAAATTTACCCGACCTTTTGTTTTAACTAAAAAAATTCCTTACAAAGATAGGTTTTTTATCTATATTTGTACAACTAAATTACTTAAAGTGGCTAAAAAAATTCAAAACAATTTTACTAAGTTTATAAAACTTGCATCAGCAGTCAAGAAGATTGCAGATAAAGATAGTGATGTTTTAGACTACATCATATCAAATACACCTAAAAAATCGGGGAGCAATTGGAACATCATTCAAAGGTGGACTTCCGTAAACCTTTTTCCGCAATTTAAAGATAAACCATTATCTAAACTTACTGCCAAAAACATTGAAAATGCTATTAACGGGGGAACTAATAAAGCCAAAGATAGTTGTGCTTCTGTTTTTAAAGTAGTTAGTGGGGATATTGTGCTTATGGAGGTATGGGATATTGAGCAAGTAGTAATGGCTTTTGAGCCAAATCTAAAGGTTCAAGTTAAGCTAAATGACTTCGATACGGGAGTTGTAAAGGTCAAGGAACTTGGATTAGGTAGGGGAGAATTTACAACTAAAATCAGAGAACATTTTGATTCATCTTCTGCTCTTGAGGGAATGGTAAGTGGGGAAAGAATGTTAGTCAAAGGTAGGGTAGATAATTACTCTAATTGTAACTATTTTATTCAATTTTTCTTTGAAGATACTCAAACACCCGAAGAGATTAGCAGACGAGTAAATAAAAGAGTAACTTTAAGTGAGGACGAAAATCAATCACGTTTAGAGCGTAAGCTACTTGCTGAAAGCAGTCGCAAGAGAAAGGCTAAGAAAGTAGATGCAAGGTTGAATATACGTAAAACAAAAATACCAAGTAAAACAGTAGTTGACCCATCAGACGATACTATACCTACTGCGGAAACTAAAACCACCACGACACCTATTGCCCCTACTGTTGATACAGACTTTAAAACGGAGAGGATTAAGCAATTTAGAGGTGCGGTTAGGGAATTAAAGGAACTACTAAAAGATGGTCTAATTACCAAAAAACAATTTAGCAAATCTTTTGAAAAATTAAATGATAATTTAGAAAAAGGAGGGGTCGTATGAAAGTTTTAAAAAGAAAATACTTCAATGAAAAACCCGATGTTTTTTTAGAGAAAATAAAAAGGTGGAAATGCGATTACTACATTCGGGAAACTACTATGTGTACCGAAGTAATAATTGATGGTATGTTATATGTTTTTTCTATGGATACTACTACGTTTCCAAAAAGAAAAATATGGCTTTTTAAAGTAGTGAAAAACCAAACTTTGAAATGGCTTGAGAAAAATGCTTTAATTATGCCACCTAAGAACAAATCGGTTGAATACAACTACGATTATGACTTAGATACTAAACCGTTAGCGGGAACGGACGTTAATCACGCATATTGGAGAATTGCGTTCATAAAGGGTATTATTAGTGAGAAAACCTATCATTCGGGCTTAGAAGCAAACTCTAAAGCATTAATACAATCGACAATATCAATTTTAGGTCGTGAGAAGCGTTTTAACTTTCATTCGGAAGGAGAACCTACAAAAGAAATAATAACACAAACCAAGGATATAGGAACAAGGAAAGTTTACACCTACATTCGTTGGACTTGCTACAATTATATGTTTGAACTTTCAAAACTGTTAGGAGATGATTTTTTCTGTTGGAAGACGGACGGAATCTACTATCACGATACAGAAGAGAATAAGAAAATAGTGTGTGATTATTTTAACAAAAACAACCTTACATACAAGCACTTAGGGTATTAACTTACAGTCTATGTTTATTCATAAGGGAATATATTAATTTATATTCCCTTTTATTTTTAAAAACAATTATTATTTCGTATATTTGCTCGTAATCAATAATTAACTTATTAAATATAGCTTTATGGAAGATTTAATCTTAACTCCTTTCTCTGAAAAAGAAATGGAAAAAGAATATGAAACCAACTCCTTTAGTGAAAGGGGAATCAATTTCATTATCCTTAAAGAAAGCAACATCTTTAAAGTGCAAAGCGGGAATTACTATAAATTTGGATTAGTAGATGAAGACTATGACTTCTATTGGTTCTTTAAGGGTTTACAGTGCGTAAAAGGTAGGCTAAAAGCTTTAGAAACATTTAATGCGCTCTCGCATTATTGTAAACAGAAAAAAATTGGAACACCTTTTGCATTTAAGGTAGGTAAATAAAAAAGGGTCAACAACTAAGTTAACCCCTTTTATTGTCTACAAGAAACAACACTACGCATAAGACACAATCAAAGCGTACTCAAATATATAAATTTATGGAACAAATTGTATTAGATTTTAAAAAATTATTTGCAACAATAAAAAACCCTAATAACAACTTTCTGCATTTTAGGTACATTGGCATAATGATAGATAATTTTGAGAAAAAATATGCTGAAAAATACGAAATTAGCACCTCTATAATAGTGCTTATTTTAAAAAAAGAGTTAGTAGAAACTTCACTAAACTACAATGAAAGCACACAAGATAATGTTGTATAAGTTTTACACTAAACAACTTGAAAAACCCTTAGTAATGGAAGCTGAATCACGTAAACAAGCTATTGAAATGCTCCAAGCGTTCAATGATAGGATTGGTAAAACAATGAAGCAAAGTGATATAGTGGATATGCGTGTGGAAACTTTAGTTGTTGGCGAATCTAGTAAAATAAAAAACAAAGTAAAACATATTTGGGTCGGTAAAGACCAAACTCAAAGTGGTTGGCTAGAACATTCTGAATATATGATAATTGTAAATAGAAACAAAAATAAAAGAAATGGTAATTAAAAAAATAAGTCAATCTTTCCTAAAAGGCTATAACGAGTATAAGGGTAAAAATTTATGTGGATTACAGTTCAAGGCACAACACTTTGATAATATTGGATTTGCACCAACCCTACCTATGGAGTTAGGTAACTATTTTGAGTTTATGGCTACGGGTTCTTTACCTAGAGATGGTCATATTCCTATTGCAACAAAAAGTTATGTGGGAACAAAAAAAGAATCCTTGTCAGCACCTTATCAAAGGGCAACCGATTCTGCATTGCTATTTCAAAAAATAAAAAAAGGTGTTGGGTTAAATATTCACGATGTTGGAGTAAAATTAGAAACCGAAAACAAAAACGGGATATTAGATATTTGGGGAGATATTAACGGGCGACCTTGCATTGTTGACTTAAAGTATAGCGGTCTTATTGACGATAAATGGTCTGAAACGGGTTGGGATGCTGAATCATTGCATTACAAAGAGAAGCTTTTAGTTCAAGCGGTTCAATACAAAATGTTAGTAGCGGAGAATTTCAACCTAGAGTATAAGGATTTTGACTTTTTCTTTATGGTGTTTTCATCATCAGAAGTTATGAATGTGAAGTTCTTTAAAATAAATATTGATGAAGATAATTTTGATATACACGAAAACCATATTCAAAGTATTTTCACGCAAGTTAACAAGATGAATATTGAAAAAGACTTTATACCCTACCCTAGCTTAAAGGCTTGTTCTAACTGTGTACTGAAAGAAACTTGTGAGTACAAAACAGAGTTGCCACTAATTCAAGAAATATACTATTAATATGAAAGGAATTTACAAACTAACAATAAACAATAAACTTAAAGGTGGTAGTAAGTTTAGGTTAGAAAACACTAAAAACAATAAAGTAAGTATTTTTCAGACCTCCAATGAATCTGATAAATTATTTAATTTTCTATTTAATCACGCACTAAAAAAAATAACTTAACAAACACTATAAAGATATGGGATACGACAAAGGTTTAGTACAGAATTTTTCAAACACAATGTCTAAATACGAAACAAGTAATTTAGCAGAACTATTAGAAACACATAATATATCTCCCGCACAATTTAAGCAGATTGTTATAAGCGAGTTAAAGAAAAGCCCTAAAATGCAAGAGGCATTTACAAACGACCCTTCATCTCTCTTTAGTTCTATATTGCTTTGTGCTGAACTTGGCTTAAATCCATCGGCAGATGTAGGAGAGTTTTACTTTTTACCATTTGGAAAAAAAATAACACCTATACTTGGCTACAAAGGTGTTCTGAATCTAATTTTAAGAAGTGGCGAGGTTTCTAAAATATGGAGTGAAGTAGTTTTTTCGGAGGACGAATTTGAATACGAACTTGGTCTTGAACCAAAACTTATTCACAAGCCAAATCTCGAAAGAAAAAGCAAAAGCATTAAATAAGTTTATGCAGTTGCTAAACTGAAAAGCGGGGAAACTATGTTTAAGGTTATGTCTAAAAACGAGGTTTCTGAAATAGCACAAATGTCAAAGTATCAGAATGAATTATATGGCTCTACTAAAGACCCGCAAAATTGGATGTTTAAAAAGACTGTTATTAAGCAGTTGGCTAAAACACTTCCAAAAGATTATTACGGAAAACGTGGGATTAGCGTAGACGACAAGGTTGAAGGTGGTGCGTACTTAAAATTAGATGATGATAACAATATTTTAGTTGTTGATGGTAAAAAAATTGCACTAACAAGAAACAAATCAGTTTATGCAAATCTTGAAACGGATGAAGAAAATTTGGAAACTGACCAAATTACACTATCTTTGGAATCGGATGAAAACAACGCTTCTGATAGTTAGAGTTTTACAGAAACAAATTTAAAAGGATTAAAAGGAATACTTCGGTATTCCTTTTTTTTATGCGGGAACATTACTTATTATAGTCCAACCTCTACTGATTAGTGAATCATACGCACTTCCACTTACTCCAAGAGTAGGAGTTACACCACCCGCAAAAAGATTAACAAAGTCTATTGTTCCATTGTATGTATTGTAACTTTCAAACTCTATTAAAAGCGAATTTGCATCATTAACATTAGTGTTATTTAAAGCAAAAGTAAATCTTGTTACTAATCTGTTATTACTAAATATTATAGGAGGATTTTGTAATGCTCCATTTGGATAAAACACCTCTTCTAAATTTGGATTACCTACAATTTGATATTGACCCGCATTAGTATTTACATTTACCGCAAGAAGACCATCTTTAGGCACACCAATATACTTAACTCCTAAATTATTTAAAAGTCGAAGCTTCCTATTGTTACTAAAGCAATCTATAAGTTGAATACTATCATTAGTGAAACTAGTAAAATCGTTATTGGAAATATTTATTGTATTTTCAGTACTAGAAGTATTGTCAATTGTAAAACCGCCAAATTCTCCACCAATAGATATGGGTATTAGGTTGTTTTCGGGAAGCTTAAAAGTACAATCACTTAGTTGTAAGGAAACCCCTAAAGAGGTACTTGCTTTTAGTTTAGGCGCATTTACTTCGGGAACATTTATACTACCCTCTAATACAGAAAAATTAGCAGAAGCTAAATAACTTCCTAAACCCATACAAGATATTTTTTCGCCATTACTATTTTCGTAATATGTGTTAGGCACTACTTCATCCCATAATAAATCTCCACCCGTAATTACAAATTTAGCTAGACCCTCATAACCCGCTACAACTGATTCTGTAAAGGCAAATTTAATAGCGTTCTTTTTAGTTTCTTCAAAATTAAAAAAAGCCATTTCATAAGAAACGTTTGTGCTGAAAATAGCATTTCTTAAATCAAAAAAATCTTCATTGGCAATCGTAAAATCTGTTATTTGCAAATTTTCTAAACTACCTACTGATGAAGTTATAAATGAGGTTATAATTTTATCGTTACTTAATTCGTTTATTAATATTATACCAAATGATGTAGTAGTATTAATAAGATTAAAGTTTATTTCATCTTCTGAATAACTAGCACCCGTCATAGTGTATGCATTAGAAGTATCGTATGGTTGTAATGTTGTGTCTGTTGCACCAACTGAATTACCCTCTAAAACCCATTCTGTATCATCAAATATACTAGTAATGGTTAGCTTTAAGGTTCGATTCCCCACCGAACTTACAATTGCGCTAAAATTTGTTTGAGTTGAAGCGGGAAATGGCGTGTTGATTATTAGTCCTTTATTGAAGAGCCTATCGTATCCAATTTTACCTTTTCCCGTAATTGCATTAGCACTAGAAAATCCCACAGAACTACCATTAATAGTACCAATTACATTGTTAGGTGTAAATTCATAAGCTGATTCTCCTAGTTTAGCAAAGGTAGAACTCCAAAAAGAAAATGGTTGTGAAGTTATGTTGTTAAAGTTTAGAGTAACATTCATATTGTAATCATTACCTCCATTGATATACCCTCCAAGTCTACCTAATTTAGGAAGAGATAATACATCTAATCCGTTAAATTGTATTAATCGAAAGGGAAGTGTTAAAGGTGTACCGTAATCGGCAAAGCCTAAAAAAACATCTCCATTAGTATTGTTAATACTTAATAAATTTTGAGTGTTTTTCGTAAGTAAATCAATTGTATTGAATACTGTATTAAAATCACTAGACATAAACATACTATGCGTAGTTGCAGTATCGTTTCTGTTTATAATACTTAAACCACTATTTTTACCCTCTATAAATCCTCCCGTTAAAGATGCCCAATCAATATTTATAATTTGATTTAAAACTAATGAACCTACATTAACACTAAAATTTACTCCATACCAATTACCAAAAGCGATAGTCATTGGGCTTTGTGGTATTTCAGCACTAGCCGACAAACTATTTCCCGAAAAAAAACTGTTAGCAACTACTTTAGAGATATTAGGAAACTTATCCCCATAACTAATAGGCAGTAACGTAAAACTACTACCAAAAGAACCACCCGCTAAAGAGGTCATATATGTTGGCGATAAAAATTCTGCTTGTTGAAGTTGAGCGTATGCTAATCCGCTTAAATTATATATATAATCACTATTGTTGGAAGAGAAAAAGGGAATTCCCTCTCCATTTTCTCCCGAAAGAACAGATGCTATACTTAACATCAATGTTGCTTGTGTACCTACATCTAAATTTTGGGCAAAGTTTTTAAAATCATTTGTGTAATCCGTAAGAAGAAAAGCACCCCCATTATCTTGTACGGAAACTAAAGAAATGCCTTGTAGTTTTGAAACAGAACTTGAAGCACCCGAATTTAATAAATAACAAGCACCCCAACCGAAAGCACGAATAGAAGCTAAAAATCCAAACTGATTAAACATAGCGAAATTTATAACCCCCGTGTAATCCGTAATAAAAGTTGCTTGATTTGTCAATGCTAAAGGGTCAAGATAATTGTATGCCTCTATAACGAAATTATTTAAAATATAGTCGTCCTCAAATATGGTTTCAATTGCTCCAAAAACTACCCTATCATTTATATTAAAGATAGTAACCCCATCGGATTCAAGATTAAAGAAGCCAAAATTTAATGTATTTAATAACGATACAACTGTTTCTAGCGAAGTGATTTCGCCATCGGGATTATATACAGTATAAAGTTCAAAGGTTGGGTTATTTACCGCCCTAGCACTAATCTGAACAATAGTAGTATTGAATATTGTTTCAGCAGATAAATCCCAACTGTATTTTGTTTTAGCATTTGCTTGGTTGTTTGGGTCGCCTTCGGATGTGAACAACAAAATATCTACATTTTGAGTTAAATTGTTCTTTACCCTATATGATATTTCGTTATTCATTAATCGTCTTTCTTAAAAAGGTTAATTTCTGATTTGCTTATTTGTGTTTCAATAGACTTGTAGTTTATAACTTTTTCATCTTTTGCATATAAATTATTATCATATATAAAGCTTTGTAAATCAATAAACTTGGTAAATTCCTTTAGGTTATGCTTACTAGCAGTATATCCATTAGAATAATTTATCAATAAAATCCTAGCGTTATTATCATATACTATTTTGTAAAAAAAAGTTTGAAGCTTCTTTAATATTAGTAAGTCTTTCTCGCTTTGAGGTATTCCGTTAGTTAAATTTTGTTTCGCCATTGTTTAAGTCTGTTTTAATGGCATCTACATCTTCTTTTATTTCATTAGAATACTGTTGAAAAAAACCATAAGTTTTAAGAAATCCATCATCGTAGCTTCTATTGTCTTTTAAAAACATAGAATTGTCTGCTTTAGTTACCCCAAAGAATATATCAATTGTTTCTCCCGCTAAAACAAGAACTTCCATTCTTAAATTACCATCAAATATTATATCTGTTTGTTTAAGATTTACATTTTTTGCGGGTTGAAATTGTGCGGGGTCTGTAAGATTTACTTCTGAAATAGAACAAATATCCCCATTAGAACCATAACGCTGAAACTTAATTGGTTGGTTTATTTGGTCAATACTAATAGATTTAATGTACATACTTTCAACTTTGTATTGGACACTTCCTTGAGATTTTTGTATCTCTTCATAGGTCGTTAAATCCCCCGTTGTAAATTCCACAAAGGGTGTTGCTGAAACTGTTACTATTGGTGTATATAAACCCGCCATAATTATTCTTCGTTTGCTACGTCTTCTCCTTTTGTGTTTTTAGCAGATAATTTTCCACTCTTTAATCTTTCAACTGTAATACCGTTCTCTTTTTTAATAATCTCAACTAGCTTTTTAATTTCAGAAACTGTTTCTTTACTATTAATAGCATCTCTTACTGCCTTGATTGAAATTACCGCATTATCAAACTCTGTATCCTTAGAGTTTTTTGCTGACTTTGGCGGTGCAACCGAATCTTCGCCATCAGAACTTTCGCCCAAGCTTAGTGATATTTTTTTGCCTTTTTTGACTTTAAACAAAAACAAAACAATTATTGCAACTCCCAAAATTTTAAGTATATCTTTAGTTTCGTTATCCATTATTTTTTTCTTTTAAATACTATTGCCATTCCTACTAGTAATAAAATACCCCCACCCATAAACGCTAATAACATTAATTGCTTATTTTTTCTATCGTCAACTAAGTTTTGTTCTTCTAAAACCGCAAAAGTCTTATACATAATGCCCTCAAGACTAATATCTTTTTGCGCATTTATCATTAAGGTTTCCATCTCTTTTGCTTGTGCTAAAGACATTTTTGCTAACTTCTCTTGAAGTTGGCGCATCTTTTTAGCATCGTTCATACCAACTAAAGTACCAACAACTAAATTCAACCCCATAGATATTAAAGCCTCTTTATCAAAAGCTTTTTTGCCTAAATCAATACCCGAACTCCCATTTGCATTTTTATATATTTC
>Ga0075110_1001209_pt1 | contig 11219 bp, 11 predicted proteins | sample AntAceMetag02UK8_FD_69799 | JGI IMG/M metagenome (GOLD analysis project Ga0075110, IMG submission 69799) | Saline lake microbial communities from Ace Lake, Antarctica - Antarctic Ace Lake Metagenome 02UK8 | ecosystem: Environmental > Aquatic > Non-marine Saline and Alkaline > Saline | place... | reverse complement strand
TGGAGATGGAGTTTTCACGATCCGGTGGTGCTGGAGGTCAGAATGTTAATAAGGTCGAAACAGCCGTTCGGATTATTCATAAGCCCACTGGTGTTGATGTGCGATCAACCTCAGAGCGAAGTCAGTTGAAAAACCGTGAACAGGCTATGAGTATTCTTCAGGCTAAGCTCGAGGCACTTCAAGAGGAACAAGAGGCTAAAAAGCTTAGCCAGGACCGAAAAGGGCAGATAGGTACAGGAGATCGATCTGAAAAGATACGAACCTATAACATTTTACAGGATCGGGTCACAGATCATAGAATTAAAGAATCGTGGCACAATTTAGAAGGTATTTTTGCTGGTGACATAGATACGGTGATAAAAAGCATTCAAGAACGATCAGCAAGGCCTGAGGAAACACAGGAGGAATCTGTTGCATAAAAATGGGCTTTCTGCTACACTCTTTCGATATATAGATATGAATACAGCGACAATAAAGAATGAACAAGTTGAATTAAAAGGAGATCTCAAGGAGCTTTTTGAAGTAGGGGCACACTATGCCTACACTCGATCTCGTCGACATCCATCGGCGAAGCCATATATCTTTGGAATCAAGAATAAGGTTGAGATATTTGATCTTGAGCGTACAAAAGAAGCGCTCGAAGATACTCTTGCTTACGTAAAAGCGCTTGGTAAAAAGGAAGCAACTGTTTTGTTTGTGGGCGGTAAAAACGAAGCTCGACAATCTGTAGAAAAAGCCGCAGAAAGTCTGGATATGCCGTATGTTGCTGGTCGATGGATTGGAGGAACATTAACCAATTTCGAACAGATAAAGAAACGAATTGAACGCCTTATTACACTTCGTGAACAAAAAGAAAAGGGTGAGCTTGGAAAATACACAAAACGCGAAAGACTCTTTATTGATCGGGAAATCATAAAGCTCGAAGAGCGATTTGGTGGTGTTGTGTCTCTTAAAGCATTGCCAGCTGCGGTGTTTGTGGTTGATTCTCGTTATGAAGACATTGCTGTACATGAGGCGAATACTCTACACATACCAGTAATTAGTCTCTCTGGTTCTGATTGTGATTTGAGTAAGGTGACAAAAGTTATTCCAGCAAATGACTCTGCAATAAAGAGCATTAAATTTTTTGTAAATAAAGTTGCAGAAGCATATAAAGAAGGTCGCGCACAAGCAGCTAAATAGTTTCTTATAATGGCAATTACTACAGAACAAGTTAAACAACTTCGTGATGAGACTGGTATCTCTATAATGCAGTGTAAAAAAGCACTGGAAGAAGCTGGGGGTGATATTGAAAAAGCAAAAATTATTTTGCAAAAGCAAAGTAAAGCAGCTGCTGGTAAAAAGGCAGATCGGACACTGGCAGCGGGTGTTATTGAAACCTACGTTCATAGTAATGGAAATGTGGGTGCGATGGTAATACTTTCTTGCGAAACTGACTTCGTTGCTAAAAATGATGAATTTAAGGCACTTGCACGTGATGTTGCCATGCATGCAACAGCAATGAATCCGAAGTTCATCAGAAAAGATCAAATTACAGAAGAAGTTACCCAAAAGGCAAAAGAAACATTTGCTGATGAGGTAAAAGACAAGCCGGCTGATCTACAAGAAAAAATTCTTCAAGGTAAGCTTGATGCGTATTTTAATGAACAAGTATTACTAGAGCAGGCATTTATTAAGAATCCAGAGACGACTATTGGAGGAATGATTGAATCTGCTATACAGAAGTTTGGCGAGAAAGTAGATATTACAGACTTGGCACGATTTGAAGTTTAGTTTATAGTAGGAGGGCGTTTTAGCGATGCGTGCGGTAATGTAAGGGTCGTACTTTTTGAAGGGGTATACGTTATCTTGCGCTGTCTTGGTGGCTCGGATGGAACGTGATAATGTAGGAGTTGTACTTTTTGGGGGTTATGTGCCACCTTAGCTCAGTTGGTAGAGCAACGCTTTTGTAAAGCGAAGGTCCTCGGTTCAAGTCCGAGAGGTGGCTCCAAGAACAAAGTGATTGAGTCTTCTCGAGGATTTGAGCATGGAAAGGGGGTTGGAAAGAGTAATAAAAAACTACGACATATGTCGTAGTTTTTTATTACTCTGCAGAGCTTTCTGGTAGTGGGTCGGTGCTCGTTGCTGATCCTTCTTCTCGTAAATCCACTAGATCGGGAATGATGGTTTCAATATCGCGTATTCCTTGGAATCCGTAGTATACAGTATCGTCAATTACAAGGGCGGGGAGGTTGTTTTCAACAGCGCGAATGCTAATGAGGGTTCTGAGGGCGGATAAGTCGAGGTTGTAGTCAAATGCGTAGATGCGTAATTGTGGGTATTCTTCTCGGAGCCGTGTTAGGACGTGTCCTTCACGAATACAGTCCGGACAGTCTCCTTCATTTGAGTAGAAGTAAAGAATGAAAACTGGATCAAAGTCACACTTCTCGCTTACTTGTTTCATAAGAAGATAGTCTTTAATGAGAAGGAGAGAATAGTAACGTTTTAGGTCAGTAATCTCTTTATCTGAGCCGCGACGATCTTCGGTGTGTGAAAGGCGTTCACCGAGTGTGCCGAGTTCTTGAGAAAGGAAAGAATTGCTAATGTCTTCACAACTAGCTTCTTCGAGAAGTTGGAATTGAGTTTCAGTTGATAAAATGTCTAAAGAAATCGTGTCTTCAATAGATCGTAGCTCGTCTATTTTCTTGCTATTAAAGTATCCACTAAGTAGTGTGGCTGTTAAAAATATTGCAGCAGTGATAATAAAGGCGAATAGGTATTTTTTTAGGTCTGTTTTTTTCATATTATCTCCAGCTAGTTTTCTTTGAGAATACAACATTATACACCGCTTTGGCAATCCAAACCGGTGCAATGAAGGCATAAAATGCTAAGAAATAGAAAAGGTCAAGGGAGAGGGGTTTCATTTGACCATCAGCCATTTTACGACCCATAAGCACTAGTGTGATTGAAAGACAAAAAAGTGTTGCTCCAACAATGGCGATTGTTTCTGTATTAAGGTAGAAAAGATCTGGTTTTAAATTGCTCCAATTGATGTGGAATCCAATGGTACTAATTTCAATATATTTTTCAATAATTTTTTCTATGACATTCCACACGACAACAGTTGTGAAATACAGGACTGAGAAGATCGAGAAAATACCGAGAGGTAGGATGAGGATGCTGAGGTTTCCATATTTTCGTTTAAGAAGGAGGAAGCGGTAGTCTATGGTATTTTTAATGAATCCATACGTCCATCGTAGTCTTTGTTTGTACAGTTTTTTGATAGTTGGTGGTGTGACGGTGTATACGTAGGCTTGGTGGGCCGTTACTATTTTATACCCCTTGCTCTGCATTCGGAGAGCAATTTCTAAATCTTCGGTATTGTGGGCGTGTCGGTAGTTGCCGATGGTGTCGTAGACCTCGCGGCGGATAATAGAAAAAGGACCTGGCGTAACATACAGGGCCTGTAGATAGGAGAGCATTTTCTTCAGAAAAATACCCCAGCTGTATTCGACGTGCTGCATATGTTGGAGAATGTTTTTTGGGTTGTGTACTTTGATTGACGGGATGACTGCCATCGTTTCTTTGTCTTCAAAGTACTTGGCGATTTTCTTTAGTGCATTTTTATTCACAAAAGAGTCGGCGTCAAGACAGCCGATAAGGTCACTGGTTGTTTTTGTGAGACCGTAGTTGAGTGCCGTGTATTTGCCACCGTTTTCTTTTTCGTAGACCTCAATTTGGGGATGTGATGCAAATGTCATTGCAACGTTTTGTGTGTTGTCTGTCGATCCGTCGTTTATGATAATAATTTTAAATTTATCTTTAGGATACTCAAGAGAGAGGAGGGATTCGATTGTTCTTGCCAGTGTCGTTTCTTCATTAAAACAAGGTACGAGTATGCTGACGCTCGGGTAAAAAGATGGTTGCCAGTTTTCCTCTTCGTTTTTAAGGTTCTGACTATTTTCAAAGTAGGTAATAAGTAAAAACACCTCAAAGTAAAGTGAGATGAAAAAGAGTAGGTATAAAATAATGATTGGTAGTGTAATCACGACTGACGATGCTAGTGTTGAATATTATACATATAAATCAAATAAACGTCAATGTTTACCAAATACGAAAAATAGAGTGCTGGAAAAAGCTATGATTTACCACTATACTGTAGCATATGAAGGAACAAACCAATATAGGTCATATTCACCCACTTACGCACGTTATTAATGACGTGGCAGTGATTTTTACTGAACTAGGATTTTCGATTGCTCGAGGACCTCAAATAGAAACGGAAGAAAATAATTTCGATCTATTAAATATTCCTGACTTTCATCCCGCTCGTGATATGTGGGACACTTTCTGGTTAAAGGGTGACATGAAAACGCTGTTGCGTACACATACCTCTCCAGTTCAAGTTCGATATATGAAAGAGCACACACCGCCACTGCGCATTGTTTCTCCTGGAAAGGTGTATCGGTATGAGGCGACAGATGCAACACACGAAGCGCAGTTTTATCAGTTTGAGGGGTTGATGGTAGATAAAAAGGGGGAGGTGACAATGGCTCATCTGAAAGGAATACTTGAATACTTTTTAAGTAAGTTTTTGGGTGAAAAAGTTGAGGCACGTTTTCGTCCAAGTTTCTTTCCCTTTGTTGAGCCTGGTGTTGAAGTCGATGTCCGCTTTAAAGGGAAGTGGCTCGAGCTACTTGGAGCTGGTATGGTGCACCCAAAGGTATTGTCTAATGTCGGCATCAATCCGGAAGAATATCAAGGATTTGCCTTTGGGACAGGAATAGACCGGTTGGCAATGGTTAAGTACGGTATTCCAGATGTTCGGCTGAGTTATCAGGGAGATTTGCGGTTTATCAATCAGTTTTGAGTAGACAGAATGAAAATTTCATATAAGTGGTTACAAACATATTTTGATGAGGCGCTGCCTTCTCCAGAAAAAATTGAGGAGTTACTTTCGCTACATTCTTTTGAAATAGAGAGTGTTGAAAGGAGGGGGGATGATAGTGTTTTTGATGTAGACGTTCTTCCCAACAGAGCTCATGATTGTCTTTCGCATCGAGGTATTGCGAAGGAGTTGTCTGTTGTGGCAAAGTTGTCATTAAAAAAGCGTGAAAAGAAAGAAATAAAAGATATTGGTAGGTCGGCAATAAAAGTGACGGTAGAGGATGCGGATATCTGTCGACGGTATTCTGCTCGATTAATTCGTAATTTGGCAGTTGGCCCGTCACCGGATTGGCTGAAGGAGCGTCTTGAGGCTGTTGGGCAGCGATCCGTTAACGCTGTTGTTGATGCTGCGAATTATGTAATGCTTGATTGCGGACAGCCGATTCACGTTTTTGATGCGCAAAAGGTAAGTGATCAGAGTATTATAGCTCGTCGAGCTGTGGCAGGTGAGCAAATAACTACACTGTCAGGCGAGGTAAAAGATCTTACTACCGAAATGCTTATTATTGCTGATAGTGAAAAGCCGTTAGCTATTGCTGGAGTTAAGGGAGGTAAGGGGGCTGAGGTAGTTGAGCAAACTACAGATATTATTATTGAAGTGGCAAATTTTGATCCTATTTCTGTCCGAAAAACATCTCGGGCGGTTGGTATTCAAAATGATTCTTCAAAGCGGTTTGAAAATAATATTAGCCCTGAATCTGTGCCGGATGCTATGGCAGATATTACTAATCTGATTTGTTTACTATCAGCGACTGAAAAAATAGAAATTTATGCAGCTGAGGACGTGTATATGCATAGTCAGCCTGAAGTAGCTGTGTCGGTCTCTGCGCTGGATGTCTCTACTTTATTAGGTATTGCTATTGAGACCGTAGACGTGAAAGCAATTTTAGATCGATTTGCGTTTATGTATACACAAAAAGATGATGTGTTTACAGTGACCGTGCCTCACGACCGATTAGATATTCGGCAAACAGAAGATTTGATTGAGGAAATTGGTCGGGTATATGGATATCAAAATACACCCTCAGTTACTCCTGTAGTGGGAGGTGTGTATAAAGTTGATAAGCAGTTTTATTACTCAACAAAAATTAGAAAGGCGCTCATCGGTTGTGGTTATTCAGAAGTGTATGCGTATAGCTTTGTTGCTGAAGGAGGTGTTGAAGTTAAAAATCCTATTGCAAGTGATAAGAAATTTTTACGACGAACACTTGCTCCTAAAATTAGAGAATGTTTAGTTCAGAATAGTACGAATAGCGAACTTCTTGGTGTTGATATGGTACGAGTATTTGAAATCGGGGAAGTGTTTGTCGGTGAAGAAGAACAGGTGCATGTAGCTGTTGGTGCTATGAGGTTGGGGGATAAGAAAGAGGTCTGGAAAGAAGAGTTAAAGCAGGTGGTTTCGTTACTTACAGAAGAGCTCGGTGTGACAGTCGAAGTGAAAATTGAAGATGGTGTTGCCGAGGTCAACCTTTCTGCAGTTTTTGAAGCACTTTCTACACCAGCTACATATGATGACCTCGAACTAACTCTTTCTCCTCAAAATAGTAAATATACTCCAGTGTCATTTTTTCCGGTTGTTTTGAGAGACATTTCAGTGTGGGTTTCATCTGAGGCTGATCGAGAACAGCTAGAGATGCTTATTACGAAAAGTGCTGGTGATTTATTGGCAAGAGCTCCGCGGTTGGTTGATACTTACGCTAAAGACGGACGGGTATCGTATGCTTACAGGCTTGTATTTCAGTCATCAAAAAAAACTCTCTTAGATGAAGAGGTGAATGTTGTAATGAAGAGGGTTGAGCAAAAAATTATAGAAAGTAATTGGGAAGTGAGATAAAAAAATCCCCCACCGACGTACAGCTTTGCGGTGGGGGGGTGCTCATTGTTCTGGTTAAGATCCAGTGTTGAGCATTGAAGTTACGCGTCTCTCTTGCGAGCCTTGGCCGTGACGAGTCCGTTCGGGACCGTCATTGTGGGGCCTGTGTAGGCCTGTGGACAGGTCTGTCTGGAACTACCCTGTGGGGGCATTGGTTTTGATCGGCGATCTTTGAGGTTCATCGCCCTGAAGGCCATCACACCTTCTTTCCGAATGTGTCCGATATTTACCTGTGACATGCCGTGCCCTCTAAATGTGTTCCCTGAAACTTGTGTAAGCACATCCATATACTTACATTCTGAATAGTATTATATTATCATTCTGCGGTATGTCAATATATTATCCACAGATTGACGGTGAATATGTCTCGATAGAGTAGGTGGTAAAAGGTGAATTTAAGGTGTAAATGTGCTATACTGAGTATTCATAAAAATAAAAATGGCAGACGCAAAGAAAGCAAAATCAAGTTACGGAGCAGATGATATTACCGTTTTAGAGGGTCTTGAACCAGTAAGAAAACGGCCGGGAATGTACATTGGTACAACAGGTCCAGACGGTCTGCACCACCTTATCTGGGAAGTATTTGATAACTCACGAGATGAGGCTATGGGCGGGTTTGCGGATACTGTTGAAGTGGTGCTTCTACCAGGCAATCGTATCAGGGTTACTGATAACGGACGAGGTATCCCTGTCGATAAACACTCAAAAACAAAAGTTTCTGCTCTAGAGACGATTATGACAACACTTCACGCTGGAGGTAAATTTGGTGGTGAAGGATATAAGGTGTCTGGAGGACTGCATGGAGTGGGTGTGTCTGTGGTTAACGCACTTTCTGTTAATACAAAGGCAGTCGTACATCGTGATGGTGGGCGGTTTGTACAAGAATACGTTCGAGGAAAAAAGAAAGCTAGTGTCAAAAAAACTGAATCGTCTAAGCTTCATGGGACAGTTATCACCTTTGAGCCGGATGTTGATATTTTTAAAACTATTGAATTTGATTTTGATCGAGTTGTTTCAAGGCTGCGTCAGCAGGCTTATTTGGTAAAAGGAATGCATGTATCTATTATTGATGCTCGAGAGTATCAAGGGGCGATTAATGATGATTCGGTATTTTACTTTAAAGAGCTTGGACTTGATCTGCCATCAATGTCCTTTTATTTTGAAGGCGGGCTGTTGTCATTGGTTGCTTTTTATAACCATACTCAAAAAGCAGTACACAAAAATATTTTTTACGCAGAAAAAAATAATGATGCTGGCGACCTAGATTTTGAGTCAGTTGAAATAGCTCTACAGTATGTTGATGATATTTCATCTCGAATTGTTCCTTTTGCAAACAACATTTATAACCCAGAAGGAGGTACACACGTAACTGGATTTAAGACGGCATTAACCCGAACACTTAACGCTTACGCACGAAAAAATAACCTACTTAAAGAAAAAGACGAAAACTTTACTGGAGACGATGTACTTGAGGGATTGACTGTTGTTATCTCTGTAAAGCTGCGAGAGGTTCAATTTGAAGGACAGACAAAAGCAAAACTCGGTTCAATGGAAGCTCGAGCGGCTGTTGACGGTGTCTTTACGGAGTCTTTTGAGCTCTTTCTTGAAGAGCACCCAGAAGATGCAAAGGCTATTATCGGCAAGTCTGCGCTTGCAATGCGAGCACGAAAAGCGGCTAAGGCGGCTAAGGATAGCGTGTTGCGAAAAGGGGCGCTTGAAGGTATGACTTTGCCGGGGAAGCTTGCTGACTGTCAGACAAAAAGTGCAGAAGAGGCAGAACTTTTTATGGTAGAGGGAGATTCTGCTGGTGGAACCGCTAAAGCAGGTAGAGATCGACGTACTCAGGCTATTCTTTCTTTGCGGGGTAAGATTTTAAATATTGAGCGTGCACGTCTCGACAGAGCTTTGGCATCAGAGCAGATAAAAAATATCGTCGTTGCTCTCGGCGCAGCGATCGGTGACACCTTTGATATCTCAAAACTACGATATCATAAGGTAATTATTGCTACGGATGCTGATGTTGACGGAGCTCATATTCGAACACTTCTTTTGACGTTGTTTTATCGATATTTTAAAGAGGTGATTGCTGGAGGTTTTTTATACATTGCCCAACCACCATTGTATAAAATAAAGAAAGGTAAGCAGGTATTTTATGCTTATACCGAAGCTGATAAAGAAGCTATTGTTGGAAAAGATAGTGAGGTTGAAGAGGTGGAGAGTGTTCATGGAGAAGAAAGTGATGATGAAGTAAAAGTCCAGAAAAAACCAAAGTTCGCTATCCAGCGATATAAAGGTCTTGGAGAAATGAATGCTGATGAGTTTGGTGAGACAACGATGGACCCAACCAAGCGAGTCCTGAAACAGGTGACTATTGATGATGCTACTGATGCAGATAAGATTTTTGATATCTTAATGGGTACTGATGTACCGGCTCGAAAGTCGTTTATACAATCAAACGCTGACCGAGCTACTATTGATATTTAAGCCAACATATTTATTTTGGTAGATGTGTTGGTTGGTCTATCATCTTTGGTGTTTTAAGAGTACAGATATTTTTTTGCTAGAAAATTTCTCGAGCTCGCGCCGCCACGCTCGCTAGTCTCTTAGAATACTCAGGGTGACAGAGAAAAACCGCCGTAGGAGGCGGTTTTTAATGTTGAGTCAAGAGTAGTAAGAGATGCGATAGCTACTTTATACGAGCTTCAACGGTAGTGCTGTCGTTAAGCGTGCTTTTTTCTTGTAGGGAACCGTCTTTAGAAATGGTTGCAATGTAGATGGTAGCTTTTTGAACTACACCATTTGCGGTGTTTGTAAAAGTGAGGTCAAGTGGAGTATACGTGTATGTATTGCTTGTAGTGTGGACTTTGAATAAGTACGAACCATCATTATGTAGCAATGTTTCTTTGTCACAGGGAAGTTTTTTTGCTTGATTATCTGTAATGAGAATCACGTCAGTGCTATGTTGGCAAGAGTAGAAGAGTGTTTGTGCTGTGGTGCTTGGTATATTGCTTTTGTGTTGTAGAATAAAATAGTCACCAGAAATGAGGTTTCTGTCGTCCGTGTGGACGTTGATTGCGGGGATTGTTACTGTGTTTGTTAGGGCGGTAAGGCCAGACGGTACTATTTTAATAGGCAATAATACTCCAACAATGACTAGTCCAGTTAAGAACAAAGTAAATGTAGATACTTTCTTTATCAGCTCTTTCATGGTATAAGAATACATTAATATATCGCTTATGTCAACTTTTGTGTAAAATAGTAATACTTTGTATGAATAATAAACAAGGGGAAATAACAAAGAAAGGAAAGATATTTTTCCTAATTAGTGTCGGTATTGTGTCAGTGGTGACATTTTCTGCATTGTACGTGTTAGATCTCGTGCCAAATGTTTTGCGAATTGAAAATAACCGCGATGGCGGCGTTCAAAACCCTGTTGTATTTGAGCAGTCATTTGGCGAAGAGCCTCCTGCTCCGGAGTATCCTGTGCGAGTTTCTATTAGTAAAATTGCTGTAGATACACCTATTAGTAACCCGACTTCAACCAATATTGCGACTCTCGATGAATATTTATTGGAGGGAGCTGTTCGCTACCCTGGATCTGGATTACTTGGGCAGGGGAATATGTTTTTATTTGCCCATAGTACCGGGTTTTCCGTGGTAAATAATCAGGCGTACAAAGCATTTAATGGACTACATAAATTAGTGGAAGGGGACGAGATTGTTGCGTACTCCAATAAGAGGAGATACGTATACGAAGTTCGATCAGTAACGCTGGTTGATAAAAATGAAGCACTGGTTGAGTTTTCTAACGATGTAAATATGCTGACGTTATCAACGTGCAACTCATTTGGACGTAAAGATGATCGGTATGTTGTTGAGGCTGACCTTGTTTCAACGGCAGTATTATAGATTTCTCAGTTCTTATTTGGATCAAAACACTTCTCGCGCCCATATTTTTGCCCTTGACTTTTTTAATTATTTCAGGTACTGTTTTTGGAGACAGGCAGTGTTCTTAATAAATAGGGCACTGTTTTTAGTACTATTATGTTTTTGTGGCGTACTCTAGTTGCTTAATTATTATATTATTAATATCTATATGTTAAAAAGAAATTTATTGCCAGTCAGTATTCTTGCGGTTGCGCTCGTATTACTTGTTGGTATCTATACATTAGGAACTCAAGAAAACACTATGTTGTCTAGCGTTTTTAATATCGTCGGTGCAGAAGAGTGTGAGGGAGATGTTTGTCAGCAACAACCACAGTCACAAGATCAAGGTGATTTTGTCTGGTGGGATCTCGATTTTGACCAACAGCAACAACAGCAACAACAGCAACAACAGCAACAACAGCAACAACAGCAACAACAGCAACAACAGCAACAACAGCAACAACAGCAACAACAGCAACAACAGCAACAACAG
>Ga0075110_1001204_pt1 | contig 11245 bp, 23 predicted proteins | sample AntAceMetag02UK8_FD_69799 | JGI IMG/M metagenome (GOLD analysis project Ga0075110, IMG submission 69799) | Saline lake microbial communities from Ace Lake, Antarctica - Antarctic Ace Lake Metagenome 02UK8 | ecosystem: Environmental > Aquatic > Non-marine Saline and Alkaline > Saline | place... | reverse complement strand
CAGCATATACTATACTCAACTTGTAAGTTATCTTAAAAGGTCTGGAAATGTTAGGAGTTAAAAAAATTAAAGGTGAGTTCACGGTAGCGATAATGCTTGTGGTTTGCGCTTTAATTGCGGCTGGTGGAATTTGGGCCAGCAAAAAACCTGACGGAATTATCGAGGAAACGTCTGAGGCGGTCTTGCTGCATCAGTACGGAATAGATATAGATTTCACACCTTCCAGCATAGAGGACTAGCCATAGATTCCTCTTACTTATAGGGGGATATTATGAGCAAGAACAGAAGATTATTTCTAAGAGCACTTTGCGGCTTGCTAATGCTTGCGGGCATCACTTCTTTCGCCGTAGCCATCGCTATACCTGCGTCCATACCTATTGCCGTACCACTTGGATGCGTGCTGTGCTCAGGTTCTGTGGCGATGTTTCAAGGCTCATTGGCGGTACCGCGCAACACTGAAGCTCCGGTAGAAGAAAGCCACCACGCCGAAGCTGAAAGCGTTCATTCTCATGCTGACGCGCCAATCATACAAAACAACTTATTCTTTATTTATGCAAACCGGCTGCCTATCGTAGAAAACGCAGCAGCTAGCATACCTCGAAACAAGTTGCTATTATCGTAAGCGGCTCATCCTTGAGCCTTTGTCTCGTCCATGCTATCTAGCAGCTTTTTAAGCTTAGCATGGGCTGCACCTATTAAATGTAGGATATAAGCTATTCGGGGGGTGCTGGATTTAGATCTGCCCTTTTTACCATGTCCTTGTATCCGGCTAGCGCTTTATTAAGAGCGTTTTGCATTGACGTAGGATTGTCTGTGAATTCTGCTAGCGATTCTATATCCCCGTCTGTGACAGCGAAGTACTTGGCTCTTGATGACTCCACGATTGTGATGTACAGGTTATCTAGTCGATTGTCCATTTCTTTATTTTAATCCTTTTAAGTGTGTATGCTAAGTTCTGCCCCAGTCAAACCCTATCTCATTTAACAAATCTTTGCGATTCTTTCTAAGCTTTCCACCCCTAAGCTGTGAGCGCATTGACGACCTAAAGTTTTTGACCTTTGAAGGGATAACCCCGCGCTCCTTTGCTTTAAGGCAGAACCTGGGGTGATATTTTTTGTATTCGTTGTATGTTTCCTTCCATTTATCAAACTGAAAGTCGTAGCCGCCCCCCCAGTCAAACCCTATTTTGTTTAGTGCGTCCTTGTTTGCCTGTGGTATTGTTTTACGCTTATACAGAAGGCGCATAGACGCTACCCAGTTGGATAGTCTTACATTCTCAAGATAACTCACGCCAAAATGGTTATTCTTTTTGTGGAATTTAAGTAGGCATTTAATATTAGAATCCAGCGTTGTTTGGCGCTGTATATAGCGTGACGCTGGATCTACCCCTAACTTGTAGATCATCTGCAGCTTTTTTAGCCTTTCCTCGCACATACCGCCTTGGAGTTCTTTTTCATGCTCTCTGCGCAGCCAGAGCCTAGATTGGCTGCTTATTTCGCCTGTTTTGGCCTCCTCGCAAAGAGAGTTATGTTTGGTGTTCCACGCATGCCCAAACACATCAAGAATTACCCCAGCCTCCTCTAGTAGCGCTTGCTTCTCTTTTGGCATAACCCCACCAAGGTAATTAGAGCGCTGTTTCTGAATCCACTGGACACATGGGTGAGTGCCAGCCCTGCCCTTAGCCGTCTTTAAGTATGAATCCTTCAAATTGACATTGCCCGCTTTTTTTCCTTCAGCTATAAGTTCCGCCAGGCGAATACTCCAATAACCCTTCATTTGCACGTAGATTTTACCGAACGGAAAACAGATAGATTCAAGCTTCTTGAGCCTTGCGGGGTCCATAGTGCTACCGCGAACAAGGTGAAAGTTACGCCTCTGTGACTCACACCATTTATAAAGCTTCTTGTCTTCATCACTAGCAGAGCGCCGGTTAGGCACGGTAAGATGCCCATGCTTCAGGTAGTATGCTTTGGCACGCGCAAAGCTTTTATCCCATTGAGTTAATAAAGGCGACCAGTCAAAACCCAGCGCATTTAAAAGATCAATCCTTGCCTTTTGCAGTGTTTCATCAATATAGAATTTTCTGTTAGATAAAACCCAATTATGCAACGTCGCATACCCGCTATGCCCTTCAGGCACATCAACATGACCAAACTTTTTCTTATAGGTGGAAAGTTCCCCGTATCTTTGATCCCACCCAGAACTAAGACGGTTAACCACTTTGATGTAAATTAATTCTTCTAATTTTTTGTTAGTGTTTAATATTTGGATATGATTGAAAAGCTCACTCCTTCTCCCTTCTAACTCCTTCCCCCCTATTCTGGCAACATTTTTAACTACATCTGCAAGGTCAGAATCGTGCCCCATCAGGACTGACAGAACATCCCATATAGGACCATAATCAGAAAAGTCTGCATCACCAACCTGAGACTCATCGCAAAGAAGCGGAAGGAATATATATCCCTTTTCTTTGCCTGGATGCTTTCTAAGAGCACGGCCAATAGCCTGAACGATATCTATCTTTGAAGACTTAGGGCTTAAAAATGCCACCATGTCTACCGCTGGAACATCCACACCTTCGGTTAAGCATCTCGAGATTGTTATCAAGCTGTTCTTGTTGTTTATAAAAGACTCCATCTGCTCGAAGCGCTTATTCATTGGTATTCTGGCGCTGACATGGCTGACAGTATGTTTCTTCAGCCTTGTCGGTAGATATTCAGCAAAGTGCCTGGCATCTTTGATCGATGAGTGAAAAGTTATAATCTTATGTGCCGATGTTTTTTTAATTGCTTTTTGCAGAGCAATTGTTTTTTCTTGTATTTCGTATTCTTCGTTGAAGTCGTGAGGTGCGCCCTTCTTCGCCAAGCTTATTATAATTTTATAATCGCAAATAAGATTTAACTTTATAGCTTCTCTGAAACCTAACGTGTATACCCGGCGACCATAAGCACTAACGTCATCCATGCTATAAAGCACTTTAAATTCGCCATCCTTATCCTTTCTAGACATGCCATGTCTGGGAGTAGCGGTCATAAAGAGGCGCTTACTTATCTTTACATTTTCATCTTTGAGCGCAAATGCAAAAGTTGTTTTATCATAGCCGGCTGTTTTGTGGGCCTCATCAAAAACAGCAAACCCAAAGCGAATTCCTTTGAGAATGTGGGAAGATTGATATGTGCAGAAAATGATTTTATCACGCCCATCCCCAGCCTTGCAGAACCTCTTAAGTTCCGCAGTGTTGTTGCAAACAGGAAAGTCGATATCTTCAGTTAAGACCGACTCCTCTTCTAAGCCCCTAGTTACAGTGTTGTCGCTACAAGCAGCGAGGTAATCTATACCTTCATACTGGCTTTGTGTGATCCACGCTTTCATAAGCTGGCTAATTAAAGCAAGGGAGGGTAGGAGCACTAGCGTTACTCTAGCGCCAATACTCTCTGCAATCCTAAGTGCAGCAAAAGATTTGCCTGTGCCACAGGCCATAACCACATGGCATCGACTTTCTTTTTTAAGGGCCTTCACTACGGCGTCGCACGCCTCTTTTTGATGGGGTCTTAGTTTATATTTTATCATTACATTCCTAGAATGGAAGCGAATCGTTCGGATCTATTATATTGTGCGATGATCCAGTTGCAGCAGTTTCTTTATGCGGAATAAATTTATCGACCCTAGACTTGTCATCAAAACCCACCGAACTTTCAGTCTTAATCATGCATCTGCCTTTTAAACCTAGAAGTGCGACTGGATCTAAATCGCCGCGGCTGATCATATAAACCTCTTCTGCGTTAGCTGCAACACAGATACGATAAATTTTCTCTGCAGTGTATTCGTTCTTTAGAATATAGTGCATACATAAAGTTGTTTTGCCGTCATCACTTCCTAGTCGCATCTTTAACACGAGCATAGGATTTTCCGCTCTAGATACCTTCTCCTCTATCTCGATAATTTTAAATGTGCCTTCGCCTTCTTTTATTACCCCAAACGGATTTAGTTCGTTACGGTCTTTGAAATCAAATTGAAATGACATGTCTTATTCCTTACTTTCGTCTAGTTTATGTACTTTTGTAGATGGCGCTGATTCTTTTGGTGCTCTAGTTTCCACGTTTGACGCATCTGTGTCTACCTGAGAAATCCCAAGAATCGCCGCAAAAGAATACCTTCGGCAATATGTTATTACCACCCCCGCATTTTGCGCCGCGCTTAAATTCTTCTTAGGCTCGACAGGCATATACATGGTTGAAGATATGTATTGGTCAGAGCTATGGGCTAAAACTGTCTCTACCCCCACTACAGACGGATTCTGCGGGTCTGATTTGCAAAGCTGTACAATGGAAAGCTCATGCTTTAAGAGCAGAGGTCGAGCTATGCCCAATATTCCAGCTAGATTGGCATACTTATAGCCATACCCATCTATATCCTTAACTGCGTCTGTCACCTCACCCTGCAGTCTTGACAGGGCCAAGCTTAGCTTTCCAATGCTCTTTGACTTTTTCATATGAGCCTTCTTGACTTGTTAATGTGACGTCTAGTATACTGCCAGGAACAACCAGAAGTCAACAGGAAACGGGATGAAGCACATTGAAAACATCGGAAGTATCGACGCACCAGATGATCTATCGAGGATGGTTTCAGTCTGGGCCACGGTTCCAGCTTATGTTCAGCAAAACGTAAAGAAACATGCAAAATACAACCTTGTAACTCTATCGGATTACTGGCGGGGATGGATTATGGAAGGTTATAGAAGAGACATAGAAGGCGATCACTCGTAGGTTAGAAGTTCCCAGTGTTCCCACTCTGTCAGCAGATCGGGAACAGGCACGATAGATTCTTCATTATCACTTAGCTTGAAATGCTCAAAGTAAGTTTGATTGTTGGATTGAACTTCTCTGAATGCAAATGTGCGTGTGAATTCCACTGAGTACCTACTATACTGATATTTAGACGCCCCAAGTCTCCTACGCAACGATACAAACCGCCCTGGGGGCGTCATCATCATGCTGGAATTTAAAAAAAAGCCCCAGGCACGAGGCTAATATTACAGTGCATATACATTATATCAGATGTTAGATTAATTAAAAGAGTTGATCTGCACGGGGATTAAAAGTATTGTTGTTAGATTATTAATTTGCGCTGGCTCACTTTTCAAACCGGGAAGCCAGCGCAATATAGGACAGGACATTAACAAAGAAATGATAACACAAAACTCCAAGAATACAACAACCATCAGCCGTGTAACTACACCTACCGCTCCATCGATTGATGTGCTTCAATTAACTAAACTACCCAACTGCACCGTAGTATCGTGCAGCAACTTTTATCGCCCACAAAAAAGGAATTTAATATGAGTTATCAAAAAAATAGAGCCTTGTTCCAAGCAATGAGCAGCAAGAACATAGTGTATAACAAAGCTTACTACAAGCTGACTGGCTCTTTGTCTGGCGCAGTTCTATTGTCCCATATGTGTTATCTATATAGCGAAGTGTTTGGCGGCAAAGAGTTCTTTCAGACTGACGATCAAATATATGAAACTCTTGGGTTTTCCGAGCGGACATTGCGCACCGCCAAGAGCCACACAAAAAAATATCTTACGGCACGCAAGGTTGGCGCGCCAGCTAAAAACCACTGGACAGTTGATGTTGATGCATTAACAGACGGGTTAGTTAGTCTTCAGTGTGTCAAAGCTAGTTCTGTCGAAACCGTCATGACTGGTTCTGTCGAAACCGTCATGACTAGACATGTCGAAACCGTCACGTGTAAGAAGAAAGAGCTAAAAAAGAAAGAGCTAAAAAAGAAAGAGCTTATTTATGATCATAAAGAGAAACCGAAAAGCAAAACTGCGCCGCTAAAGACAAAGGACCGTATAAAAAAGTTCAACGCTGAGGAGGTTCATGTCTTTGAGAGCCTGACAGAGCTAGGCATGTATAAGCCACTTGCTGCCCAACACGTAGAGAAGCATGCCTTGTCCAAAATATACGATGTCATGCAGATGTCCAGAGACCCCGAAGTAAAAAACAAAGGGGCATATATAACAACATCGCTTGCCTGTGGATAACGAGGCAGATGTTTAAAATGAGGAGCGACCATGGTTAAAATGAACAATGCATTTACAAAGCATGCAGTCTACCGCATGTATCAGCTGGGGCTAGATGAGCCTAGCATATTAAAAATATTTGCCCTGTATGATACTGAGCCACTTGTGGCTACACTGAAGCACTACAAGCTTGTACAGCGCAATATTCCAAAGGAGTTTTTCTTTGCCAAGCTAAACAAACTACAAGATTTCGAGAAGCGCACAGGTGGCTGGGAGGTGTGGGGGGACATATACAAGGCTAACCATGAGCAAGAAATATGTAAATGAAAACAAAAAGGGATTAGATTATGAAGGATTTGCATATTGCGGGTGTGTTGGTGGCAATTATGTGTGTGGCGTGTATTAGCCTGTCTCTAACTGCCGCGCATTACTTCCCGTGAAGTATAACCCGCCTTTCGAGGCGCACGGCGCTCCTAAGGGCCAAGGTTGCGTTGAAAAGACAAATCCGCATGAAGAGATAGGATATACGAAAGAAGCCCTTAGCGCCCCTTACAAGCCTGACAGGGTTACATCCCCTACGCTGGGTAGAGAGACTTTGGGGAAAATTAAGGAAACCCTACAGTCTACCACGGCAGCAGGTGTAAGTGGCCGAATTCGGTAATCTTTTTGAGGGCGGCTCTATTCTCGCTGACACCCCCAATATTTCGAGGTGTCAGGGGTTTACATTACCGCAAAATTAGTTTTAGCCCCCCCTAAAACCTGCAGTTACCCCCCTAAGTTAACCACCCTAAAAAAGGGGGGGGATAAACAGACCTAAATATGCCCACTTATTCCCCCCCTTTTTTTATACGGCAAAAAAAGAGACGAAAATGATTACTTTTCTGCCGTTGATTTTATTCGATGGATGTGTAACGGTAGCTATGGTGGTAGAGGTTCTAGGCTCTCTATCCCTGGGTTCCAATCCCAGTCACCGCCTTCTTTCAAGGAAAGGGAAAAATGGCAGGACGCTATGCAAATATAAAGTCTGGGTTTAGATCTGACTTACAGATTCACGTTCGCAGCGGATGGGAGGCGAATTACTGCAGATATCTAAACTTCTTGATCGATAAAGGGCAGGTTTATAAATGGGAATTCGAGCCAGACACGTTTTGGTTCTTAAGTATAAAGCGAGGTGTCCGGTCTTATTTGCCAGACTTCAAGGTTTGGGATACAGAGACTAGCGAGCCATACTACATAGAGATAAAGGGATACATGGATGCTAAAAGCAAAACAAAGCTTAAAAGAATGGCGAAGTATTACCCTAATGTTAGAGTAGACTTGATTGCTCAGAAACAGTACATGGAAATTAAACGGAAGCTTTCAGCCCTGATGCCAGAATGGGAATAACAGCTAGCCCCACAGCCAGATAACGCCATAAATTATTGCAGCCCACCCGGCGTATACAGCTACGCCGAGCAGGAGAATATTCTTTATGTCTGAATTGTTAGTGTTTCGCGTCACTTTCTTTTGATTTCGAAATAAGCTCATTTAAATCTCTTTCTAACAGTTGCCTGAACGGTGACATGAGACTTGTGATTGTATCAGCAACATCGCCGCGCTTGAAATCTGTCGTTCTACAGCTTACCAGCAGACTCGATAGCTCTGTTGCAGCAAACGAGAGAATAGCTGTTATCAGCTCTTGCGCTCTAATATCTAAAGCCCCGCCATCTGTTACTAGATGCTCAGCTCGCTTTTTTGTAAAGAAGCTCACCATGGACTGGCCAAGGTGCTGGTATAGTTCAAAAGCTAGCTTTGCTGACTCATCATTATTCTCAGATTCAGACATATTGTCCCCCTTTTTGTTTGTTTGCAATTTATGCTTCACATGCTACAGCAACTAGCACTGCAACGGTAACTGCGCCTACCCAGAATGGGAGATAAAAAAATCCCAGGGTCGGCAACAGCACAATTAGAAATCTTAAAAAGAAGATCTGTGTTTTGTTATTTTTTGAGATCATGTCCTATTCCTTTTTTCGTACGTTCTTCCAGTTTGAGTCTAAAGCCCCAAATTTTTACCCAAGCTTCTATTGCAGCCATGCCGTCTGTTTTGTCTCTATTCTCGACTATATATAGCTCTAGTGTTTTCACTTCTGTGATTAGCTCTTGTAAGTTCATTTTGTTTTCCTTTATTTAATGCAAAATTTGCGGGATCCAGTTTTAGTTTTTAAAAACTTAGCGTAGGTTTTTGGCATTGCTTTTTCAAACTTATCTTTATCGAAACAGATCGAGTCTTTGTCAAATTTCCATGTTGCACCTATGTTGCCTTTTAGATCTAAAATCTCACGACCATTATCACCTAGCTCTGCTTTTACCATTGCTTGTTTTTCTTCTATGAGCCTTTTGATTGTCTTAGCTTGTCTGTCCAGCTCTCTCAGCTCTTCTATAATCTTGCCGCACTCTTTGCTTGCAACTACACGGTCAGAAGCTGGGGTGACTTTGATGACGCTCTTGATGTGCTTTACTTTTGTGTTGTCTTTGACCGCTGAAGCTATTTTTGTCTCGTTATCTACTATGTTCATGTTTGTGCCTTTTGTTAATGTCTGCCATGGGTTGACTGTACGCACATGTTGTACACGTGTCAAGTATTTATTTTGGCGCGGTGGGTGTATATGCTATGATTAGGTTAGTTATAAAGGATGGCAAATATGGATTGTAGAAGATGTGGCGGTTTTAAAAAGACGTTGGGTATCGGCGGTATGGAAATGAAATGTCCAGTATGCAAGGGAACCGGAATAAAAAAAATAGAGCTTAAGGTTGAGTCTGTAGAAAAATCTATCGGCCCTGTTCAAGCAGAGGTTATAGAGCCAGAAGTTAAAGTGGAGCCTACTGTTACTATAAAGCCAAAAAGAAAGACTCCGGTTAAAATTCTTGTTAAAGGATAATAATGACAAAGAAAAAAGACCCAAAAGACTTGCTAAAGGCTGGTCGGCCTACATTATATAATTTAGAGCTGGCTAAGAAGATATGCAGAGCTATATCTGTCTCTACCGGCAGCCTTCAAAAGATATGCGATGCCAATGAAGGGTTTCCAGCTGATAGAAAGTCAATTTATGAATGGAAGTTTGATCACCCTGAATTCTCCCTCATGTACGCAGATGCAAAACGCGAACAAGCTGAGCTATTGGCTGAAGAAATCCAAGAAATTGCAGATTCGGAGTACTTTGACACTATCGAAACAGACAAAGGTTTAATCCCGAATACTGCAAAGATACAGCGTGACAGATTGCGTGTTGATACTCGTAAATGGATAGCATGCAAATTGCTGCCTAAAGTTTATGGCGACAAACAAGAAGTAACAAATAATGTGAATATGCATGAAAGTAGTTTGAAGGATTTGAAATAACACCCCCCCCAAATAACTGTTGACACTTGTACGCACATGTCGTACAATATCCTTATTGAAACATTAACAACGAGGATGAGAGAATGGCAGAATTAAACTTAGACACGCAACAGTCTGAAAAGATAATAGACATCATAGAGAAGTATACTAGAGCGGTGTTAAATGAGATGCCGCAAACATTAAACATCAAGCATGAGCGCGAACAGCTTGCCGGCATCGTCACAGAGCTAGAGGAGTATATGTCAGACTTGGCCGAGGATTATCACTCACAAACTGATGTTGATTACACAAGCTGGGCAGAATAGCCTTGACACCTGTACGCACATGTCGTACAATACCCTTGTTGAGAGACATTAACAATGGGGAATTAAGATGGATGAAGAGAAGTATACTTTGCAGCAGGTGACGTCAGCTTTAGAGTCATGGGTAGATAAGTTTGGGCGGGATGTTATATACGATGGTATTCGTGGTGCAGATGTTCAGGGTGTGCTTTGTCACGACTTTGCAGGTGAGATGGCTTCACAAGCTGCAGACGGGCTTATTAGCAGCATTGCAGGCTATAGGACTGAAACCAGGATTGAAAGATTTCTTGAGCAGGATAAAGAATTAGACAGGGAATAACAACAATGAACGAAGTACAAATAATAAAAGAGATATTCCCTCAAGTTAAAACAGAGAAGATTGTCGAAGAGGTTTGGGAGGCTGAGGCTAGGATGGAAGCTTATCTAGTACGACTAGAAGAATATAGATATTCAGACCATTGTTGTTACGTTGGTTACGAGGGGCTATAGAATGAGCTGGGATAAGGAAGTTAAACTGACACTGCTTGGGTGTTTGGTTCTGGTTATATTTACGTTGGGCATCATGTATCAACGTAATTTAGAATTACAAGACGAAGTGAATTATTTAACAGACACAATTGGCGAATTATAATGAAGTTGAAGCATCGCGTGGAGGCACGTGTGGATAAGGACACCAGAGAAAAAATAGAAGAGGGCGCTTTATCGAGGGGGCTTCCTGTCTCTTCTTATGTGAGGATGCTATTATTGAAGAGCTTAGAAAACATGGGCTAACTCGCCCAAACTCTCCTGTTGAGACCAAGAGGTTGAAGGGGTAATCATGATCGGTAAAGACGAAGGCCAAACCCAAACATTATTAATCATTATCATTATCTTATTATTGGGGAATGCTTTCCTCACTTACAAGAATAGCGAGTTAAGAGAAGAGATTAATATTACAAAAGGCGGATGTTGGTGATTAGAATCTTAGCAAATCTTCTGATTATGGGTAGTCTTATCGGCATATGTGCATGGTTGTTTTATAGCAGTCTTTCAGCGGTTTAATCAGGTGCAGTAAATGAACAAGCAAATAAAACAAATGAGATTGGATGCTGGCATGGAGCAGAAAGACTTGGCTAGAAAGCTATTTGTTTCTCAGTCTTCTGTGTCTAAGTTTGAATCTCCGGGTTATGAGAACTACTCTGTTCACACGCTTAAGAAGATAGCTAAAATCTTTGATGTTAATTTTGTAGCGTATCTTGAAGAGAAAAAACCATCAGAACCAATAAGTTTAATTTCGGATGAGGATTAATCATGACAAAGAAGATAACTAAAGAACAAGCAGAGTGGTTGGTTGAAAAGATACAAGCCGAATCAAGCGCACACTATGCGTCACCGTTTCTCTTACATCTTAAGGAAATTATAAACCAGTGCGCCGAGAAAGATTTTCCTAGGTTTTATATGGAAGCAGGACATTACGAGCAAGTGTGCGTTAGAGAAATGAAGTGCATGGATGTGGATTGTGCGGTTGTCATTAGTACGGAGCGGATTGCTACA
>Ga0075110_1001201_pt1 | contig 11279 bp, 10 predicted proteins | sample AntAceMetag02UK8_FD_69799 | JGI IMG/M metagenome (GOLD analysis project Ga0075110, IMG submission 69799) | Saline lake microbial communities from Ace Lake, Antarctica - Antarctic Ace Lake Metagenome 02UK8 | ecosystem: Environmental > Aquatic > Non-marine Saline and Alkaline > Saline | place... | reverse complement strand
TTATTAATAATGAATAAAATACTTCAATAATCAAAATTATTAATATTAAAAATACAGAGGCACTTGCCAAGTCTTTAATTTTTTTAATATCCATATTATAATTTTTTGTAATATAAATTTTATAATTTTTTTGACCTTCACTTTTAAAACCAAATAACTATTTCCCGGAAGCTAGTCTCTAGATCCAAGTGTAAAGGTGATCATTTAAGTACCCTATTTTCTGTTTTTAGGTGGTGGGGGTGTTTAGTTTTGAGCTATTTGCAAATGCTTCTGGTACCTCTATAATTTAGATATGACACAGACGATCTGTCCGCAGTGTAATAAAGAGTTTGTTCCGTCAAAGCATGCTCCAAAGAAAATATATTGTTCTAAAAAATGTAACCAACAAACAGATAAACGCAAAGAGTATCTCAAAAAATACCAACAATCAGATAAATACAAAGAGTCCCAAAGAGAATACCAGCAATCAGACGCTGGCAAAGAGGTCAAAAAAAAATACCAACAATCAGACAAGGGTAAAAAGAATAAGAGACAATACGCAAAATCAGATAAATATACAAAGTACCAAAAAGAATACCAACAAGAATACCTGCGAAGCGATAAATACAGAGTGTTTAGAAAAAAATACAAAGAAGTTATAAAGAAACGATTTAAATCAGAACCCAAATATAAACTAAAAATAATTATCAGAAATCGCTTAACAAAATTTTTAAAAGTTAAAAATATTAGAAAAACAAACAGTACGTTTAAAATACTTGGTTGCACTCCAGAATTTCTAAAAGAATATTTAGAAAAGCAATTTAAAACAGGAATGACTTGGAAAAACCATAAAGTAAAAGGTTGGCATATAGATCACAAAATTCCATTGGACCGAGCTAAAACCCAAGAGGATCTTAATAGATTAGGACACTACACAAATCTTCAACCTATGTGGGCAGAAGAGAATCTAAAAAAGAGTAATAAATAATTCACTTTCCAAAAGTACAGAGAGCAAAGCGAAACTTTGCGATGGAGGGCTACGTTGATGGGGAACGCAGGCTACCGGCATACACAATTTCAGCCAGTACAGTACGTTACCGAGGAGGGCGTGCTTCGCACGCCCGACTCTTCGCGAAACCTCAAACGGTTTCTAGAATAGCCTTTAATGGAGTCACAACGACTCAAATTTGCACCTATTGTGATTTAATGTGTCTGTTTTAACTAATGTTTTGCATCAACGTTTAATGCTCTTTATTTTTGCATTAAGAGGCGACTTTCGGATTCTATTTCGGACAAATTTTTTTCACTTTTTTTGCAGACCTTTTATAAACGTAGAACAAATAACTTGTCCGACCTATGTCCGAAGCTATAGACGTGGAATCTTATTTTTGTTAGAATCTGACAAATTAGCTGGCGTACATTTCGGACGCTTGTAATTAGAAAGTAGAAAGAAAATTGCGTAGGTATCACCCAATGTTTGATCATACATCACGTTTCTAAACCGAGGGTCGCATGTTCGAATCATGCCGGGCGCACCAATTTAATGAAATTAAACCCTCTTCAAAAAAAACAGTCCTTCTTTGTTTACATGCTGTTCAATGACCAAGGAAAAGTAAGTTATGTCGGTTATACGGTTAATTTGGAAAATCGGTTAAAAGCACACAACTCTAATAAGGGAGCAAAGTTCACTAGGGGCAAAAAATGGAGATTAATTTTTTCAAAAAAATTTAAAACAAAAGTTTTGGCAATGAAGTTTGAATATAAGTTCAAAAAAGATCGAATTCTTAGGAAAAAGATGATCTTAAAATTTGCATACAACCAAGGATTGCCTAGTTAGTTTTTGTAAACCTACAATTTCTTTTGTATAATATTTTACCAAATAATCAATAAGGGGATACAAAAATGAAAAATATCTTAAAATCTTTTGGTTCAATTGCTTTGTTAGTGGCGTTTGTAATTTCAAGCGTAGCAGCAAATGCGGGAACAAAAGACGATGTAATTAAAAAAGGATCTATAAATTGTGGAGTTTCTCAAGGAGTTCCAGGATTTTCAAATGCAGATGCTACAGGTAAATGGTCTGGTATCGATGTTGATATGTGCAGAGCAGTTGCGGCAGCTGTATTAGGCAACTCTGATAAAGTTAAATATCAGCCTTTAAGCGCTAAAGACAGATTTGAAGTTTTAAAATCTGGTCAAATAGACATGCTTTCTAGAAACACTACTTGGACCTTGTCTAGAGACGCTGGTTTAGGTCTTGAATTTGTCGGAACTAATTTTTATGACGGTCAAGGTTTTATCGTTAGAAAAGCTGCAAAAATTAATTCAGCAAAAAAACTTAATAACGTTAAAGTATGTGTTGAAACAGGAACTACTACTGAATTAAATTTAAGAGATTATTTCAAAGCAAATAAACTTAAATACGAAGCAGTTTCTTTCACAAAAGCGGACGAAGCTGTAGCAGCTTACGATGCGGGTCGATGTGATGTTTATACTACTGATAAATCAGGGTTGGCAGCACAAAGAACAAAGATGAAAAATCCTAAAGATCACACAGTGTTACCTGAAACAATTTCCAAAGAACCTTTGGGACCTGTTGTTAGAGGTGACGATCAAAACTGGAAAGATATCGCTTCTTGGTCTCTTTACGTAATGATTGAAGCTGAGGAGCTTGGTGTTTCTTCTAAGAACATCGATTCATTAAAATCTACTGACAATCCAAACATCAAAAGACTTCTTGGATTAGAAGGTGATACAGGCAAAAGTTTAGGACTTTCTCCCACTTGGGCTTACAACATTGTTAAGCAAGTTGGTAACTATGGTGAAGTTTACGAAAGAAACGTAGGCTCAAAAACTCCTCTTGGATTAGCAAGAAAAGGTTCGCCAAATCAACTTTGGTCAAAAGGTGGAATTTTATACGCACCTCCAGTAAGATAATTTTATCTTAAATATAAAAGGGCCAAAAATTAATTTTTGGCCCTTTTTTTTAATTAATCATGTTTGATTTTACAAATATAAAAAATTCGTTTAAAAAAAATTTGCAACTGAGTAATTTTTTGCCTCAGTTTTTGTTAGTAGCGTCCTTCTTTCTTTTAATCTATTATTTTACGAATAATGCCCAAACCAATTTGGAAGCTAGAAATATTTCTTCTGGTTTTGATTTTTTAAAAACTAACTCAGGATTTGATGTTCAATTTAGTTTAATTGATTACGACGGCTCTTATAGCTTTGGAAGAGCCTACCTCGTGGGCTTGTTGAATACATTATTCGTTTCTTTTTTTGGTATTATTTTTGCTTCTTTATTGGGTTTTCTCATCGGTGTCGGTCGTCTGTCTGACAATTTATTATTATCAAAATTGTCCGCGGTTTATGTAGAGTTGTTTAGAAACTTACCTTTAATATTGCAGTTATTCTTTTGGTACTTTGTAGTTTTGAGAAATTTGCCATCGACTGAAAAAAGCCTAATTTTGTTGAATTTTTTAATCATAAATGTGCAAGGTTTTTACTTTCCTAAATTTATCTTTTCCAATTTTCATTTTATTATTTACGGAATCTCATTTGCCATTCTTACGATTCTTCTAATCAAATATTATTCTAATAAAATGTTTTATGAGCGCGGAAGATCATTGCCTATATTTAGAATTTCAATTATTTTATTATTTTTATTTCCCATGGTCTTTTCTTTAATTGGCGGAGTAGAACTGAGGTTAGAGCAGTCTAAGCTCATACAAAATTTTGGTATTTTTAACTATGTTGGTGGTGTTAAGCTAGTCCCTGAATTTTTAGCTCTTCTTTTTGCGCTATCGTTATACACGTCAACATTTATCGCTGAAAATGTCAGAGCTGGAATACTATCTGTTAGCAAAGGACAGAAAGAAGCTTCAAGATCTTTAGGGTTAAACAATTCCTTATCACTAAAATTAATTATCATTCCTCAAGCATTGAGAGTGATTATACCCCCGACAACAAATCAATATTTAAACTTGGTCAAGAATTCCTCACTAGCTGCTGGTATTGGTTACCCAGATCTTACCAGTGTATTTGCTGGAACTTCTCTTTCTCAAACTGGTAAGGCAATTGAAATTATTTTTATAGTCATGCTGACCTATTTAACAATAAGTCTGTGCATATCTCTAATGCTAAACTGGTATAACAAGCGAATATCTTTCATATCCAAATAACAATGAATATTAATAATTTAACACATTGGTTAAAAAAAAATCTTTTTTCAAATTGGTACAATTCAATAATCTCTTTATTTTGTATTTATTTAATTGTGATTACAGTTCCTCCTTTTATTGATTGGGCTTTTGTTAGTGCAAATTTTGAAGGAAAGCTAAAAACTGACTGCACAAATAGCGGTGCTTGCTGGGTTTTTGTTAGAGTTTGGTTTGAAAAATTTATGTACGGATTTTATCCTGTAGAAAATATTTGGAGAGTAAATCTAAGTTTTGCAATATTGGTGGTGTCCATTTCCCTGTCATTTTTTTTGAAGGATAAATTCAAATTATATATTTTATTTTTTTTAATTTTTGTATTTCCATTTGTAGCCTTTGGGCTTATTCGTGGATTGTTTGGTATGGAAATAGTTGAAAGTAGAGAGTGGGGAGGTTTGGCCTTAACATTTATTCTTGCCATTTTTGGCATCATTTGCTCCTTTCCTTTAGGAGTGATCTTAGCTTTGGGTAGAAGATCAGAGCTACCTGCAATTAAATACTTTAGCATCGGCTTTATTGAATGTTGGAGAGGCATACCTTTAATCACCGTTTTGTTTGCTGCAGCTGTGATGTTTCCACTACTTTTACCCGCGAATATGTACTTTGATAAAACACTAAGAATTGCTATCGGTATTGCAATATTTGAATCCGCATACATAGCTGAGGTTGTTAGAGGAGGACTGCAGTCTTTACCAAGAGGTCAGTACGATGCAGCCCAGTCTTTAGGCATGGGTTATTGGAAAGTTAATTTTTTTATAATTCTTCCACAGGCAATCAAAGCGGTCATACCAGGTATTACAAATACATTTATTGCTTTGTTAAAAGATACGCCATTAATTGTTTTGGTTGGCATGGCAGAAATTCTTGGCATGGTAAATTTAGCAAAATCCAATCCGTATTGGCTAGGAATGGCAGTAGAAGGCTATGTTTTTGCAGCGGCAATTTTTTGGGTGGTATCTTTTCTTCTTAGCAGTTACAGTCAAAAATTAGAAAATAAATACAGTACAGAAAAAAAATGACAAAAGAAAAAGTTATAGAATTGGTAAAAGTAAACAAATGGTATGACGAATTCCATGTTCTTAAAGATGTGGATTTATCCGTGTACCAAGGAGAAAAAATTATTGTCTGTGGACCATCTGGATCTGGAAAATCTACATTAATTAGATGCATCAATAGACTGGAAGAGCACCAAAAGGGAATGGTCAAGGTTCGGAATGTTGTTTTGGACAGTAATACAAAAAATATCGAAAAAATTCGTGGAGAAGTAGGTATGGTGTTTCAGCAATTCAATTTGTTCCCTCATTTAACCATACTAGACAACTGCTCTTTAGCTCCTTCGTGGGTTAGAAAAATGCCTAAAAAAAAGGCGGAAGAATTAGCCATGAAATACTTGTCCAAAGTTAAAATTGAAGATCAGGCTGACAAATTCCCAGGACAATTGTCCGGTGGACAGCAGCAAAGAGCTGCCATAGCCAGAGCGCTGTGTATGGAGCCTAAAATCATGCTTTTTGATGAGCCCACATCAGCTTTAGACCCCGAAATGATCAAGGAAGTGCTCGATGTTATGACTGGTCTTGCCAAAGCTGGAATGACCATGATTGTTGTTTCTCATGAGATGGCTTTTGCAAAAGAAGTTGCTGACCGTGTTATTTTTATGGACGAAGGTAGTATCGTAGAAGAAAAACCAACAGCTGAATTCTTTGCACATCCAGAGAATGAAAGAACTAAACTTTTTTTAAGTCAAATCTTAGGCTAACCAATCAGGGTAGGGTAAATTTTTCGATTTTAAGAAGTCTACATTAAATATTTTACTAGCAGATCTAGACCCAGTATCACAAAGAATAGTAACGATGGTTTTTCCAGGACCTATTTCTTTAGCCATTTCAATAGCACCTGCCACATTAATTCCTGAGGAAGCACCAAGGCAAAGTCCTTCGTTTTTAAGAAGTTTAAAAATTACATTTAATGCATTGGTGTCATCTATTTTGTAAGCATAATCGACTTTGGTATTTTCAAAATTCTTTGTAATTCTGGATGTACCTATGCCTTCGGTTATAGAAGATCCTTCCATTTCTAAAGTGTTGTTTTTGACATAGCTATACAAGGCAGAGCCATAAGGATCGCTAAGGCCAATTTTGATATTTTTGTTCTTGCCCTTCAATCCTTCCGCAACACCAGCTAAAGTTCCCCCTGTGCCTGCGGAACAAATAAATCCATCGACCTTTCCATCTGTTTGCAACCAAATTTCCTCAGCTGTAGTTTCTTTATGAGCCTGTCTGTTAATGGTGTTGTCAAATTGGTTAGCCCAATAGGTTAGTTTTTCATTCTCTTTAGATATTTGTTCAGCAATAGTAGCAGAATATTTTACATAATTTTTTGGATTAGCGTAGGGAACGGCATCTACCTCTATAAGCTTTGCACCTAGCTGTCTAAGAGTATCTTTTTTTTCAGGAGCTTGTGTATTTGGAATTACAATAACAGTTTTTATCCCAAAATAATTAGCCACCATAGTAATTCCAATGCCGGTGTTACCAGCGGTTCCTTCAACTATAGTGCCACCGACTTCTAACTTTTTTCTGTCAAGAGCATCTCTGATTATGTAGAGAGCAGCTCGATCTTTTACGGATTGTCCTGGGTTTAAAAATTCAGCTTTACCATAAATTTTACATCCAGTTAGTTCAGATGCTTCTTTTAGGTAAATTAAAGGGGTATTGCCAATAAGGTCTATTACGCTTTTTTTCATAATTTATGATTTCTTGAGAGTATAACTATTACAGTATTTAAAATTAAGCAATTTTCTTCAAATAAAACTGACTAACATCAGTATGATTTAATGCAAATCCTGTTTCGCAATAGTCAAAGTAATAATTCCAAATCCTTCTAAATCTGTCATTAAATTTTTCATTTTTGATATTGTCCCAACTGTCATTAAATCTTTTTTTCCATTCCATTAAAGTTTTGCAATAATCTTTACCAAAATCTATTTGACGAACCAATTCCAGATTGTGTTTTTTAAAAAGACTGTATAAAATCGATTTACTAGGAAGCATTCCCCCAGGAAATATGTATTTTTGTATAAAATCAACATTGTTCAAGTAACTTTTGAAAGAACCGTCATTAATAGTTATAATCTGTAGGCAAGCTTCTCCATTTTCATTTAAAGAAGAGTGTATTTTTTCAAAATAGGTATCCCAGTATTCTTTCCCAACAGCCTCAAACATCTCAATAGAGACAATTTTGTCGAACTTTTTATCAATTTTTCTATAATCCATAAAATTCAGACTTGTATTTTTACTTTGCATATCGGGAAGTACATTTTCACTAACAAAGTCATATTGGCTTTTGCTAATAGTGTAAGCATTTAAGTCAATGTTATGAAATTTTTCAGTTAGGTTTTTAATAAAACCACCCCACCCACAACCAATCTCACAAACCTTATGGTCGTTATTTATTTGCAAGTTATCAATGATGGTATTGTATTTATTCTGTTGGGCTCCTATAAGATTTTGAGCATCATCTGTATATACGGCAGAAGAGTAGCTCATCGTTTGGTCTAGCCACTTAGAGTAAAAATCATTCCCAAGATCATAGTGAAATTCTATATTTTTTTTAGCTTGAGACAGTGAGTTTTTTTTTAATAGAAAATTAATTTTTTCTAAAATTTTTACAAAGAAATTAGGCTTTATCTCATTTTTATTAATATATTGATTTTTTAGTAGAATTTTTAACAAATTATTTAAATTAGAAGTTTCCCATTTGTTGTTAACATAACCCTCTGCAAATCCCAATTCTCCTCTAAAAAAAACATCTTTAATCGCTGTATTATCCTTAATATAGATATCCGAAGCTAGACCAGACTGGCTACCATTGAAAACTTTTTCATAGTTATTTTGAAAGTTTATCCTGAGAGAACCCCAGGTAATGTTTCCTAATTGGTTTTCTAAAATTTTTTTTACCAGTTTATTCATTATAAGAAACTGTATCTTTATTTTTTTTGGGTTTAAAGAAAAAGCTTTTGCTTTTAATTAAAATTTTAATGGCTTGAAAATGAATGAGCAGCATTATTTTTTGAGTAAAAAATAAATTTACAAGTATTGCTTTAGCAATATTTGCATTTGTAAACTTACTTTCTTTAGCAATCAAACCAGTTTTTAAGCGCATAGATTCGTTATGTGCATTTATGGACAAGTTAATATTTGGAAAAAAACTCTTTAAATCAAAGTCGTACTTAAGACTCATTTTTAAGAAAGGGGATACGTAAAAAGCTTTTGCAGTAGAGTGTTTCTTGTAATTTTTTTTATTAATTTTAAAAATGTAAGTATGCTGTTCGTGATGGGTGTTTCTTACTTGATAAATTGCAAATTTTAATTTTTTTTTGCTATCAAGACAAAAATATATGGATATCGGGTTAAAAACATATCCAAGAAATCTAGGTATAGAAAACAAATATACTGATAATTTTTTTTTATAATTAAATTTTTTAATTATTTTACTTATTACCCAAGAATACAAATGTGCATGATCTGATCTGGAGCCATGATCTTTCTCATAAAAACTCAACAAATTGAATGAATTAATAGAAAAAAAAAATTTCTTATCAATATCTTTTGTATTTTCCAAGTTGATCATTATGGAAGGATACTTATAAGAAAAGAAATTTTTAAAGGGCTTTATGCGTTTGTGAAATACAGTTGTTTCATAGAAATATATATTTTTCATGAATTGATTTTTTTAATTACATTTAAGGATGATTTTATTCCATCCTCATGAAATCCATACCCTTGCCAAGCACCGACAAACCAAACATTATTTTTTCCTTGAATCTTAAGCAACGCTTCATTCAGATCATCAATTTTGCTGTTAAATACTGGGTGTTTATAATTAATTTTTTTTATAATTTTTGATTTTTCAATCCTATCGTCGCAATTAATGGAAACAAAAATGTTTACCTTAGTTTTGAGATTTTGTAGCAAGTTCATCCAGTAAGTTAATGCAAATGCTTTGTTAATTTCTAAAAAATTCCAACTAGACCAGTTAGATATATTTTTTGGCATAATGCTTTCATCAGTATGTAGGATTGCGGTATTGCGCTTATAGCTAACCATATTGAGCACTTTTTTTTGCTCTTTGGTTATAGGGTTAATAATTTTTTTTGCATCATCAGCATGGGTTGCGATAACTACGTGATCGTATTTGTATTTTTTACCCTGTTCAGTAAGTAGCGTTTTTTTATCAACTTCAATTTTTACTACTTTTTCTAATATAATTTTGCTTTTCTTTGATAGTTTTGTGATTTTTTCAACATAGGTTTTGCTGCCATTTACAATTGTGTACCAAACCGGTCTTTTTTTTATAATATTGACTAGCCCATGATTGGAAAAAAAACTTAAAATAAAATGAATTTTATACCCTCTTATTTTTCCTATAGGATTTGACCAAATAGAGGCACACATGGGGTAAAAGTAAAGATCTCTAAATTCATTTGAAAATTGTAGTCTTTTTAAAAATTGACTAACTGTTTCATTTGAATTTATTTTATTGGCAACATATTGTTTTGAAATTTTATTAAATTTGAAAATATCTCTTAATATTCTCCAGTATCTTAAGGTGAGTATATTATTGCTTAAAAGCAATGTTTTAAAATTTCTACCTGACCACTCGTATTTTTTTTTATTACTAATAACAGAAAAGCTCATATCGCTTACCTGATACTTGATTTTCAGTTGTTTTATAAAATCTATGAAATTTTTATAATTGTAATTGTTAAAAACTATAAAGCCACTATCAACATTTACGATACCGTCTTTCATAGCCAAGCTATGGGTATGAGTGTGCCCACCCAGATAAGTATTTTGCTCAAAAAGCATAACTTTGTGATTTTTGCTCAAGTAGTAATAGGCTGACATGCCAGAGATCCCTGATCCAATGATGGCAATTTTTTTTTTCATTTATTTTTTTAAATCTGCAAATGCTTGCAATGCTAGCTTTCTTGCTTCTTCATGCTTTACAATCGGTTTGGTGTAATCTTTTTCTAGATTAAAATTAATTTTTTTACTTTCTTCACCTGGCAATTCCCAGGGCTTATGAATAAATTTTTTTGGAACATTGGACAATTCTTTGACCCATTGTTTCACATAAATTCCCTCCGGATCAAATTTCTCTCCCTGCAGGATTGGATTGAAAATCCTAAAATAGGGAGCAGCATCAGCCCCACAACCTGCAACCCATTGCCACCCAGCGATATTGTTTGCCGTATTGAAGTCAAGTAGCGAATCTCTAAAATGTTTTTCACCCTCCATCCAATGAATCCTTAAATGCTTCACCAGAAAAGAAGCTGTGATCATTCTAACTCTATTGTGCATCCAGCCTGTTTCGTAAAGTTCACGCATACCTGCATCAACAATGGGGTAACCAGTCATTCCCATTTTCCATTTTCTTAACTTGTTATTGTCCTTAACCCACTTGAACTTATCAAATTGTTTTCGTAAATTTCCTGTTTCCATATCTGGAAAGTGATTGATCAGATGATGAGAAAACTCTCTCCATCCAATTTCATTTATATACTTTCTGAATCCAATATTTTTCTTTGAAATTTTGTAACATTCATCAAAGATGTGTTGAGCCGATATTTCTCCAAAAGCAAGGTATGGTGATAATCTTGATGTTCCTGAAGAAGATGGAATGTCTCTATTAGTTGCATAATCAGAAATTTTTTTATTAATAAATTCCTTAAGTAGTAATTTTGCAGATTCTTCACCAACGCTCCAGTATTTTCCAAATTTTTTATGCCAATTTTTTTTTGGTTTTATGCGCTGTTCTAAAATTTCTTTATTATTGTTATCGACTGGCTTAGCCTTAAACTTGCTTATTTTTTTAGAGTAATTTGAGCTTTTTAAATACTGCTCTTCAGCGTTTCTCCAGTAAGGAGTAAAAACTTGAAAAGGTGTTCCGTCCTTTTTTTTTATAGAGAATGGACTTTGTAATAAATTTCCCTTGAATTTTCTAAATTCGATATTTTTAACTTTCAGAAAAGCTTCTATTGCTAGGTCTTTTTTTATTTCATTGGGCTCGTATAGTTCATTGCAG
>Ga0075110_1001189_pt1 | contig 11359 bp, 17 predicted proteins | sample AntAceMetag02UK8_FD_69799 | JGI IMG/M metagenome (GOLD analysis project Ga0075110, IMG submission 69799) | Saline lake microbial communities from Ace Lake, Antarctica - Antarctic Ace Lake Metagenome 02UK8 | ecosystem: Environmental > Aquatic > Non-marine Saline and Alkaline > Saline | place... | reverse complement strand
TGTTGGATCTGGGCATGAGCTTCCGGAAAATACTTAATAAGTTTTAAAAGTGAGGGTCAAAAAAATTAAAATAATTCAAATTATTTTATCAATACATTTGTTATATTGTTTAGATGCGGAGACTAGTATTTCATATTCATTTTTTAAAAACATTGGGCCAATTCCAATTTTCCCTCCTAAAAATATAACCTCATCTGCGATTGAACTAAGATACTCAGCTTTTTCATTTAAGCTCCAAACATCTTTTGCTGACTGGTTAATTTTTCCAATTATTGACTCTTTATATTTTTTTTCATCCTGAATTTTTAAATCTAAATATTCCCAAAACTCTGATGTTGTTTTATTTTTATCTTTTAAATATTTAGATAAAATCTTCTCTTTATTTTTAAAAACTTCCATATTTTCTATTGAAATAGCATTTAATTTTCTCAAATAGTCTTTGATTGCATTTTCAAGTATTATTTGTTCATCCTTACATCTAATGCTGTGCTTGATTAATGTAGATATTTTTCTTCCAGGATATAAACCAAGAACACCACCTACTAACTTGCCTGCAATAATGCCGTAGGGTCCGCCAGATAATATACCAATAACCATACCTCCAGTAGCAGCTGAAATTCCTATCGTACCTACTCTACTTGCAGTATCAATTCCTGTATCTACTAATGCTTCTGAAAAAGTTTTTTTATCTTGTATAAATTTATAAGAATTTTTTGCTGCTGAAATAATCAAACCAAAAGATATTGACTCCGCAATAGGTAATGAAAAAAATTCCTCATCATTGAATATTTCTTTAGCTGAATTGGAGGAGTTGAAATACTGATCTTTAATATCTTTTATAGGGCCTCCATCAAGTATCATATCAGCGTTTTCAGGGTGTCTTTTTATATATTCATCTACTGCCTCAGTATTAGTTACCAGTAATCTATTTGGGTATTCGTCAGCTGGATATTTTTCAAAGTGTTTATCTACTAAGCTGCTAGATCCAACTTTAGACTGAACCTCAACTCCATTAACATACAAATCAAAACCAGGATTATTTAATGAAGTTGGGTAGCTTACTTCGGCTCCTTGATTTTGAAACTGCTGTCCAAAATATCTTTCGGCCGAATATCCGAAATCTCTATTTTCATGTCCAGCAAAAGATTTTTCTGGATTTGTTGACTTTTCTGAGAAGAAATCCATCTTAGTTTTTTTATACCAACCAGCTAATATTGGATTGCTCAAGTCATCATCAGGATGAATGATATCTAAAGTTTTCACAACCTCGGGGTCAACTCTTAGATAATCATACAATAAATCACCAACACTTAAAGATGCATAAGCACCTTCTTCAGTTAATAATCTGTCATATATAGTTTTTTTATGAATTTTTTTGTTAAGAATATTCAAAACATTAAAAGACTTATTCACTTTCATATAGTTCAATCTTTATTATACTTTTCAATAAAACTGTACACAGCATTTAAATCAGCGTCCTTGTATGCTTGAAATGAAATACTCACCATAGAAGCAACAGCAAAAACTTTTCTTAATTTTTTTGTATATTTGTCACTAAAAAACCATCCTCCTGCTAATATTATAGGCAAGAACCATGAAGACAAAAAAGCCATTGCAGAATTTGCTCCTATATAAACTCCAAATGGAAAAGTAATACCAATTATAGAAGAAATTCCCTTAACAAAACTTATCAAAAATAAATAAGCTGGAAAACCCACAGCTCCAACTGCTCCCGCAAACATAGAATAAATTCCTCCACCCAAAAGAATTTTTTTTATAGACTCATTTGTTACTTCGTCAATATTCATTTTGTTTTTAAATTCTTTCAACCCGTCTGATGATAAATTGTTTAATTTATCGACCATTTCTTCTAAAACTTTTTTTTGTTTTGTATTATCTAAGTCTTTAAATTGCTCAACCATTATTTCTAAAAAATACTTTCTGAGATCTACAAAAGTATTCCCTGCAAAAGTTTTTAACTTATCTTCTTCATTTGAAAATTCTTTTTGGAATGTTAAAGTTTTTATCTCTAAATCATAAGAAATATCATTTAACTGTCTTTGACTTAGAATTGTTTCTTCTTCTATCTCGAAAACCTCTTGAAATCTTTTAAATAATAATATTTGCAATTCCAATCTAGTATTAGATAATAAATAGTCGTCAATTTTTTCCTGGCAAGCTATTTTATTATCTTTTTCTATCTCTCTATCTGATTTCCATAATTGAGATACAAAATCCCAACTTTTGTCTAACGTTTTAAAAAAAACATTAAGATCATCCCATGTTGCTAGGTATTCAGCTATATTTTTGTCTTCAGAATTTAATAGTCCAATTACAAAAGAAGATTTTTGCATATTCCTCATCTTTTATCTTTACAACTTTTTTCTGCACTCACCACTCCGGTAAAAACACCTATTCCAATTGCAGATATGCTTATCACCCCCAAATTCTACTCCTAAAATCCAGACAAGATAAGTCTTTAAATCTCTAGTAAATATGGGTTATCGAGCAAAAAAGATTATTTAACTATTTTTAATTTAATTTTTTTTGATTTAAAATTATAATTTCCAAATTTTATTTGGCTCAATCATCATAAGCATTAGTTGATCCATAACTACCTGATGAGGTAGATATGATAGGTTTCCATCATTTAGGTAATTTATCAATAATAACGAACTCTGCAACCACTCAATATTACACCTATAGCCATAATAAAAAATATTTTATTCATTCTTTTTGTAAAAATCTGCAAGAAATATATCAAAATAATAATCTCTAGCTTTATCTGAAACTAGTTGGGTAGTATCATGATATTTACCTTCTTTAGTTGTAACCAACCATCGGGTTATACTAAGTGTTTGCTAACTAGAACAAAGCAAATCTCTTAATTTAGTGTATGTATTGTTTTTATCATTTTTTTCTAAGAATTATCTTTTTTGATGGAGTGCTTGTAGAAATGCATTTTTATAATCGCCTATTTCCGCGTTAGGAAAAAACTGTTGTACATATTTTTCAAAAATTTCTTGTATCTCTTTGTCTTCCATAATTATCCTGTAAATCTTCTTATAATAAAATTAACAATGGCTACAAAAATCACAATCACACCAAATACTGCTAAGCCAGTAATAATCGCAGTGCCAACTCCATTTTGAAAAGCTAATAAAAAAGCAAGCAGACCAAAAACAAAACCTAATACTAGAGCTGTTCTATATAATCCTTCAGACACATTCTTTTGCCAGGGCATACTAATTAGTCATTTCCATCCCCAGAATTCTACCCCAGAATAGAGGCATTTGAAGCGTATACGACGCCAATAGCCGAAGTACGCAACAGTGTGACAAGGTTTATATAAAGTTATAAATGGATAGCCATAATGACAATGGCAAAATTAGATAAATCCACACATACAACTACACACGGAGTTGCAGAAATTCTTTCTGTTAAACCACAGACAGTTAAGAAGTGGCGCTATTCAAATAAAGGACCAGAACCCATCAAAATTGGTGGGCGTTACTGGTACGATTTAATCAAAGTTAGGGAGTATTTAGAACATGGCGAACAGACAAAATAAAATTTCTGAAGAACTGGCAAAGTTGCTGCGTGATCTGATTGAGCAGCAGAAGTTGGAACGGAAAGGAATTCAAGAGAATCAAAAAAGAGAAAAGAAAGGCATGGGCGGTCTTATGGACAACCCCTTTTATTATAACAACTCAAAAAGTATTCCAGGAATTATAGAAAATATTAGCAGAGTTAGAGCTGGCTATAATAACGGAGGAGTTGTTGATGAAAATTCTGCTGAATATTTATTGAGCGTTTTAGATGGCGGAGCTGGTCTTTCACTAAAAGAAATAGAAGCAATGGAAGCTTTACTCGAAGATCTAAAAAGGGATGAAAAATAATGGATGAGTTTGAAAAATACCACAGAGAAGAAAATGGTTTGCTACCAAAAAAGAAAACAAGTGATTGGGATTTAATTAAACAGAGCGCTTCCACATCAGAAGAAAAAAAAGAAATATTGGATACTGAATTGAGACGCATTAAAGAAGCTCAACATTATAAAAATAAGTCAGGGGAGTTTGAAAACGAGTACTGGCAGAAGTTAACACCAGTCAAAGCTTACGCTGAACGGGTCGCTATTCGCAAAAGGGGTTCCAAATTTATAAAAAATCAAGATCAACTAAATAGATTTTTCAGATCGAAAAACTATTCAGATTTTAAAGAAGACAAAACCTTTGAGAGTATTCTGGATCGATTACAGCAAGATAAATAAAATATGAAAAACAGAAAAATCAAAAGCCTAACTAAAAAAGAATTACTAGCGATCTTAAATAAAGTCTGGGGATTGCTACTAATTATAACTACCAGACAAAAAACTAAAAGGAGTACTATCAATAATGCCACACGACACACACCTAGAAAATGTAATTGATTTAGATTTAACTAAAATCAAAGCTTACGACAATCCGGACGACTTACCCTCCTCTAAACTGTACACCGCTTCATCTGTTAAAGCAGATAAGCCAGGCAAAGTAGAATGGTTTAGAGTTAGAAATGATGAGGATTCAATACCAGGTCTATTTATCACTCTTGCAGACGCAGAGGGCTTGGAGGAAAAATATCTTGTATATGGAAGTGTTACATTTCAAGATCACTTAAAAAGACTATTACCTGGAACATTTACCACTAGATTACTAGTCCACTATAAGAATTCAATTGGTGGCAATGGTATTTGGCCAGTATCAACTTACAAATCAGAAAAGTTTCAGAATAGGTGGACAGCATCTGCGATGGAGGCTGTTCAACTAGCTAAAAAAAGATGGACCAAGATTGCAGCCAATATGTCAGAGGGTTGTTATACGATCTGGGATCCTGGAGCTACCCTTGCTGAAAAATTTGGGGAGGTTGATTTTGATCTACCTTATTCAAAGGTAATTGCTTTAGCTTTTCATGGAAAAATTATTACCGAAGATACATATGAAACTTTTGATCCTTTAGTCAGAGCTGTGGGGGGTGGGATCATTGAAACCAAAGCTGAATAAACTTTTAACCAAACTTTACAAGCAATTTAAACATATCGTCGTTGTTGATTATGAGTTCAGACAAGTGCCTGGAGAAAGTCCAACAGTGGTTTGTGGTGTTTATAAAGAGTTAAAATCTGGTATAGTGATTGTAGCAAGGGGTGGTAGCTTAAATGTACTACCCTACTCTTTCCAAGACACACTCTATGTAGGCTTTCAATTAAATGCAGAAGCATCCTGTTTTTTAGAACTAGGTTTTGGGCTGCCCTTACATTGCTGGGATCTTTTCATAATAGAAAAAAAGTTATTCAATGGAGCTATTCCTAATGCGCCAGGAGCTTATTCATTAATTAAAACATCAGAAAGATACGGGATCCATGATGCAATGTCAGAACAAGAGAAGATTAATAATCGTGATTTAATTATTAATAATACATCGTACACAAAAGATGAGATGCAACGGATTACGGACTACTGCACAGAGGATGTTTTATTAACAGAAAAGTTATTTTTTAAACAGTCAGCATACCTGGAGCAAGATGATCACGACACAGATCGAAGTATTATTACCAATCTATTTCATAGCAAAGCTAATGCTTACACAGCTAAAGTAGAAAGGAATGGAATACCTATTGATGCAGCTCTGTACAATGACTTTCAAAGATCGTTCCCGGAAATTGCTAAAGACTTAATTGAAGAAACAAATAAAAATTTAAATGTTTATGTGGATGGTAAATTTAAGCATATAAAATTTGCAGAGTTGTTGGCCAGAGAAAAGCTAACAGATAGGTGGCCTAAAACTAAAACAGGTAAATTCAAAACAGATAGAAAAACTGTTTACAAATTTTCAGTATCTAACACAGCTATAGATCAGTTTAGATTATGCCAGGAGTTTATTGGCTGTAACAATTTAAAAGGCTATCAGGTTGGAAGCGATGGAAGATCAAGATGTTATTTAAATATGTTTGGTCAAAAGACTGGTAGAACTAATGCATCACCAGCGAAATATCCTTTTGGCGCTCCTAGATGGGCTAGAACTTTTATTAAACCAGATTCAGATAAAGTACTCGCCTACATAGATTATCGTAGTCAAGAACCAGCAATTCAGTTTAGTTTAAGCAAGGATCCTGAATTAAGGGCAGCGTATGAGACTGGAGATATCTATATGTATACGGCAATCAAAGCTGGAGCTGTACCAAAAGGATCTAGTAAAAAAACACATCCAGAAATTAGAGAGTTGTATAAATTATCATTTCTTGCATCTGGTTATGGGCAAGAAGCTTTTGGACTATCTAAAGTTTTAAATATTCACATTGCAGAAGCTAAAAAAATTCTCTCTGAAATTAGAGCTGCGTATACTGTTTATTATAAATGGATTGATGCCTGGAAAGATAAGGCTATCATTACCAAAAGAGCAAGGACCAAATACGGGTGGCAAATACATTTCACACCAAATGAAATAATTAATCCCAGATCAATGTTAAACTGGCCAATACAATCACATGGCTCTGAAATTTTAAGAGTAGCTATGTTGGACCTGATTGATAAAAATATTGAACTATCCGCTTTAGTACATGATGCTGTGATGGTTCACATTCCAAAAGCAAATTTAAAGGAGAACATATTAAAAATTAAAAATATTATGCTTGCTGCATCTGAACAAGTGATTGGTTACAGAATTCCAGTCGATGTTCAAATTATAAGAGGCCACTTTGAGCAAGAGGGTAAAGAAAAAGATAAGTGGAATTTTGTCATAGGAAAATATTATCAAACAAAGGAGGTGCAACTACAGACAGCACCCCCTGCTACAAATTAAAGCATCTGTACCAATATACTTATTAATATACTCAATATGACTACAGACACCCCCCACGTCGTAAATTTTTCAAAGACCAAGAAAGGTAAAACAAAACTTTTCATAAAAGATGTTTTTAAAAATGAAGTTGCGATTTTTGGAAAAGTTGCTGGGCTTGCTGGAGTTGGAATTTATTTAGTTGTTAAATTTAAAATGGGCCTGAGTAAAAAGGATGGGTTCTATTCTGTAACCAATAAAGACCTACAGCAATTCAAGACTACTATACATCGGAACACTAAATATGATGCTTTAAGAAAGTTGAAAGAAGAAAAATTAATCGAGTATTATTCCGACGAAAAATCGGGGAAAGCAACACAGGTAAGGTTATTAACAAATGACAAAAGATAAAAAATATAAGGTTTTAAAATTTACACCTAAGCAAGAAAAATTTATTGATAAGTATGTAAGCGACTACGGGCTTAAATCGGCAACACAATGTGCTATCGAAGCAGGGTATGAAAGATCCTCGGCTCACACTAGAGCAAGTGAGATGCTGGATTTTAGAACAAATAAAAATGTAGCTAGAGAAATAGAAAGCAGACTTGCTGCTAGACGGCAGTTATGGGATGTAACCAAAGAAAGCCATGCAGCAGAACTAACTAGAATTAGAGATGAGGCGATGGAAAAAGGACATTACGGAGTGGCTGGAAAAATGGCCGAATTGAGAGGTAAGCTGTTTGGCCTATACATTGAAAAGCATATGACATTGGAAACCAAATTGGATGAAACTGAAATGAGAGATAAATTGCTTACCTATTTTGACAACGAGGAAGATGCAAAACAGGCAGCAGAAGATTACGCAAAAGAACTGTTTGGATTAAAAAAAGATAAGCCTCAAAAGTTTTGAGGGCTGTCCAAGAAGCCGTATTATCCTGGTTCCTGATCCTCGGTCCACGCTCCAGGGTCCTTTTAGAAAGTATCTTGCACTAAATTTAACTATTCGTACCTGGTATCAATTGAGTGGGCAGCGGGATTAAGCTATACTAGAAAGATTGATAATACTCGCTAGGGCCATTTCTTTTAGGTTGGCGCCCATGAGTTACAGCCCTAGCTTCAAAAGAAAGAATATAGATAGATGGCATATGTACCAGGACCTAGAAAATTTTGGTTCAATCAAGAAATATTAGACTATGCAAATCCCTCATTATGCTCATCAGATTAGTAAGGAAAACTATAGAAATGAAGTTCAATCTATTTTAAACTTTTAATTTATGAGAAACATCTTTGATCAATATTCTCAACCAGAAAACCGCTTAACTCATGCTTTAATATCTAGCTTAAACGAAGATAAAGAATTGTTGTCTAGCTTTATAAAGAAGTTTTGTAATAATTATTTTTCTGATGTTGGTTCACTAAAAATTGATCAACAAACTTTACCAGGTCTTAAATCTTTACAAAATTTAGAAGGTGACAAAAAAGGTCTGCCCGATGGAGTTATATACAATGATGAAAAATGCTTAATTATAGAGTGTAAAATAAACCTTGAACTTACTGAAGACCAACTGATTAGACATGAAAGAACCGTTAAAAGAAAAGGCTTTGATAATACTTTTGGTCTAACAATCACAAAAGATCCTATCTCAAATATTAATTTAAAAAACTGGATACACATTACTTGGAAAGAAGTTTATAATTGGGCTCATGAGGAAAAAAGCAAATCGAATTGGTCTCTTAAATTATTAGACTATTTTAACGTAGCTGAAAATAAAATGGTAGAAGATGAATATTTAACAGAAGGTTCAATAACAGAATTCAATGGAATTCATTTTGATAAAGAAAATGAATATACATATTTAGAAGGTAAAAGACTTTTAAAGCTTTTAATTAACAAAATAAAACTAAATAAAGAATTAGAAAAACAACTTAATATAGATCTTAAATCTAAAGGGCGTGGTGGTATAAAAGATGAAGGAGCAGTTTGGGATATCTTAACTTTTAATAATTCAAAAAAAACTAATTTTACAAGCCAACCTCATGCAACAATACATATTAGCCCAGAAAATGCTGGTATGCATTTAGCAATACCAAATGGAATGTCTGGCAAATTTAAAAAGAATTTGAAGAGCCTTTCTTGGATTAAATTTGAAGAAATGGTTTTTAATATTGCAAAAAATTATAATGATAATTTTAACAATAATTCTGCATTCAGACCATCAATTGAAATACATCAAAGAAGATGGCCCAGCATCAATGCAAAATATTTTTCTGATGGAAAAGTAAATTTTGATTTGAGAACAGCTTTTAAAGAATTTGCATCAATGGCTAAACCAGAAATAAAAGTACAAAAGGAATGGCTTAAAATTGTTTATGATTTTATTCAAAATAAAAACTCCAATATACAAATCGGCTTTGGTGCAGAATTTTATTTTACTAAACACAATATGATTAATAATAAAGATGGAGATCAAGTAATTGTTAAATCACTTTTATCATTAAAACCATTGGTGGATATATTATTTAAATGAAAACAGTTTACATTTTAACCAATGAAGCAATGCCAGGTATCATTAAGATTGGTTGGACTGATAAATCTGTAGAAGAAAGAATGAAAGAATTAGATAAGACGGCTACACCATTACCGTTTACTTGTTACTTTGCTAAACGTGTAGATGAGCCAACTTTTGTTGAAGCTAAACTACATCAAGCATTTGATGAATTTAGAATAAGAGATAATAGAGAATTTTTTAGAATGTCGCCTGATCAGGCTAAAGCTGCTCTAGAGATTGCTAGTGGAGAAGATGTTACTCCAAAAGGTGATGTGGTTGAAAATGAGAGTGATAGAGCTGCACTGGATAGAGAGAGAAATAGAAATAGATTTAATTTTGCCCAAATTGGAATTGAAGTAGGTGAAACTTTAGAGTTTAAAAAAGATCCATCTATTACAGCTAAAGTTTTAGAAAATGATCAAATAGAATTTAGGGGAAAAAAAACATCATTATCACCAGCAGCATTAATAATTGTTCAAGAGATGGGTTACACTTGGAGTAAAATAGCAGGACCTCAATTCTGGATGTATAAAGGAAAAACACTTTATGAGTTGAATCAAAATAAATGAAAAAAATTAGTTGGTCGAATCACATCATAAGTTTACTGGTTTCATTAGTTTTTATTCCTTTAGCTATATTAGGACAAGTAGGTGGAAACTATATTGGAAACTTTATTGTTTGGTTTAATGACTATATTTCCTGGTGGAACTTTCCTAGTTTTATTAAGATTATAATAAGCTCTTTTATTTCAGGAGTTATTGCTGGATATTTTTCAGCATTTATAATTTTGAAGATTTATAAAAAAGTCATTGTAAATACTGCAACAATATTACCAGCAGCATTAATAATTTTTGCTATCTTGGGTGATCTTTCTTTTGTAATAAAAAATGGCTTTGACCTAGATACACTTGGTCATTTTATTACAAACGGTTTAACAATCTATATATATTACTCAACGCTAAAAGGGCTCAAAGATATTTGATGAAAAAACTATTTTCCGTGATTTTGGTTATCTGTTCTTTGTTAGGTGGGAATGCTTATGCAGAAAAAACTTATTTGATTTGCAAAGAAATTAATAAGACTAAAATTGATACATATTCGTTCGATAATGAGTTTGTTTATTCAGGAGCTGCAAAATATAAGATACTTTCTAATACAGATAGCGTTTATGCCTCATTTGAAAACGACCCTGATAAAGAGTGGGGGTTCATTAGAATAGATCGTATCACAGGTTCTTTAGAAAGAGCACATGGACTAATCTTGCCTGGAGAAGATAAAAAAGGAGTTATAATGCTAAAAAAAAATATGGTATTTGAAATTTTTTACAATTGTGAAAAAACAGAAAAAAAATTTTAATATGAAGTCAGTAAAATGAAAAATAATATTAAAAAAGGAATATTTAGAATTTATTTACTAGTTTGGGCTTTTTGGTTTGTGTTAGGTTTCTCTGACTTCTTCAACAAAGGTCAGTTGGATTTATCCGATGGAGAAATCGAACAGTTTCTAATAATGGCTATCATAGTCCCACTAGTTATTTTATTTGCCACCAAGTGGATCGTGAAAGGTTTTGAAAATAAATGAAAAGATTCGAATATAAAATATTAGATGCTGCTGTAATTGAACCTCATAAAGAGTCAGAAGAGTTCGATTTAAGATACGAAGAAGCTAGAGAAAAAATGTTAAATCAATATGGAAAAAAAGGGTGGGAGCTTGTTACAATTGATAAAGACCCAACCAACGGTATTAAATATATTTTCAAAAGAGAATATTTTCAAAAGAGAAGTTAAAATGAAAAAACTTTTAGGGATCATACTTTTGGGCTTGTTTATAACATCAAACGCATATTCAGAGTATTTGATGACTTCTAAAATGAGAGGAACTGATTGGGGTTTTTTTGGATTTTCAGGTAAAAATGTTAGCGTAGATGTTGAGAAGATTGGTGGTAAATTCTACCCACTTTATTATGAGGATCGATCTATATTTATTGAAGAGGAGAGAGT
>Ga0075110_1001178_pt1 | contig 11413 bp, 9 predicted proteins | sample AntAceMetag02UK8_FD_69799 | JGI IMG/M metagenome (GOLD analysis project Ga0075110, IMG submission 69799) | Saline lake microbial communities from Ace Lake, Antarctica - Antarctic Ace Lake Metagenome 02UK8 | ecosystem: Environmental > Aquatic > Non-marine Saline and Alkaline > Saline | place... | reverse complement strand
TTGGCTGTGAAGACCTACGCAAAGGAAAGGGCTTGTTAGCCACTCAGGTACTGTTGTAGCGGCCCAGATACAAAAAAAGGTAGATTTTCAACCAGGTATCAACTAAAGGCGGGTGTCTATTGTGGGAGCGTCGCCCTGTAAGCAAAGTAGATTTTCTGCGCCCAATTGGCCTAGTCAGTATTGTGAAATGAGACCACCACGTAGATGATGCGGCTCGTCGTGTGGATACAATGATTTTTCACTACAGTCAACAAGGAATTCACATGCATGCAATTTCAAGCAAGCAGATGCTCAAAAGTGCCATTTTTGTCAGTGTTGCGCTGATGGTGCTGTCAGGTTGCTCCGATGCAGGCCCAGCGGTTGCGAGCAACTCCTCGTGCAAGTTGAAGAGTTCCAGTGTTGAGTACGATAAATCGCGTATGTGCGTTTACACCTGTCCAGGTGGTGAGCTTGAAGGAAGAACTCGCACAGCGGCCCAGGGCCCTTGTCTTGATTACGTGCCAAGTGCCAAATAATTGAACGTCAGTTGGTTGTCCAGTCGGTGTGGATGTGGTCATCAGGTTGGTGAGATAAAAGTTTCATTGTTGTCACGGTGTTTTTCAACACCTTGATGCCGGTCATGGTCAGCAGGCCAATGTGAGCGGCGGTGAAAAAATCAGGTGATGCTCCTCGCACAGAACCCTAAAGACCCGGTATGGACATGTTTGCATTTCTTGTCTGATTGTTCCTCATTCCTTGGGTTGGTGGGACATGAGTGGGACAAGATGTCCAAACCGTGGCTTAGCGATTCGATAGGGGAGAAAGCTTCGCAGTTTTCATGGCTTTGGTGCGGCTTACAACAAACATGAGTGGACTTGTGCGATGAACCAAAGTGGGATACGGATGTCTCCCATGTTTTTCATCTCTACCTGTTGCTGTGGTGGACACCGTCGTCGGCCATTTGGCGTTCTCATTCAAGCTGTCCTGGCTGTATGTTGAATGTTGAATGTTGAATGTTCAAGAGCTTATCTGTATGCGTTATGACGCACTTTTTATATTTAAAAAGGATTGGTGTTAAGGTGTAAATAGGTCAAGCAGATTTAAGAAGATGCAAAAGCCATAAGCGGTTCTGTTGTTCGACTTGTATACATCGATCGCCATATTTTCATTTCTGCAACCCTTATAAAAAGACGTCATCCACTTGCTGGTGTCGTCAATGGCATCCCCCCAAATCATCAGACATATCTCACAAGTTCATGCATTCACAACCATGCAGAGAACACCAGTGAGCACAACGATCAACCACCAATTCAAACTCGCCGCGCGCCCCCACGGCAACGACAAGTCCACCGACTGGAGCTGCACCGAAGAAGCCGTGCACGCACCAACCAAAGGCGAAGTCGTTATTTAAATCTGGCACCTATCACCCGATCTCGCCATGCGCGGCTAAACGTTCGCGTTGCCTCAAACCGCGCATTTTTAAACCCTAACCTTTTATCACTCACTAGGAATTCACATGAAAAAAGTACTGATTGTTTTAACCTCACACGACAAACTTGGCGACACCGGTGCCAAGACCGGCTTCTGGCTGGAAGAGTTTGCTGCGCCCTACTACGCGCTCAAAGACGCAGGTGTGGTCTTGACGCTGGCCTCTCCGTTGGGCGGGCAGCCCCCTATTGACCCCAAGAGCGACGACGCTGGCTCGCAGACCGAAGCCACCCTGCGCTTCAAGACAGACACATCCGCCCAAGGCTTGTTGGCGAGTACGCTTAAATTGAAAGACGTATCAGCAGCCGACTTTGACGCCGTGTTCTACCCCGGTGGTCATGGCCCCTTGTGGGATCTGGCAGAAGACGCCACCTCGATCGCCCTGATTGAAACCATGCTGAAGGCCGGCAAGCCCGTGGCCGCGGTGTGTCACGCTCCTGGCGTGTTGCGCCATCCCAAAGGGGCGGACGGCCAGTCCGTGGTGAAGGGCAAGAAAGTCACCGGTTTCACCAACACTGAAGAAGAGGCCGCCGGTCTGACCGCCGTCGTTCCGTTCCTGGTGGAAGACATGCTGACGCAAAACGGAGGCGTGTATTCCAAAGCTGCCGACTGGCACCCACATGTGGAAATAGACGGCTTGCTGATCACAGGACAAAACCCGGCGTCGTCCGAGCCAGTGGCCAAGGCCTTGTTGGCGACACTGGGTTGATCCAAACGCCCTCCACACCGGAGGGCGTCACCGTTCAACGTTGATAGAAGCGCCAGCGCACACGCGCATTCACCACCGAGGCGGGTGTCGTTTTAACGGTGCGCTGGACGTCGTTTAGTGGGACCCACTTCGGCTTCCAATGTGTCATTCGCCTCTTGGCGCGTCGGCATCTTGTGGCGTTTACGACCTGACACCAGCCAAAAGATACGCTCTAGGGGCTTTGAAACCCCACCAGAGCCATCAATATGATGGTGGCTTTGCTGCTAAGGTCTGCTGTACCTGCTTGTTAGGTGGCTGACGGTGTGAGGCCGTCGGGGTTGTCGTGGTGGTATGAGGTAACGCGCTCAACCTCGTGTTTACTGCCCAACACCACACTGACGCGTTGGTGCAAGGCCGTGGGAACGATGTCCAAAATGCGCTCATGGCCATTGGTGGCAGCGCCACCAGCTTGCTCAATGAGCCAGCTCATGGGATTGGCCTCGTACATCAGGCGCAGCTTGCCAGCCTTGTTGGGCTCGCGCTTGTCCCACGGGTACAGGAACACCCCGCCTCGTGTGAGTATGCGGTGGACGTCTGCCACCATGCTGGCAATCCAGCGCATATTAAAGTCTTTACCGCGCGTGCCTTCAGCGCCTTGCAAGCATTCATCTATGTAGCGTTTAACAGGTGCATCCCAATGCCGCATATTGCTCATGTTGATGGCAAACTCTTGTGTATCAACAGGTATGCGAACGTTTTCAGATGTCAGTACAAACGAGCCCTGTTCTCGGTCAAGTGTGAACATGGCCACGCCGTTGCCGACAGTCAACACCAAAGTTGTTTGCGGACCGTAGACGCAGTAACCTGCGGCAACTTGTGTGTTGCCGGCTTGCAAAAAGTTATCTTCTGTAACGCCTGCAGAATTGTCAGGCTTTTTGAGGACACTAAAAATAGTGCCAATGCTGACATTGACATCGATGTTGCTCGAGCCATCCAATGGGTCAAACAGCAGCAGGTACTCGCCTTGTGGGTAGCGGTTGGGTACCAAGTGGATACCGGACATTTCTTCGCTGGCCATGGCCGCCAAGTGGCCGCCCCATTCATTGGCTTCTATCAACACCTCGTTGGCGATGATGTCTAGTTTCTTTTGAATCTCGCCTTGAATATTCTCAGTTTCTGTGGTGCCCAACACGCCGCCAAGTGCACCTTTCGTCACTGACAGGCTGATGCTCTTGCACGACCGTGCCACCACTTCTAGCAGCAAACGCAGTTGCGGTGGCAAAGAGCCATGTGTTCGCTCTTGTTCAATGAGGTAGCGGGTAAGCGAAATTTTTTGGGTGGCCATGACGTGCTTTCTAATTGGGCGGTGAGCTGTGTGAGCTGGGTGTTTATGCTGTGGTCAAGGCGCGACCAACCACTTCGCGCACGTCTGCGCTGAGGTTGGGTTTGGCAGCCACGCGTTCAATGGCGGCATGAGCCGCCGCCTTGTAGGGCTGCGCCAAAATTTCCCAGCGGTCTAGCGCGCGAGCCAAACGTGCTGCTATTTGTGGGTTGAAGGCGTCTAGCTCCAGCACCTTATCTGCCCACAGCACGTAGCCTGCTGCGTCAGGGCGGTGGAAGGCGGCAGGATTGGCTTGGCAAAAGGTAGACAGCACGCTGCGCGCGCGGTTGGGGTTGCGCATGTTGAAATCAGGGTGCTTGAGCAGTTGTTTCACATTGGGTAGCACGTTGCCCATGCGGTCTGAACGCGCGCTTTGCAAGGCAAACCACTTGTCTAGAACCAAGGGTTCGTTGTGAAACAGGTCATAGAACTTGGTCAAAACGTGGTTGGCCTCTGGGCTGTCCGCGTGCACCAGCGCTGCCATGGCACCAAAGCGGTCCGTCATGTTGTTGGCATTCGTAAACCGCTGCAGTGCTGCATGGGCCCATGTGTTACCGCCATCTGATTGCTCAGCCAATACCAAGTTGGCCAATGCCAAATTGGCCAGTGCACGCCTGCCCATGCTGGTGGCGCTTGTGTTAAATGTTTGTGTGGCGTTGTAAGTGTTAAAGGCCAACGCCCACTCGGGCGTCAAGGCTTTCGCCAGTTGCAAGCGCAGAGACTCACGCACGGCATGAATTTGCTGCGGATCCACGGCTTGCAGTTGTTCTGCAATATACGATTCGCTGGGCAGTGTGAGGACCAGCTCTTTGAACGACGCGGCCAATTGCGTGTTGTTCAAAACGCTGCGCAGCGCATCAACATAAGGCACATCTGGTGTGATGGTCTCGTTGCTGCGAATGGCGCTTAGTAGCCGCGTTAATGCCAAACGCTGAGCTGCCTCCCATTGGTTAAAAGGATCGCTGTCGCAAGCCAGCAAGTGCAGCCACTGCTCGTCTGACATGACGATGTCTAGTACCACTGGCGCACTAAAACCACGCAGCACAGAGGGCACGGCGTCTTGTGTGATGTTGGTAAAGGTAAAGCGTTGGCTGGTGTCTTTGAGTACCAGCGTACGTGAGGTAGGGGTGTGGTCGTCGCCAGGCATGGCCAATGGCAAAGCGCTCCCATCAATGCCCACCAAGCCGACAGTGACTGGTATGACAAAAGGGTCTTTAACGGGCTGGTTGGGCGTTGCCGCGCAGCTTTGACGCAGCTCAAAAGTGTAGGTGCTGGCGCTGCTGTTGTGCTCGCCCACTACATGCAAGCGAGGTGTGCCAGCTTGGCTGTACCAACGCTTGAATGTTGCTAGGTTGTCAGCCAAGGCCGAGTTGGGGTTGGCGTCTGCAATGGCCTGCGCGAAGTCGTCGCAAGTAACGGCTTGGCCGTCAAAGCGCTCAAAGTACAAGGCCATGCCTTTGGCAAATCCATCGCGTCCTACCAAGGTGTGCATCATGCGCACCACTTCGGCACCCTTTTCGTAAATGGTGACGGTGTAAAAATTGTTGATTTCTTCGTATTGATCAGGTCGCACTGGGTGGGCCATCGGGCCTGCATCCTCAGGAAATTGTGCTGTGCGCAGCACGCGCACATCTTCAATGCGTTTGACCGCGCGCCCTGAGGCACTGTCAGCCATGTCTTGGCTGAACTCTTGGTCGCGGAAAACGGTGAGTCCTTCTTTAAGTGAAAGCTGAAACCAATCACGGCAGGTGATGCGGTTGCCGGTCCAGTTGTGGAAGTACTCGTGTGCAACCACGCTTTCAACGTTAGAGAAATCGGCATCGGTGGCTGTCGAGGGACTGGCCAAGACAAACTTGGTGTTGAAGATATTCAAGCCCTTGTTTTCCATGGCGCCCATGTTGAAGTCGCTGGTGGCCACAATCATGAAGCGCTCAAGGTCTAAGGGCAGGTTGAAGCGCGTCTCGTCCCAAGCCATGCTGGCCATGAGCGATTGCATGGCGTGTTCTGTCTTGTCAAGGTCACCCGGGCGCACGTAAATTTGTAGCACATGGTCGTTGCCGTTGCGCGCGGTCACGCGCTGCTCACGGCACACCAGTTGGCCAGCGACCAGTGCAAACAAGTAGCTGGGCTTTGGGTGTGGGTCCACCCATTTGGCAAAGTGGCGGCCATCTGGGAGTGTGCCGCTGTCAACCAAGTTGCCGTTGGACAGCAGCACGGGAAAGGCAGCCTTGTCAGCGCGCAAGGTCACCGTGTAGGTGGCCATCACGTCTGGGCGGTCTAGGAAATAGGTAATGCGCCTGAAGCCTTGTGCTTCGCATTGTGTGAAAAAACAATCGCCACTCATGTACAAGCCCATCAGCTGGGTGTTGGTGCTCGGGTCGCACGTGGTGAGAATTTCTAGGTCAAACGCCTCAAGCCCTTCTGGCAAGCTCTCAAGTACGAGCTGGCTGCCGTCTTTTTTGAAACTGCAGCCCTGCCCGTTGACCAGCACACGTGTGGGGGTTAGGTCTTCGCCGTCTAAGCGCAGCGCGCTGGCTTCTATGTCACCATTTCGGCGCACGCGCATTTTGTTGAGCACACGAGTCTTGGTGGCGTCTAGGTCAAACCCCAGCTCCACGCTGTCAATCCAAAATGCGGGCGCTTGGTAGTCGTCGCGTTTGACCAGCGTGCTGACACTCGCCTCTTGTGCGATGTCATCTGTAACGGCTTCTTGCATGGCTAAATCCCTAACATTTTCTATGGTGCAACAGCGCTTAAACGCCTTGTTTTAATGAGGCTTGAATAAACATATCTAAGTCGCCGTCCAACACTTTTTGCGTGTTGGTGGCCTCAACTCCAGTGCGTAAATCTTTGATGCGACTTTGGTCCAATACGTACGACCGAATTTGGTGTCCCCAGCCTACATCTGTTTTGCCGTCTTCGAGTTTTTGTTGTTCGTCCTGGCGCTTACGCATTTCTAGGTCATACAGTTTGGACCTCAGGCGCTTCCAAGCCACATCGCGGTTGCCGTGTTGGCTGCGCCCGTCTTGGCACTGCACCACAGTTCCCGTGGGAATGTGGGTTAACCGTACAGCCGAGTCCGTTTTATTAATGTGCTGACCGCCTGCGCCGCTGGCTCGGTAGGTGTCCGTGCGCACATCAGACGGGTTGATGTCTATTTCAATGGAATCGTCAACCTCTGGGTAAACAAACACCGATGCAAACGAGGTGTGTCGTCCGCCCGCTGAGTCAAATGGCGACTTACGCACCAGGCGGTGTACGCCGCTTTCTGTGCGTAACAAGCCAAACGCATACTCGCCATCCACTCTGATGGTGGTGCCTTTGATACCAGCTATGTCGCCAGGTGTTTCGTCTTCAATGGTTGTTTTGAAGCCTTGGCGCTCTGCGTAACGCAGGTACTGGCGCATCAAAATGCTGGCCCAATCACAAGCCTCGGTACCACCCGCACCAGATTGGATGTCAATAAAACAATTGCTGGGGTCTGCTGGCTGGTTGAACATGCGGCGAAATTCAAGGCGCTCAACAACACCCAACAGTGCGTCAGCGTCATCTTGAATCATCAGCAGGCCTGCGTGGTCGTCTTGCGACATCTCAAACAGCTCTGCGTTGTCTGTCAGGTCGGTGCCGAGTTTGAATAAAACCCCAACGACGTCGTCCAAGGATTTTTTTTCTCTCCCTAGGTCTTGGGCCCGCTTTGGGTCATTCCAAACGCTTGGATCTTCTAAGGCCGCCTCAACTTCGCTTAGGCGCGCAGCTTTGCTATCAACGTCAAAGATACCTCCGTAACTCACCAACTCGCAGTTGCAAGTCGTCGAGGAGGTTTGACAGGGCGTTTAGGTTTTCGGCTTCCATGATGGTCTCAGTGCTTTAGCGGCGTGGGTTGTTGTAGCGGTGATAACACACAGGTGTTACACACAGCCCATTATTTTCTCATGGTTGGGGCCCTTATTTGCCCAATCTGTTACGCCTTAGCTAAAAACGCTTCAATCATGGCCGCCAATTGCTCGGGTTGGTCGTGGTGCAGCATATGGCCTACATCGTCCATGCACTCAATGCTGAGGTCTGGGATGTGGTGCACGCGTTGCATAAACTCCTCACGTGTGAACTTGTTTTTCCACCACGTCAACAGGCTGTCTTCCTCAGCGTGGACAAACAAGGTAGGCGCCGTGATGTGTTGGTAGCAAGCGACCGTTTCATCAACTTGAAATAGGTTGGCCCCCACCACTTTGTGTGCGGCATGACCCAGCACCTGCCACTGGTCATGCGCAGTCATCTCAGACCATTCGCCAGCCAACCACTGTGCTTTGTCTAAGCTAAGACGTGGGTTGGTTTTCATTAAGCGGGCCACCACAGCGTCGCGGCTGGCATAGCTGCGCAAGTCCATTTCGCCGCGGCCAAACTTGGCCAATTCGTCCAGCCATTGTGCATAGCGCGTGGGCGCTTGCGCGGCTTGCGTGCTGGCCAAACCAAACCCTTCAAGGTTGACCAGTTTGCGGATGCGCTGTGGCCTGACCCCTGCATACATGGTGGCAATGTGCCCACCCATGCTGTGGCCTACCAAGTCAACTGTTTGCGCAGGTGCCAGCAAGTCCATCAAGGCGTCTAAGTCGGCCAAGTAGTCGGCGAACCAAAAGTTGTCTGTGTTGGGCGTGTCGGTCAAGCCAAATCCGCGCCAGTCAGGCGCCACTATCCAGCGGTCCTTGGCCAAGGCGTCCACCATGAACTGAAAAGAGGCGCCTACATCCATCCAGCCATGGACCAATACCAAAGGGGCCACGCCAGCCTCGGGCGTGCCCCAGCTGCGGTAGTGGTAGCGCAGGTGACGGATTGGAACGAAATGGCTGTGGCTTGTGCGTTTTACTTGGTACATTGCTTGCATCTTAGAAGGAATAAGCCGTGCCCAAAACTACCAAGCGTCAACCGAGAGACAACCCGCCTTCCGTGGTGGGTGACTTTTACCAACCTATGTGGGCTTCGTTTCGCTGGGCAGTGCCCAAGCGATTCAACATGGCGCAATGGTGCGCCCAGCGCTGGGCAGGGCTGCCAGATGCCCATGACCGTGTTGCTGTCATACAGCAAGCGTCTGATGAGTTTGGCCCTGCTGGTTTAGGTGCTTGCACCGAATTCAGCTATGCGCAGCTCTACGCTCAGGCCTGCCAATTGGCACATGGTTTGAACAAGTTGGGAGTTCGCCCAGGGCAGCGCGTGGCCATTGTGATGCCCCAGCGGTTTGAAACGGCGGTGGCCTATATGGCGGTGTTGCAGCTGGGCGCTGTCGCCATGCCGCTGTCCCAGCTGTTTGGCGTAGATGCCTTGCAATTCCGTTTGCAAGACAGCCAGGCTTCAGCGGCAATTGTGGATGCCTCTACTTTGGCTGGGTTGCTAGACGCTGCGCCGGCGTGCCCTGACTTAGAGCATGTGATTGGTGTGGGTGTTGACACAAAGCGTAACGTTGAGGCTGCAAAAACGCAGACAACCGCCAGGCTTGCGCTGCATGACTGGGAGGATGTGTTGCACGTTCAAGCGGTCTCATTCAATATGGCCAACACGTTGGCAACAGACCCTGCAGTGCTCATTTACACCAGCGGCACCACTGGGAACCCCAAGGGAGCGTTGATTCCGCACAGTGCGCTAATTGGCAATTTGACTGGCTTCATATGCAGTCAAAATTGGTTTGGCTATGACCCCTCGCAGCACGTCGTTGCCCCTAATGGCTTGCCGTCAGAGCCTAGTTACCGCACCGTGTTTTGGAGCCCCGCTGATTGGGCTTGGACAGGCGGGCTCATGGATGCTTTGCTTCCTAGTTTGTGTATGGGGCGCCCTATTGTGGCGTTCGCCGGCCGGTTTACGCCAGAGGTGGCATTCGAGCTGTTGCAGCGCCACCAAGTGACGCATAGCTTTTTGTTTCCTACGGCGCTCAAGGCCATGATGAAGTCGTATGCGCACCCATCCAAGCTGTTCAAGCTCAAGCTGCAAGGCCTCATGAGTGCGGGCGAGGCTGTGGGTGATGCGGTGTTTGATTGGTGTCACAGCGAGCTGGGCGTGGTGGTTAATGAGATGTTTGGCCAAACCGAGATCAACTACATCGTGGGCAATTGCGCCATGAATCACCAAGCGGTTTACAACAGCGCAGGCCAGCGCGTCGCCATTGGGTGGCCGGCCAAGCCGGGCAGCATGGGTAAAGGCTACCCCGGTCATACAGTGGCAGTTATCAACGCCAACAACCAGCCCTGTGCTGACGGCGACATAGGCGAGGTGGCGGTCTACCGCACCGCTGAAGATGGCCAGCCAGACCCCGTATTTTTTATAGGCTATTGGCGCAATGATGCGGCCACTGCGGGTAAGTACTCGGGCAATTGGTGCCGCACCGGCGACCTGGCCACCCGCGATGTAGACGGCTACCTCTGGTACGCAGGGCGTGCTGATGACATGTTCAAATCTGCAGGCTACCGCATTGGGCCGGGTGAGATTGAAAACTGTTTGCTCAAACACCCCAGCGTTGCCAACGCCGCAGTCGTCCCCCAACCCGATGCCCAGCGCGGCGCTGTGGTGAAAGCGTTTGTTGTTTTGTCTCCTAGCGCATTAAAGGCTTGCGTCAACTTAAACGCCACACAACTGCACGTTTGGCAGGCCGACTTGGTAGGGCAGTTGCAACGCCATGTGCGCGGTAAGTTAGCACCCTACGAGTACCCCAAGCAGGTTGAGTTTGTCGACAGCTTGCCTATGACGACAACGGGCAAAGTGCAGCGACGCGTGCTGCGCCTGTTGGAGCAAAGTCGCTGGGAGGAGACGCAGACGTTGAAAAGCCTAGGCCGTTAGATTGAGCAACGAGCCTAAGCAGGTGGTGTTGTGAGTTGGCCAATGGCTTGGCCAGCTGTTGGGTTGTCTTACCGTTGAGGCGCGGGCTCGGCGACAAAAATTTCAACGCGGCGGTTGAGCGCGCGCCCGTTTGCCGAGGCATTGTCTGCTGTGGGGCTGGTTTCGCCGTAGCCTTTGGTGCTCATGCGAGCCATGGCCACACCCTTGGCCGCGAGGTAGTCGCGTGTGCTGAGTGCGCGGTCTTGAGACAAGCGCATATTAGACGCCGCACTGCCCACGCTGTCGGTGTGTCCTTCTATGACAACAACGGATACCGGATTGGCCATCAGGCTAGAGGCAAAAGTGCCCAAAATAGTTCCAAAAGCAGGGCTTACTGCGTACCGGCCAGACTCGAATGACACGTCGCTAGGAATGTCTAGTTTGAGTCGGTTGTCGTCGGTTTTAACAACTGTGATGCCAGTGCCTTGCGTGGCTTTCTCCATGGCGGCTTTTTGCTCCTGCATCCGGGTAGACCAAATGTGTCCACCGATAGCGCCGGCAGCCGCGCCTATCAGCACACCTTTTTCAGCGCCATCTTTGCCATCTAGTGCCCCACCCAGCAGCGCGCCGCCCAGTGCGCCAATGAGGCTGCCTGTGCCAGTGTCGCGCTGAGTTTGTGTGGTCTCGCAGCCAAGCAATGCCAGCACGGCCGCCCCTGCAACAAAGCTTTGGGCTGCGCGTGTGGTTAAGCTGCGCCTTGTGGGGGTTGCCACGCATGTGACATCTGGGCTACTGTTTAAAAGTTGTTGCATGATTAAACTCCTTGTACATGGCAGCGAACAACCGCTGCACCAAGCGTCAATATTACTACTATTGATTTAATTAAAGGTCGATTGACGGTTGTAAGTCACGCGAACCTGTCTTGTAAGGAGCTTCTCAATGGCACAAGCCGTATACCCGTTAACCACTTTGGGCCAGTCCGATTTGAAGGTTGGTCCCATTTGTTTGGGCACCATGACGTTTGCTGAGCAGGTCGATCAGGCCACAGCGTTTGACATCATGAGTTGTGCCCTGGAGGC
>Ga0075110_1001177_pt1 | contig 11414 bp, 9 predicted proteins | sample AntAceMetag02UK8_FD_69799 | JGI IMG/M metagenome (GOLD analysis project Ga0075110, IMG submission 69799) | Saline lake microbial communities from Ace Lake, Antarctica - Antarctic Ace Lake Metagenome 02UK8 | ecosystem: Environmental > Aquatic > Non-marine Saline and Alkaline > Saline | place... | reverse complement strand
CTTGATAAGTGCCGAGTTGAAACCAAGGTGATCATCCCTGAATATGAAGATGGCGCAATGTTCATTGAAGATTAGTTTTAAATTAACCTTCATATATGTTCAGTAAAAAACGAGGACCACTGGTCCTCGTTTTTCTTGATTTTCGAAAGGAGATATAAATGCTAGTATATAACAATGTTATACGTGAAAGTGACTTAACTTCACGGGATCCTAAAGTAAACAATAAAGTACTCACTGTAAAATGCGATCTCCTAATTTCCGACAAATGCACGGGAACCTTTCGCAAAAAAAGAAAATCAATTGCAATAGAGCGTTCATTAAACTCAGGTAAAGATATTTGCGCCTCTTGCTTTAATGAGTTAAAAGATGAAAATATACCAGAACAAAGTAACAGATATGAATCTGACAGTTCTTTTTTCAAAACTATTGATTCTGAATACAAAGCATACGCATTAGGACTAATTGCAGGTGGAATTTTCTTTATAGGGAAAGAGATAAGTATAAAATTAAACTATTTTGATAATCATTTGATACAAGATATAATTCCAGCATTTGGAGTAAAGTTTCAATCAGAGAAATATGATTATTTGTCTGGCTTTACAATATCATCTGCTAACACAATTGATGATATATGCGGCCATCTTAAAATCAAGACCGGTGATAGGTGTCATCAAGTATGTTTCCCAGATTTGAACGAAGTTTCTCTAAAATGGGCATTCGTGAGAGGCCTAGTTGATGTAATGGGAGATATAGTTCAAGTACCAATGAATTTAGAAGTTTCTCAAAAAATGAGAACGTCGATTGAAGATTTATTTGGAGCATCTTTTGATTCGTCTCCATTGAATTCTCTAGATTTTCTAGGGAAAGTATACGAAGATGCAAGAATTTATTTAGCAAGTAAACATGACGTGTATCTAGATTTAGCTGCACTTCAGCCTTCTGTTAATCGCAGACCTCGTCCCCTTGGAGAATTGCTAGAAGATCCTCTCAATGGCAAGGCGGGCCGAGATGAATATTTCACATATGCACTCGCTCATGAAAATGCAAAAGCTCCGTTCAAAGAGAGGATTAGTGACAGCGGATATGACTTGACAGTTGTAGAGAAGGTTAAGGAAGGCCCTGGTTGGGAGCTTTGGAACACTGGGGTCAAGGTTAAACCTGCAGAAGGTTGGTATTTTGATATGGTTCCCAGAAGCTCGATGTCAAAACGAGGATATATACTAGCCAATTCAGTTGGTATAATTGACAGAGCATATACTGGTCCGATCATGGCAGCATTTAAGAAAACAGAGCCGGATGCTGAAGATATAAAGCCTGGTGAAAGGTTGGTTCAAATTATACCAAGACCAATAGTTCACTTCAAATTTGAACTAGTGGAAGAGTTAGATGAGACAGTTAGAGGCGCTGGCGGATTTGGCAGCACTGGTTAAATTGAAAAATAAATAGTTGTAGGAGTAAATATGTTTAGTTATGCAGTAGCTTTAAAGCCAGTAGTGCTGGCAGGTGGGATAGAGAATCTGGATGAAACAAAGAAGGCTTTATTTAAAGCTTTACTTGAAATGACATCACATTTTTTCAAGGCCACTCCAGAGATTGATGATGTGGAAATCCGAGATGATTTCACACTTGTGTTGAAGTCCTCAGTAGATGTTTGGGATATCATATCGGGAAGATTGGGAGAGTCTGCGATAGTGAGCCGACTGTGACGATATCACCTGAAGTCTCTCAGGTGATATCTAAATTTGTCAGTGAGGGAAGGTCATTCATATCGTTAGATGTGTATTGTAAACTTGGACAACACTTTGACAGTAGCTGCAACCCTATTCACGATCAGGTTAGAGAGGCATACTCAACACCATTGATGGCAAACTATCTTTGTCGCTGGGCTAACTTGAAATTAGAAGGAGGCGGATATGCAAACGTATGGAAATATTACGTCCCCAAAAGCACTGTAGTCAACTATAAAATCAAAAATTACAATACTATAGCTGGAGATACCAATTCATTGATTTTGACGAAAGAGATGCTTGGTCATTTTTCACTTCTAGAATGTGATATGAGTTTTGTTATTCGAGAAGGCAGTATATTGCTAAGCCTTAAGGAAGATAAGAGATATCCTAGATTAAAAATCGGCAATGAATTTGCAATCGCATGGCAGGATGTAATTGATGCTGAACTTAGCTCAGTAGATGAGTTCAATGTATCAGTGCAACCAAATCAAATTGAAATAACAAAAAGCCATCAGGAATCACAATGAGCACCATGTTAAAAGAAAAGAAGCCATCACTTATGGAAACTTATCCTTTCCCGACATCTAGACCTGGAACGGAGGATGCTTTAGAAAAGGTTGACAATGCCTTTGACAGCGGCAAAAGGTTCGTTTTGATTGACGCCCCCACAGGGTGTCATGCAGCGGGCACAGAAATCATTATGCACAATGGTCACCTGAAAAAAGTTGAAGAGATTGAGGTTGGAGACAATCTCATGGGTCCTGATAACGAAAGTAGAGAGGTCCAACATCTTTGCAGAGGCAGAGACACTATGTATAAAATTATTCCACTCAGAGGTGGAGACCCATTTATCGTAAATGGCGACCATATTTTATCACTGAGATCGACTAATGAGCGCTCGACGGCTGCCCGTCAACATAGACGTGGAACTCCTAAAACAGGAAATGAATATATAAATATATCTGTAAACGATTACTTGAAATGTAGTAAAACTTTCAAACACATGTGGAAGTTATACAGAGTTGCTATTGATAACTGGAACAATGAAGAGGGTTTAGAGATTGATCCATATTTTCTAGGACTTATGCTTGGCGATGGAAGTATGAAGAAGGGTGTCGGCCTGACAACCATGGATATTGAGATAGAGGATGAGTTGCGAAAGCAAGCAGCGCAGCATGGCTTAGGTGTACGAGTAGAAACTAAAAAGGATAATGTGGCGTCCACTTACTATGCAACTGCAGGTATACAGGGCCCGTCCGGAAGAAATGAGTTGATTAACAAATTACGCCAAGTGAATCTATTTGGCCGAGGTGCAGGGGATAAATTCATTCCCTATGCATACAAGTTGTCCAACAAGGAGTCTCGATTGGAAATCCTTGCAGGCTTGATGGACTCAGATGGATCCATGGGCGGCAACTGTTTTGACTTCTGTGTTAAGTCTAGACCACTGTGCGAAGATACTGCATTTGTAGCACGTTCATTAGGCTTGCAAGTTACAAGTTCTGTTAAAGTGGTCAATGGAACGGAGTATTTTAGAATTAATATATCTGGACATACAGATGTTATTCCGTGCAGGCTGAGTAGGAAACAAGCGAAGCCTAGAAGTCAAAAGAAGAACCCTATGGTAACTGGTTTTAAAATAGAGAAACTGGGCACCGATGATTATTATGGTTTCCATTTAGATAAGGATCATCTCTATTTGCTAAGTGATTTTTGCGTTACTCATAACAGCGGGAAAAGTGGGCTAGCCGTTGCTTTTGCTCGACGTGAGAACTCTGTAATATTAACTCCAACAAAGCTGTTGCAAAAACAATATGCAGAGACGGATGTTTTCGACAAAGAATATTCTATATTTGGTAAATCAAATTATAATTGTGGACTGCCTGGTCTTACCCATATGACGGTGGACCAGGCAGTGTGCGTTTCCGACAAGGTCACACATGAATCTCGAAATCTGATAAAGATAGATGATTTACCAAAAGAGCAGAAAGGTTGTGCATCAGCATTGAAAGATAAATGTGTTGAAGCGGAGACTTGCGAGTATTACAAGAAAGTAAGAAGTATTGGAAAGGTTCCAGGGGCCATTGCCAATTATGATTTAGTTTATCGATTGAAAAAATACCCTGGTCAAAAATGGGGTGCGGATCTAGGTGATACCCTTGTCATGGACGAAGCTCACCAATTGATAGACAAGGTCAGAGAGATATTTGGATTTAAGTATTCAAACTTTGCAGCAAACAGATTGCTAGGACCTTCTGGTAAACGAAAGAAGAATGAATCTCCAATAGCTTGGCTGAAGCGTTCATTGACTGTAGCTCAAACGAAGTTCCATATGGAGAAGGATGCTAAGAAAAGTGCCCGGTATGATAATTTTGTAAAGCGCGCAGGCAGCATACTCCAGCAAGATATTGAAGACGAACAGAAATTCTTCATTGAAGATAAAGGCCAAGAGATAGAAATCAAGCCACTTGACATGAGGTTCTTAAAAGGGAAAGTATTCTTCCCTTTTAAGAAGATAGTGATGCTATCAGCAACATTTCCAGATAATTTCAGAGAAGTGTTTGGCATCAAGGATGAAGAGAGTGAGGTAATTACAATACCCTCTCAGTTCGACAAAGCAAAACGGCCAATTCTCTTTGCTAAAAATCTCCCTTCTTTGAATAGAAGTTCAGTCTTAAAGAAGGGAGATGAGTCAATGCAGTTGTTAGATTTGATATTAAAGCGTCATAAAAATCACAAAGGAATTGTTCATACTGGGAACTACAAGTTCATGGATCAATTGAGAGCTTTATATCAAAAGGATAAAAGATTCATATGGGTGGGCCGAGATGATGATAAAGATGATATGTTACAAAAACACTCTGACTCAAAGGAGCCTACGGTATTAGTATCCCCCTCAATGATGGAAGGCGTTGATTTGAAGGACGATCTGGCGAGATTTGGAGTGACATTAAAGGTACCGTATCCCATGCTGGATCCGTATACCAAGATGATGATTAATATTTATCCATCATGGTATAACAGTCTAACTGCTACTAATATATGCCAATCTTACGGAAGACAGGTAAGAACTGAAAATGATTGGGCGATATTCTACATTCTAGATGGAGCTTTTTGGAACTGTATATCTAGAGGTAAGAGAAGTTATTCGAAATACTTCTTAGAAGCATTGAAAGTTGGAGATCTAGGCAATTTAAAAAGTAAGTTAGAACGAGAAATAAAAAGCTAAAAAGGCCTTGGGGAAATATGGAAACGAGCAACGTTCGTGAAAAAGCTGAAAATGTTTCAAGAAAAGTATTCAAATTAATGTATTCTCCCAAGGTGAGAATGCTATCTAGATTTGCAACAAGTGTTTTAGAAACAGTGTCTATAGTGGATACTAAGAATCCTATATCAGTAGCAACTGGATTGGCTTCACTTTTAGATTCTGGAGTTGAGGCATTCGACATACCTCTTCCAACAAAAATAGAACAATACGGCGAGTCTCACGGTCTAATTGAGAGGATCAGTTACCTTGGAAGTATAGTTGTAAGTTCCGGTCTTCTAGATGAGATGCAGCCAAAGGTTGTATGTATGGATGGAAAGGTTGTTCTGAAAGAACTTGCTTTTGATTTTGGAAGGTTCTTTTATGTTGAAAACACTGATAGTGCGACTCAAGTAGACGATGAACTTGATAGAATTCATGGATATTATTATACAACTCAAAACTTCCCTTTTGAGAAATTGTTTGATAAAATTTGGTCCAGATATAAGGATGGTATTTATCTTTCAATCAAATCCACGATAGAGGAGGGTTCTGACATAAGGGATATTAGAATGCACAAACTTTCTATTTCTGATTTGGCCTACATAAGTCAAGAGCCAAATTTAGAGAAATTCTGTAAGGAACTTGCAAGATACCGGGCAAAAAATATATCCAGGTCTTATATGTTAATTGGAGATCCAGGCATGGGCAAAACTAGCTATGCTGTACTTGCATCTAAGAGCTTTACAAGAAGAATTTTAAAAATAGATCCAGGGGTGTCTCAGCATTTAGGTTCTGGGGAATTCGACTTTATCATTCAAAACCTGCACCCAGAGGTCATAATATTTGATGACTTCGATCAGGCAGTCGACAGTAAGCACCTACTGTTCGCATTGGAAATGATAAAGCAACAATTCCCAAATATAACTATCTTTGCGACAGTCAATGATTTTGAAGGATTAGATCCCGCAATAAAACGACCAGGTCGGATCGACAAGAGAATTTGGTTTGACCTCCCAAGTGAAACGGATAGAAGGAACGTTCTGTTATTTTATTTGGAAAAGTTTAAAGTAACTTTTACAGAAGATCAGTTAACGACCCTGATGAATAATACAGATAAAATGAGTCCAGCATATATTAGAGAACTTTGTGTTCGTCTAGACACTGATGGCTGGGAAGGCCTTGAAGACATTATAATAGAATTCAAAAGAACATTGAATTCACCTGAGGAGATAGAAGAGGATGAAAGTTAATTTCTGTGGCCCTATATTTGCTCCCTCCGGGTATGGAGAGTTTTCCAGATACTTCATAGATAGTTTGAATAAATCCAATTTTGAAATATCTGTAGAGGTCATACCTATCGACGTAAATAAAAATATAGATTACGGCAACAAGGGAAAGGTTTGTAAAAAGCTTATGTCAAAGAAATCTGAAAAACCAGATTTCAACATCATAAACATGATACCACCTATGTTTAATCAATATCGGAAGAAAGATTGTGTAAACATTGGGTTTACAATGTGGGAGGCTGACAGCCTCCCACCGCTTTGGACCAAGCTGTGCAACGACATGGACGCCATACTCGTGCCTTGTTTTTGGAATAAAAAAGTTTTTGAAGACTCAGGGGTCACAGTTCCTGTACATGTAGTTCAGCCGGGCATAAGCACTGAGGAATTTCCACCGATACAGGGAGAAATGTGGCCAAACGAATACAAGTTCTATAGTATCTTTCAGTGGACGGAAAGGAAAAATCCAAAAGCATTATTGACGGCGTATTTTTCATCTTTTGATGAAAGTGATAATGTATCCTTGACATTAAAGACATCTAAGCCGAGTCTCAATAACGGACTATCCATACTTCAAGAAATAGAGAAGATCAAATCTGAAATAAAGTTATCTCCTGGCCGTAACTTTCCAAAGTTAAAAGTTGTAAGTGAACTCTTGTCAAAGGGTGCTATGAGTGACTTTCATCAGGCACACAATTGCTTTGTTTCATCTCATAGATCTGAAGCATGGGGCATGAGTTTGATGGATGCAATGGCTCATGGAAATCTAGTAATTGGAACAGATTATTCTGGGAACAAAGACTTCATGAATGAAAAAAACAGTTTACTTATTGATTCAAAGCAAGCTCCGGTCTCAAATATGGCTCCATATGCTCCTTGGTTTTTTGCAAATTCAATGAACTGGGCTGACATTGATGTGTCAGAATTGATGGACAGCATGAAATCAGTTGTACAAAATAACGGCGATTATAAAAAGTTATCTGAACAAGGTAGAGAAAACATAAGGCTTAATTTCAACAATGAGAAATCTTCTCATCAACTTTCACATGCATTAAGTAGTTTAATAAGATAGAGGTAAGTATGACTAAGGTAAGTGACAAGAACGTTATAGTAACAGGAGTGTTAGGGCAGACTGGTTCTTATATGGCAGAGATGCTTTTGGAAAAGGGATACAAGGTATATGGTCTTGCTCGGCCTCGAACATCAGGATTAGATGTAGTAAATATATCTGGCATCACGGAGCATGAGAATTTCAAACTATTAGAATTAGATATATGCGAACATGTAAGTATGTCTTCGCTGATTTCAAATTTGCAACCAGAGTTTTTCTTTCATTTTGCTGCACTGAGCCATGTTCGAACCAGTTTTGACATCCCTGTTGAGACATTTAGAGTAAATGCAGAAGCAACTATAGCACAACTGCAAGCTATTAAGGAATTCAGTCCAAGTACAAAGTATTATTTCGCCGCAACTAGCGAGTTGTTTGGAGGATTAACTTGTCCAGAAACTGGTTACACTGAAGAGACACCTTTTCACCCACGTTCTCCTTATGCCGTTTCCAAATTGGCTGCATTTTACGCCGTCCAAAACTTCAGGGAAGCTTATGGCTTGTCTGCCTGTTCAGGTATTCTTCACAATCATGAGTCTCCACGCAGAGCAAATACATTTGCAACTAGAAAGATAACACAAGGTGTGGCAAACATTGTATCTGGAAATCAAACGAAACTCACAATGGGAGACCTTTCTAGCTTTAGAGACATAGGTCATGCAAAAGACTATTGTGAAGCTATATGGTTAATGATGAACCAGGATGAGTTCGAAGATTACGTGGTAGGCACGGGGGCCGGAGCTACGATACAAGAGATGTTCGACTATGTATGCAGCTTAGGCGGACTCGAACCTAAAGATGTGTATGAGTTGGACGAGAGGTTCTGTAGACCATCAGAGGTCCCATATCTGAGAGCCAATCCGGCCAAAATCAAATCACTAGGTTGGAATCCAAAGTATGATTGGAAATCTTTGTTAAAAGAGATGTACGAACATGATTTAGGCTTGGTCACAAAGCAGTCGCTGGGGGAGTGATGATTAATTTAATATATACATGTGCAGCCTTGGACTCATCCGGATACTCTGAAGCATCAAGAAACTACATAGCTTCTTTGAATGCACACCCGGATGAAGTAAACTTCTCAGTAAATTCCACAAACTTCGAGAGATGGCCTACAGATCATGCTGAGTACATGTCTATAATTAGACCTCTGCTGGTAAAGAAAGTGAATCCACGAGTTCAAATTGTACATATGACTCCAGATAATTTTCCAAAATACAGAAAAAGGAATCTGAAAAACATTGGTTATGCGGCATGGGAAACGTCCATATTGCCAAAGAGATGGGTTCCTATGTGCAATGTTATGGATGAAATTTGGGTCCCGTCTCAATGGAACAAGGATGTTTTTGAACAATCTGGGGTTACAGTTCCAGTGAAAAAAATAGAGCATGCGATAAATGTAAAACAATTTGAAGACAACGTAAGTGAAAGTGACCTAGGAATTCCTAAAGATAAGTTTGTATTTTATAGTATTTTCCAGTGGACTGAGCGTAAAAATCCAATAGGTTTGATCAAAGCATTCCTTTCCGAATTCAGCAAAGATGATGATGTATGTCTAGTTTTAAAGAGTTATGTTTCAAATGTATCTAAGAAGGGTGTTCAAGATTTGAATAGCCAGGTTGCCGGAATTACAAATTCCATGTTTTTAAATGGAGATCACGCTCCAATACATATGATTCAAAATATGCTATCTAGGCAGGAAATGATATCATTGCATAATCAGGGCGATTGCTTTGTATTACCAGCTAGAAGTGAAGGATTTGGAATTCCGTTCTTAGAAGCAATGGCTGCAGGAAAGCCAACTATTGGTACAAATTATAGTGGCAATGTGGACTTCATGAATTCAAAGAACAGTTACCTTTTGGATTACACTTTGACGCCAGTGTCATTCATGCCATGGCAACTGTATAATGGAAAGGCTGAGTGGGCAGAGCCTGACTTGTCTCATCTTAAAAAAACCATGAGACAAGTATATGAAAACCAAGATGAGGCAAAGGCGAAGGGCCTTCTCGGAAAAAAAGTGGCAAAAGATTATTCTTGGGAAAATGTTGGCCGTAAAATGATAGACACTATAAACTCATAAGTAAAAGGTAAATGATGAAAATACTATATCTCTCCTGCCATGAAATACTTCATTACGATGAAGTGAGCCTATTGACTGAGCTTGGCCATGAAGTTTTCTGTCCAGGTGCATACGTCTGTGAAGAAAATGATGGAAAATTAAATTTGAGACCAGCTCTTAAGAAGTGCGAGAACTACGAAGAGCTGATGCGTCAGTTTGATGCATTAGGAAAGCCCGGCATTGATAACAAGGAGCTTTTGACAAAGGGCTTTATAGATAACTTTGACATAGTGATTGTGATGCATTTGCCAAAATGGATAAAAGCAAACTGGGAAGTGATGAAGCACAAGAAAGTGATCTGGCGAACAATCGGTCAGTCAATTTCAAACAATGAGAAGGAGCTTCAACCTTATCGAAAGAGAGGTTTGAAAATAGTAAGATACTCCCCAAGAGAGAGACGTATACCTGGTTTCATTGGTGAGGATGCTCTTGTAAGATTTTATAAAGATCCTGAAGAGTATAAGGGCTGGACTGGCGAAGATCCTTCGGTGTATACTTTTGGCCAACATATGCAAAAACGAGATAGTGCTTGTAATTACACTGCATATGAAGTTACGACTAGGCCGTTTTCCAGAAAGCTATTTGGTCCAGGAAGCGAGGAACTAGATTGGGGCCAGGGAAAAGTTAGCTTTCCGGATTTAAAAACTGCAATGCAAACTGGCAGATGTATGTGGTATGGAGGAACTCATCCAGCTTCATATACATTGTCATGGATTGAAACCACAATGACAGGGTTGCCTCCAGTTGCAATTGGAAGTAAGCTTGGAAATGCGTCTTACTTTCCCGGACACGTTCTTTATGAAATTCCAGATATTATAGAGAACGGAGTTAACGGACTTTGCACTGACAGCATTCCAGAAATGCAAGATTTCATTAAACAGCTTCTTGACTCTAAAGAAATGGCACAAGGAATTTCGACAAACATTAGAAACACTGCTATAAGTTTATTTGGCAAGGATAAAGTGTCTAAGGAATGGGCAGACTTCCTTAGCTCATTGTAATGGAGAACTATCAATGAAGATTCTTGTTGATTATATTGGACATGCGGATTTAGCATACTCTATGTATGCATTATTTGAAAAAAGGCTTGGCTTTGAAATATATAGACCTTTAGGAGGCCCTGAGTGGGAAGGTGAAGGCGTGCATACGTCAACCCTACCCGATGTTGCAGGAGATCAGGTGGAGATAGATGGATTACAATGTATTCCTATGCCCACTCACGGTTATACTCAAAAATGTGTGACGCTTGAACAATTTAAAGATATGCATTTTGATGCACTTTTAACAACGTCGTGGATGAATGAAGAACCATTTAACAAGTTGGTAAAAAAATACAAGCCAAATGCGAAATTAATAAGACAGATTGCAAACATACATGAAGTCCCAAAGGTATGTAAAAATATACTTCTATCTACATGTGAACCTATGAAGCCTGGTATTAATTGGATAAAGTATCTCCCAGAACATCTTGATAAGTATAACTATGTGCCATCAGTTAGCTCCAACCTATCTATTAAAAGCTTCTTCAACTATATGAAAAATTATAAAGTTGAAGAGGAAATGTGGAGAAAGTATGAAGCAGCACTTCCAGAGTTTGAATTCAAGATGCATGGCGGCGATGGTGAGCATGGTTCGATTCCCCAAGAGGAATTAGAAGTAGTTATGCGTGATGCTACATTAATATGGCATGTAAAGCCTCATGGAGGCTGTGGCTATACTGCTCGACAGGCGCTTGCCTGTGGAAAGCCCTTAATTGTTCGAAAGGATTACTGTAGAATGCATCGAACACTGGCTATGAATTACCTCGTTGACGGCGCAAACTGCATAGATATAAGTCCAAGCTTTAGATCATTCGAAGATAGTGTGAAATTGATACGCGAATGGTCAAATCCGGAAACTTATTTAGAAAGAACTAAACAGGTTA
>Ga0075110_1001169_pt1 | contig 11444 bp, 12 predicted proteins | sample AntAceMetag02UK8_FD_69799 | JGI IMG/M metagenome (GOLD analysis project Ga0075110, IMG submission 69799) | Saline lake microbial communities from Ace Lake, Antarctica - Antarctic Ace Lake Metagenome 02UK8 | ecosystem: Environmental > Aquatic > Non-marine Saline and Alkaline > Saline | place... | reverse complement strand
AACAAACGGTTGAAGAGATTATCAAAGAAAGAAAATCTATTTTTAGTAAAAATTACAAAACTGCCAAAAGAGTAAATAGCCTTGCATCTAATGGAAGTTTAGACGAAGCAAAAAAACTAATGATTGAAATGAGTGATAATTATAAAAGATTAATTGATCTTTTTCCTGAAAATTCAAAATTAGGATTTAAAACAGAAGCTTTGCCTTCTATTTGGGAAAATAAGGATGAATTTAATTTATTAATGACAAAAGCATCAGCCAATATGATTGAGTTAACGTCTGTCATTGATGGAGCGGAAGATATGAAAGCAACTCTCGGAAAATATATGTGGAGTAGCTGTAAATCTTGTCACTCAAAATTTAGAGCTGAGCACTAAGTAAAATTTAAGTAGTAAACTCATTTCTTGACACTGTCTGTAGGGAAATCAGACAAATACTTGATTGAACTAAAAATAAAATCTATTATAAAACAACGATAATTAAGTGGCGGGGTAGCTCAGTCGGTTAGAGCGCAGGACTCATAAGCCTGAGGTCAGTGGTTCGATTCCACTTCCCGCTACCATTTCAAAATTTTTCCTAACTTTGAAATATTCATTGATGGCTTAGGTGGAAATACTTTTTTTCCACTGATCTTTACAATATTTTTATTTGTTTTTTTAGCAAAATTATACACAGACTGAGTTTTACCTCCAATATTAATTATACCTTTTTTATCTAAAATTTTTGGTATCATTTTTATTACCTCATCATGATAAATAAAGTTTGTTTCTATATCGTAAAAAGCTTTCTTATGTAAAAAAGGTTTTTCACACATTATTATTCTTAATATTAAAGAATTTTTATACATAGTCACCGCACATTCACCACCTAGTTTTGACCAAGCATAATTATTTATAGGTAATACAGCATCTATTTCTTTATAGTTACCCTTTATACCTGGGTACACATAACCAGTAGAAAAGTAAATTAGCTTAACATTTAACTCACTACAAACTTTAACAACATTGGCTGTTCCAATTATATTTATGTCTATGCTCTTTGAAATAAAGGTATCATGAATGTCCATAGGTCTAGAAAGAGCAGCACAATGAAGTAGATATTTAGGTTTATGTTTTTTAATAAATTTTTTTATAGATGATATCTTCAAAATATTTAATTGATTTTTAGAAGGAAATATAAAATTAAGTTTTAATTTAGATTCTTTGAGTGCTGTAGCAAATCTTCCATTTCCACCAGTAATAATTATTTTGTTTTTTTTCATATATAATTTTTGTAGATAAAGATGATTAATATTATTATAACATATCATTAAAGATATGAATAAAAAATTTTTAAATCTTGGAATACAGCCTTTAGCAAATTCATTTCTGAAATCGAATTCAAAAAAAACCTTTGCTAAAGAGTTTTTTTATAATTTGGAAGTTTCATTTGATACAGACAGCTATTTAGTATCAGTAACAAATCCAGTTAATCCTAAACTTCAATATACAGATAAATATGCCCACAGAGCGTCAGAATCAATAACTATGAGGGAGTCATTTAAAAAAATAGCAGACAAACTTAAAAAAAAATATTCACCAAATATAGTAATGGAAATTGGAAGCAATGATGGTGTTTTTATCAGAAATTTTCCTAAAAATAAAATACTAGCAGTTGAACCATGTAAAAATTTAGCAAACTTAACTAAAAATAAATACAAAACATTCCCTAATTTTTGGAACAAGAGATTAGCTAATCAGATATTTTTAAAATCTAAAAAAGCTGATATAATTTTTTCAGCAAATACAATTTCTCATATACCTAACTTAAAAGAAACATTTGATGCAATTGAATTGAGTTTAAGTGACAATGGAGTATTGGTAATTGAAGATCCATCAATACACGCGGTTATTAAAAACAATTCTTATGACCAGTTTTATGATGAGCACGTATATGTGTTTTCTGCTATAGCAATGGCCAACATAGTAAAGAAATCCAATCTTAGATTGTTTAATGCTGAACAATTAACCACCCATGGTGGTTCCATGAGATATTATATATGCAAAGATTTAGCTAAACATAAGATTACTAAAAAAATAAAGCTAATTTTTAAAAAAGAAAAAAAAGCTAAGCTAAATAAACTATTAACTTATTTAGAATTTTCTAAAAGAGTAAAAAAATCTAAGCATAAATTAATTGAGATTTTTAAAAAATTGAAAAACAAAAATAAAAATATAATTAGTTACGGAGCCACATATAAATCTTCAACAATATTTAATTATTGCAAAATAGGAAAAAAATTTATTAATTATGTCACAGATACAACTTTAAATAAACAGGGTAAATTTACCCCTGGACAACATATACCGATAATTTCTCCACAAGAAGGAATGAACGATAGGGTAGATTATGCTTTTTTAGGAGCATGGAATTTTAAAAAAGAAATTTTAAAAAAAGAAAAAGAATTTATTAAGCGTGGAGGTAAGTTTATTACTCATGTACCCTTACCTAAAATTATATCAAAATAGATGATTAGCCAAAAAATTGTTAATTGGCTCAGCAAGATGAAATCAAAACATCGGCTTAATGTAAAAATTGTTAATCTTAATAAAATAAATAATTGGAAAGTTGATAGGACTGAAATATATCACATTACCAAAAAATTTTTCAAAATTGTTGGTATTAAAATATTTACAAATTTTTATCAAAAAAATTGGGATCAACCAATAATCATTCAAAATGAAGTTGGAATCCTTGGAATAATAAAAGATCCGAAAACTATGAAATATTTACTTCAAGCAAAAGTGGAACCAGGTAACATTAATAAAATTCAACTTGCCCCCACTGTTCAGGCGACCAAAAGTAATTATAGTGGAGCCCATGGTGGTAACAAAGTTCCATACATAGAGCACTTTCTAAAGTTGAGAAATAAAGAAAAATACAATCAATCAGAACAGGGTTTTCGGTATTTAAAAAAATATAATTCAAATATTTTAATTAAAAATATAAAAAAAATTAAGAAAAAAGAAAATTTTTATTGGTTTAGTAAAAATGAAATTAAAAAATTAATATATAAAAAGAATATGATAAATATGGACACCTTATCTGTACTTTCTTCAATATTAAAAAAAAATAATAAAGATAATCCAATTAATAACAAACTGAAAATAGTTAAGTGGTTAAAAATTTTAGATCAAAAATTTTATATAAAAACACAAATAGTAAAACTAAATGCATTAAAAGATTGGAACTTTAATTCAAAAAACATAGTTCACAAAAATAAAAAACATTTTTCTATAATAGGTATAGATGTTAAGACAAGCAGAAGAGAGGTTAACAGCTGGTCTCAGCCTATTATTCAAGCTAAAAAAACTGCTTTTGCTGGTTTCTTAAAGAGTAAAATAAATGATACCGATCATTACTTGTGTCGATACATTATTAAACCAGGATTAAAAAACAGTGTTATTGGGTGCACTATTAATACTTCGGATATTTCAGAATTTAATAAGAATAATATTTTTAATAAGATAGAAAAAAAATTTTATAAAGAGTATTTTACCTTAAAAAAGAGAAAGGCAAATGTAATCTTTGATAATACATTGTCAGATGAAGGTGGTAGATTTTATCAGTGTCAAGTAAGGTGTGTGATAACTTCAGTAAATTATAAAGAAGTTAAAAATATTCCTGATAATTATATGTGGCTATCTTATAATCAAGTTAATGAAATGATTAAGAGTAAAAAAGTAGATATTGAATCGAGATTATTATTTGTTTGTAATAATATTGATCAAATTCAATAAATGAAACAAAATTCTTTCTTATTAATTGGCTATTCTAATATTGCTCGAAAAAGAATAGTTAATGTTTTTTTAAAAAATAAATTAGATTTTTCCGTTGCATCAAAATCATTTACTCAAAAAATTAAAGGTGCTAAAAAACAGTTTGACAAATATGATGATGCACTTCTTAATTCTGGTGCAAATATTGTCTATATATCTTTACCAAATTCGATGCATTTTTATTGGGCAAAAAAAGCCATCTTGTTAGGTTATCATGTTATTATTGACAAACCTATATGTTATAAATTAAGTGAAACTAGAAAGTTAATCGCATTAGCCCAAAAAAAAAGAAAATTAATTTCAGAAGCAATTTTCTTTAATTATCACGAACAAATTAAAAAAGTAGTTGGCTTAACTAAAAAAACAAAAGAAATAAATAAAGTAAATACTAATTTTACAATTCCATTACCGTCAAATAAGTCGATACTTATGTCACAAAAACTACAAGGTGGAGTGATTATGGATATGGGTCCATATGCAGCCTCAATACATAGAATTTTTTTTAATCAAAATATTACTTTTTTAAAGGTATCGTTTAAAAAAAATAAGAATTATCTACCAACCTCATTTAAACTAGAGATTAAATATAAAGAGAAAAGTTATTCAGGTTTATTTAAATTTGGAGGAAAGTATATGAATGAAATTGAAATTTTTACCAACAAAAAAAAGTTTTTGATTGAAAGAGTTTTTTCACCACCTGATGATTTAAAACTTAATCTCAAGATATTAAAAAATTTTAAAACAAGGACAATCAAATTAAAAAAAGATAATTGTTTTGAAAATTATTTACTTGAACTAATTAATAAAATTAATAATAAAAAATATTCTTATTATTACGAACAAATTAAGAGTGATCATATATTTAGAGATGCATTAGAAAAAAAATTTTTAAAAACTTTTTAGGTTTTTTGTCTGATTATAATTCTTGTTTAGTTAAATCATGATAAATTACTGGGACTTCTAGAACTTTTGAGTATTTATTAAACCAGTATGCCATAAATCTTTCTGCTAAAAACCCATAGGTTCTTACCTCATATCCCTTTAATTCAAATCCCAAAATAGCTTCACATTTTTCCAACCATGGAAATATTGTTTCATAGTATCTATTCATCAATTCTTTAGATTTACATATAAACATGTTACCATAATTAAAAGAAACATTATTTCTTACATAAGATTTGAAATCTTCTTTTTCATTTTGATCTAATAAATCTATAGCTTTATCTAAAACACCATTGCCATGAAACATATCAAATTGAAATCTAATATTTCTCCCTTTCTTGAAGATTGCGCCAGGATTCCTTAGAAATGCAGTTTTTCCATATTTAATTATTTTAATCAAAGGTATTTCATTTAAGTAAATATGATTACCTAGAATTACATCATACTTTTCCCAACTAGGATGAATTTTATTTAAAATTTTTTGATTAATATCTAAAGATGTTTCTGAGTTATTAAATTCATTTTGCCAAAATCTTCTATATCCACAAAAACCAATCCATTTATCTTTTTCAATTTTATCAAGCCTATTTTTCCAAAGCCAATAATGAAAAGTTAATTCACCATAAAACTTATTTTTAGAGCTAATATTGATCCCACTATTATCTCTAGTCCATTCTTTGGAAAATATATCAGGCCCCAGTCCTACAGGTGTGTAGTTAATTTCTTTAATTTTATTTAAAAGCTTATTATGAATACAAATACAAAAAATTTCTAGTTTACTCACTTCTTTAAATTAAATTCTTTAAAAGATTTACTATTAGAATCTTTTGGGGATAAGATAGGTTTTTTTATAGGCCATTTAATTTTAAGATCTTTATCATTCCATGCTATGGAAGCTTCACTGTCTTTATTTCTATAATTTGTACAACTGTAAAGAACTATATTTTCTTTATCTAAAGTTAAAAACCCATGAGCGAACCCAGGGGGTATATAAATAGATGTTGCATTCTTTTCACTTAAAATTATTTTATAATGCTTTCCAAATGTTTGAGAATTTCTTCTACAATCAACTACAACATCTAAAATTCTACCTTTTAAAACTGATAAATATTTTCCTTGCATTTTTTTTGTTTGCATATGCAAACCTCTTAAAACATTTTTTTTAGACTTAGAAACTAATGAAAATATTAATCTCTTTTTTAAATGTTTTTCTAATGATATCTCTCTCAATGAACCTCTAGAATCATTAAAATTCATTGATTTGAAAACTATTAATCCTTTAAATTTTGTACTATAAATTTTCATTTAAATTAGTTTTGCTAAATATTTAGAATAGTCACAATTTTCATAGAATTTAATTGATTTAGCTATATGACTTTTATTGATCCATTTATTATTTAAAGCAATTTCTTCCAAACACGCGATCTTCAAGCCTTGCCTGTTTTCAACTGCTGATACAAAGGCACTTGTTTTATAATAGTCATCCATTGATCCTGTATCTAGCCAAGCACCACCTCTGCCTAAAAAATCAGCGTATAGGTTGTTAGTTTTTTTGTATTTATTTAGAAGGTCAACAATTTCAATTTCACCTCTTTTTGATGGCTTGAGTTTTTTTGAATATTCTATGACTTTATTGTCAAAAAAATATAAGCCAGTGATTGCCAAATCAGACAGATATTTTTTAGGTTTCTCTTTAATGGAAATGATTTTATTTTTATCATTTATTTTGGCTACACCAAATAATTCTGGCTTAGCAACTTTATGTAATAGAACTTTTGCACCTTTTGTTAATTTTGCTGAGTTCATAAGATTTGTTGAAAGGTTTTGTGCATAAAAAAAATTATCTCCCAATATCAAAGCAACATTGCTTTTTCCAATAAATTCTTCTCCTAGGATAAATGCATCTGGCAAACCTTTGGGTTCAGGCTGTTCTTTATAAGTTATTTTTATACCAAGGTTATTTCCATTAGGTATTATTTTTTTATACTGATCGAGCTGACCTTCATTAACAATGATTAGTATATCTTTTATTTTTGCTAGCATTAATATTGATAACGGATAAAAAATTAGAGGCTTATCATAAATTGGTAAAAGTTGTTTGTTTACAGCTTTTGTTAGTGGGCTCATTCTTGTTCCCTTACCGCCAGCTAGAATTATTCCTTTATTAATCATTAAATTTTTCCAACTCTCTTAACAATATCAATTTTAGATATAGATTTGTAATATTTTTCATTTTTTAAATACCATAAAAAAGTTTTTTCTAATCCTTTTTTAAAATTCATTTTAGTTTTCCAGCCCAATCTATTTAATATTTTTTTGCTATCTAGAGCATACCTTACATCATGACCAGGTCTATCTGTAACAAATTCAATTTTAACATTTTTTCCAATTTTAATCTTTTCTTTTGCAACTTTTATTAGATACTTACAAATCTCAAGATTATTTAAATTTTTATTAGAACCAATATTGTAAAATTCACCAATTTTACCTTTTTGAAAAACTCTTAATAAAGCTTCACAATGATCTTCTACATATATCCATTCTCTAGAGTTTTTTCCATTTCCATAAATTGGTAAGCTTTTATTATTAAAAATGTTGTATATTAACTTTGGAATAAGTTTTTCAGGGTGTTGTTTTGGGCCATAATTATTAGAACAATTAGTTACAATTGCTGGGATTTTATAAGTTCTTACATAGGAAGAAACCAAATGATCTGAAGCAGCCTTGCTTGCAGCATAGGGTGAGCTAGGATTGTAAGGAAATTTTTCATGAGACCTTCCTTTCAGTATATCTCCATAAACTTCATCTGTTGAAATATGTACCAGTCTAGTTTTCGTATTTTTTTTTGAATATTTTCTAAAAATTTCAAGTAAATTAAAAACACCTAAGATGTTACTTTTAATAAAACTTTCCGGACCATCAATTGATCTATCAACATGAGTTTCTGCTGCTAAATTGAAAATACAAAGTGGTTTGTGCAAGAAAATAATTTTACTAAGTTTAGACTTATTGTTGAGGTCACACTTAATAAATTTATAGCGTGTATTTTTAGAAAAGTTCTGAGTATTGTAAAAATTAGAAGAATAAGTAACTTTATCTACATTTATTACACTAAAATTTTTTTTAAGCAGTAGCTCTATTAGATTACTGCCAATAAAACCAAGTCCACCTGTCACAATTATTTTTTTCATAATTTTATTTTTTACATTAGTAAAAACTATTAGTATAGTTCATTATTTAAAGATCATTATTCACACTGTATGTCAATATCTAGGCAAAATTTATCAATAGTTATTGTAACTTTTAAAAGTGAAGGAGTAATTCACGAATGTATAAAATCAATTGATAAAGATATCAAAATCACTGTAGTTGAAAATTCAAACAATTATCAATTTAAAGATGAGTTAGAAAAATCTTATAAAAATGTATCTTGTGTACTTTCAAATGAAAATTTGGGTATGGGGGCAGGTAATAATATTGGGATTAAAAAATCAGAAACAGACTTCGTTTTAATTCTTAATCCAGACGTAATTCTTGAACCATCAACAATTAATGAACTTATTATCGCATCTGAAAAAATTTCTAATTTTGCAATAATAGCACCAATATCATCTGATATTAATTATCCAAATTATAAATTTAAAGATAATAAAAAAATTTCAATTGATTATAATTTTCCATTTAAGGTTAAAAGTATTGATGGTTTTGCAATGTTATTTAATAAAAAAAAATTAGATATAATTTTTCATGAAAATTATTTTGATGAAAATTTTTTTATGTATCTAGAAAATGATGATTTATGTAAAAGAATAATAGAAGCAAAAGAAGATATGTTCATAGCCCCATTATCAAAAATAAAACACTTGGGAGGAAAAGCAGTTAATATTAAATATAAAAATGAAGTGGAATTTGCTAGAAATTGGCATTGGATTTGGTCTAAATTTTATTTTAATAAAAAACATCATGGCTACTTTGCAGCTTTTACAAAAGGTTTTCCAAAATTCATTTTTAGTTTTATTAAATATATTTTTTATTTATTGATAAAAAATAAAATAAAACAAAGAATTTATTTAAATAGAGCCTCAGGTTTTATTAATGCTGCTATAAATAAAAAATCTTGGTATAGATCTCAATTTAAAATTTAATGCCCTGGAAAGTCCATCAAGCTTTCTACTTGATAACCTTTTTTAACTAAATTATCAGATCCACTTAAATCAAAAAGATTAATTGCAAATATGAAAGCAGCAATATTTCCACCAGACATTTCAACTAATTTTGCAGCAGCCTCAGCTGTACCTCCCGTTGCAATTAAATCATCTATAATCAAAACGGAATCATTTTTTTCAATTGAGTCTTTGTGCACTTCTATCGTAGCTGTTCCATACTCTAATTCAAAATCTACTGAGAAAGTTTCAGCGGGCAATTTATTTTTTTTTCTAAGCATAATAAATGGTTTTTTAAGCAAATAAGAGACAGCTGATGCAAAAACAAATCCTCTAGATTCTATTGCAGCAATTTTGTCTACATTAAATTTTTTAGATCTTTCAATTATTTGATCAATTGATTCAGCAAAAGCTTTTTCATCTTTAATTAAAGTAGTAATATCTCTAAATAAAATTCCTTTTTTTGGGTAATCTTGAATTGATCTGATATAATCTTTTAAATTCATAATAGTAAATTATAAAAGTATAAATAAATAAATTTTTAATTATGACAACAAATAAATTAGCAATCATTGGTGGAAGTGGTCTTTATGATATAGAAGAATTTAAAGACCGTAAATTACTTGATTTAAACACTCCTTGGGGGAAACCTTCAGATCAGATTTTAAAGACAAATTATAATAATAAGGAAGTTTTTTTTCTACCAAGACACGGAAGAGGCCATTTTGTTTCACCTTCAAATATAAATTTTAGAGCAAATATAGATGCGCTTAAACAACTAGGTGTTACTGACATAGTTTCTGTTTCAGCTGTAGGCTCTCTTAAAGAGGATTTACCACCTGGTAAATTTGTAATAGTTGAGCAATTTATTGATAGAACTTTTGCAAGGTCAAAAACTTTTTTTGATGATGAAATAGTAGCTCATGTTTCAATGGCACACCCAACTTCTAATGGTTTAATGAATGCTTGTGAAGTTGCAATTAAAAAATCTAATATAGATTATCAAAGAAATGGAACTTATGTTGTTATGGAAGGACCTCAATTTTCAACTTTAGCTGAATCAAATTTATATAGATCATGGAAAGCAGATGTAATTGGAATGACCAATATGCCTGAAGCAAAGCTCGCAAGAGAAGCTGAGATTAGATATGCATCTGTATCAATGGTTACTGATTTTGATTGCTGGCATCCAGATCATGAAAATGTAGATGTTCAGCAAGTTATTAAAGTTTTATTAGGAAATGCTGATAAAGCTAAAGTAATGATTAAAAATTTAATTGATAATTTTGAAGATCATATTGATCCTAATGATCCAACAAACAATTGTTTAGATGTAGCAATAATTACAGCGCCTGAAAAAAGAACCCAGAAGACAATTGATAAACTTAAAACAGTTGCTGGTAGAGTTTTAAATAAATGAAGATAGAAAATAAAGAGTATAGAACAATTTGGTTCGATGAGACCAATCAACTAGTTAAAATTATTGATCAAACCAAACTTCCTCATCAGTTTATTATTAAAGATCTTAAAACAGTTAAAGATGCAGTTAATGCTATTAAAACAATGGAAGTAAGAGGAGCACCATTAATTGGAGGAACTGCCGCTTATGGAATTGTTTTAGCTATTAAAGAAAATAAAGATCCTGAATTTATTCAAAAAAGCTCTGAAGAGTTAATCCAATCAAGACCAACTGCGATAAATTTAAAATGGGCAGTAGACCGAATGTTAAATAAATTATCAGGCGTTAAAAGTGATGAAGTTTTAAATATAACTTTAAAAGAGGCCAATGATATTTGTGATGAGGATGAAAAATTTTGTGTAAATATTGGTTTAAATGGATTAAAAATAATTGAGGATATTTATAACAAAACAAAAAAAACAGTTAATATTTTAACTCACTGTAATGCAGGTTGGCTTGCAACAATTAATTGGGGAACAGCAACATCACCAATATACCACGCTCATAAAAAAGGAATTCCTGTTCATGTTTGGGTGGATGAAACAAGACCTAGAAATCAAGGTGCAAATTTAACTTCATATGAATTAAATGAAGAAGGAATAGCAAATACTATTATAGCAGATAATGCAGGTGGAATTTTAATGCAAAGAGGTGATGTGGATATGTGCATAGTTGGAACAGATAGAACTTTATCAACGGGTGATGTCTGTAATAAAATTGGAACTTATTTAAAAGCATTAGCAGCAAACGATAATAATGTACCTTTTTATGTGGCATTACCAAGCTCAACTATTGATTGGGAGATTAAAAATTTTAAAGATATTCCAATAGAGGAAAGAAATTCTGAGGAGCTATCTCATATAGAGGGAATAGACGAAGATAATAAACTTAAAAAAATTTTAATTTATCCAAAAAAAAGCAAAGCAATGAATCTTGCTTTTGATGTAACACCAGCAAAATACGTAACAGGACTGATTACAGAAAAAGGTATTTGTGAAGCATCAAGCGCTGCATTAAGTAAAATGTTTAAATAATGATAAATTTAAGAGCAGAAGTTATTAA
>Ga0075110_1001168_pt1 | contig 11463 bp, 8 predicted proteins | sample AntAceMetag02UK8_FD_69799 | JGI IMG/M metagenome (GOLD analysis project Ga0075110, IMG submission 69799) | Saline lake microbial communities from Ace Lake, Antarctica - Antarctic Ace Lake Metagenome 02UK8 | ecosystem: Environmental > Aquatic > Non-marine Saline and Alkaline > Saline | place... | reverse complement strand
TCAAGCTCAATTAAATAAAAGGAATAATGAAATATTTTTAGAAGAAAATAAATTACCACTTTTAAAACTTGATAATATTTGTTTCTCAGTATTTAATAAAAAAGATTTTTTTAGAAAAAGTATTACAAATATAGATAATCCTAATAGAAATCTAGACCCGTTGTATTCTTTAGAAGACCCTAGATTAGGAACAATTGACCATCGCCAATTATGCGGGTTGTGTGATAAAACTACTGAAGAATGTATTGGGCATTTCGGAAGAATCGAATTAGGTTTCAATTTCATTCATCCTCTTTATCGTCCAATTGTTATCATGGTCTTACAATGTATTTGTCATTGTTGCAACAAATTGCTTTTGAAAGGTCCTGTTATTGCTGAAAAAAATTTACTCTTAAAAAGAGGTTTTGTTAGATTAAAAGAATTTGTAGAAGAGAGTAAAAACGAAACTTGTATGAACCCTAAATGTGGTGCTAAAGTTATTTTTAAATCTACTAAGAAGTCTAATTCTCTTGACAATAGATCTATTGCTTATCATGTTAAAAAAGGAAACGAAGAAGGTCCTGAAAAATTTATTTCTGTTGATATTATCTTAACTAGATTGAAAGCTATTGATAAAAAAGATTTAGAAACATTAGGATTTAAACATGTTCATCCAAAAGATTTTATTATGGATTATATCCCTATTATTCCTCTGACTGACAGACCTCCGGGAATCACAGAAACAGAGAAAAAAGACCATGCTTTAACTTACGCTTATAACGATATTTTAAATATATTTTTAGAATCAAAACATTTATTGTCAGAAGATGATCAAGATAAATGTTATATTCAAATTATAAAAATTTATCTTGCTTTGATAATCAACAAAAAAGAAGATGAAAATACTTACACTAGAAACCAACAAGAACCTTTAGAAGCTATTAAAGATATGATTAATTCTAAAGAAGGAATTATTAGAAACAATCTTTTAGCAAAAAGATCGGATTACAGTGGAAGAACTGTTTTAGGACCAAATAACAGACTCAATTTTGGTTATATAGCTTTGTCAGAAGAAATGACAGCCATTACTGTTCCTGAAATTATCACTCATTATAATTATAAAAGGATACAAAGATTGGTTTCTGAAAATAAAGTAAAATTTTTATGTCCAAAAAAGGGAAATTTAGCAGGAAGGAAAATGAAATTTAATTATGAAATGCACAAAGACAAAATGTTTATCGGAGACAGAATCGAGAGAATGATAGATGAAGGAGATTTTTTAGTTTTTAACAGAACTCCTACTTTGCAACCTCAGAGTATGTTAGGTTATAAAATTGTTGTTCAAGACAAAAAAAGTATCGGTATTCATCTTTCTTCTACTCAAGGTTTAAATGCTGATTTTGATGGTGATGAAGGTCAAATTCATATTATACAAACTCCTGAAGCAAGGACAGAAACTAGTATGTTGATGAATGTTGAGAGCAACATTATGTCTTATTCTAATTCTACTCCTGAATCTGCTTTGGTTTATAATTCTTTAGTTTCAGGTTTTTTAATGTCAAAAGAAGAATTAATTTTTACTCAAGTAGAATTTAATAATGCTTTAGATTATGTAAATGAAAGAATGATGAATGATTATGTAAAAAATAATTATAAAACTTTGAAAGAAAGATTGGGAGACATTAATCCTCTTTCAGGTAAAGCTCTCATTTCTATTCTTTTTCCGAGCGATTTTTGGTATCAACATATCTCAGATGACAACCAAGTTTTAATTGGAAAAGGAGTACTGAGAAAAGGAAGATTGAAAAAAGAACACCTTGGAAGCAGTAATTTTTCTATTATTTGTTCTATTTATAAAGAACATGGCAATATGGTTGCTAGTTATTTTATTTCAGCTGCTAATTTTTTATTTAATTGGTACATTTACAGGACAGGTTTTACTCTTTCTTTTAAAGATATTACACTTAGAGAACACGCTGAAAAATTTGCAGAAAAAAGAGAAGAAATTATAAATGAATCTAATCAGATTCTTCAAAGATTAAATAAAAAAGAACCTTATACTTTATCAGAAATTGAAGAAAAAGACAATGAAATTTCAAAAATTTTTGATAACACAGCTAAAAAAATAGACAAAGAAGTTAGCGATATTTTAGATTATGACAATTCTATTTTTGTTATGATTAATTCTGGAGCTAAAGGAACAATTTCTAAAGCTACAGAAATTGTTGGTTCTAAAGGTGTTATTTCTATCAACAAAAAATTACCTGATAAAAATATGACTGATAATAAAAGATGGTTAACTACTTTTTCTGTAGAAGATTATCGTTTAGAATCGAGAGGTTTTTCTAAAAATAGTTATTATGAAGGTTTGGATGAAGATGCTTATTTTGCCGAATGTCAATCTGGCCGGATGGGTATAATTGACACTGCAGTTAAAACTTCCGACATTGGATATATGTTAAGAAAAATGGTTAAATCTAACGAAGACGAAATTATCAATTATGATGGTAGTATTAGAAACCAAAGAGATGTTATTTTTCAATTTTCATACGGCCCTAATTTTAAAACAAATGAAATGGTAATTGATAATTCCGAAGATAACTCTTCAATATTTTCATTTATTAATATTAAAAACTTAGTAGGAAAAATAAATTATAACAATGGTTTCGGATTAGATATTTTCAGTGAAATTAAAGGTATCGCTAGAAAAATAAATTCTAAATATAATTATATAGATAATACTGGTCTAGGTGAAGACGAAGACGAAGATGATGAAGATGAAAAATTATATTCTGACGAAGACAATGACGGTGAAGATTAAACAAATAATTATAATTATAATTATAATTAATTAAGATTTAAATTAAAATAATAAAAAGCAAAAATGATATAACAAAGAAATAAAACTCCCATAGTTATAATTTCTGCTAAATATGTACTTTGACCTTCTTTAGGATTATCGCTAAATATATTATTATTTTCAGGGTCTTGTGCTGCACTAACACTGTTTGAATTTAAAACACAATTAGGGTTAAGATTTCTATTTTTTCCACAAGGTGTACTACTATCATAACTGTTAAACGTGTTAAAATCTACAGCGACAATAGAATCGTTATAAGTAGAAAAATTAGTATTTGCTCCAGCATGAGCATAAGTTAACAGTGAATTATCAGTTGTAGTTCTGTCGATAGAAGTACCATTTATACAATTAATGTCTGCTAAAAATCCTTTTTTATTTTCTTGATGAAAAAAATTGTGGAAAGTATATTTATTGTTTAAAAAATAACAAACTCCTCCGATAACATTAGAGGTTTCTTTGTCGAAATATTGTGAAGAATCGTTAGGTAAACCTCCACTAGTAAAACCTGTCATATTAATTAAATAATAATCAAAAATATCTGATATTCCAGGAGTAGTTATTTCTGAAATTGTAATAAAATTATCCTCACTATTTCTTAAATTGATAATTAGACTGATTCCTTCTGTTGTAGTAGGATTGTAAACAGTCGTATCTAAAAATTGAACTCCACTAGTTCCTAAATTAATAAAACTGATTCCAGAATTTTTATCAAAAGTGTCAAACCATACACTTGTTCCTTGTTCAATTTTAACGATACCTGCATTGTTAGAAATAGGGATATCTGAATAAGAAGCACTATTACTTTCCAAAACTAATCTACTCAGACCAAGTAAGTTATTTTTATCAGCTTCAAAAGTAAAACTAGTTCCAGGGCCACTAGAAGCATAACTATTCGTTTTAAGAGGTTCAAAAATACCGTCTGTAAAATAGGCTATAGAAGGACCATATCTACCATTATCTGCAAGAGAAACATCTTTTCTAACGTGAAAATTTATTCTGTCATCGTTGTTTATCCCGTTATTATTATAAACAATTTTATAAGCAATCCCGTGATTAAGACTCATACTGTCAGGTGATTCACCACCTTCAATTTGAACAAAATTAAGGTCGTTTAATTCTAAATTAGTATTATCAGCTGTAAATTTTGTTTGTTTAGGTAATCCTATTGTAGCACTGTGATTTATACCTGTTATATCGATAAAAAAATTATCAACTTCTTTTCTAACTGGTACAACACCTCTGTTTAAAGCTGTAGAAATCTTATTATAAATAAAATCGTTCGGGTCATTAGACATGTATAAAATATTTTTGTAAGGAGAATTGATAGATTGACAAGCACACAAAACAAACAATTTATTTTGACCATTTGCTATATTAGTAGTAGCTTCAAATTGGCTACTCATTCCTTCTTTTACAACACCGGCTATCATAAAAGAACTTTCTTCGTTAAGATGCCCTTGAGTACAACTTTCAATAATATCATTAAGTGTAGTCATTTTAAATTTATTTTATAATTATAAAATAAATTAAAATATGTATACTGTTTTATATCTAAACGGTTGCGGTTTTTCTGAAGAAGCAATAAATCTTTTAGAAATTGAAGGTTTAGATTACGAAAAGATAAAATTTTCAGAGAATATTGAAAATGGAGAAAAAAAATATATCAAAGAATTAAACAAAGAATATAAAGTTGGAAAAGATAAAGATAACGAGAAAGTTTTTGAGAAACAAATGTTCAAAGATTTCTTTGGAGATGATACTACTTTTCCTCGTATTTATAAAAAGGAAAAATTAATCGGAGGTTATGATGAATTAGAAAAATCTCTTTCAACTTAATTCTTTAATATATCTTTTAATAATGAAAAGATATTCCAAAACTTCGTTTTTATAAATACTTACTTTTCCTTCTGTTGTAAACATAATCATACGATAAAAATTCTGTAATTCATCCAATTCTTTCTTGCAATTTTTTACACCACAGAGTGTTTGAAAATTTTCTTTCAATTTTTCTAATTTAACTTTTCTATCTTTAATACATTTTTGATGTTCTTTACATATCAATCCAAAGTCTGTTTTAATAGCTTTATTTTCACAAAAATTAGCCACTTTTCCTTTACCAATACAAGATTTAACATTAACACATTGACAACCTTGTTCGTTTAATTCTTTTCTAATAGCATTATATTTTTCTGTTAATTGAACTAATGTAGCTTGATTTTCCATAAAATAACCATTAAATCTATTTACTATATCCCCGTAAATATTAACAAAATTAGTATAATTTTCTTCGAGATTTTTTCCTTCCATAATTTCTTTATGTAAAGAATTGAGAACTTCTAACATTTCTTCAAATTCATATCGATGTTCATTACATAATAAAAAACCTTTTCCTCTTTGTTCATTACAAGATTCACAAAGACATTTTGAACTAGTTTTAAGATAATAATTTATAATTTTATCTGATAATTGACAGTTTCCTTTTCCTAAAAATTTCCTTTTATATTGACATCCAAAAACTTTTGCTTTAGCAGAATTACAAGCACTCGTTGACAAAGTATTACACAAATCTTGTCTTCTTGCTAATTCTGAAGACAGATTTTCTTCATCTATTTTATTGAAATTTTTAAAACCTTTATCTCTAATTTCTTTATCTAAAATATATTCTTCGTTGGGAACACATAAATCACTGCCTCCGAAACGTCCTGATTTAATAAGACATTTTCCGTCATATTTTGAAGATGTACAATCTTCAACTTTTAATTTATGACAATCGTAAGGCAAATCCAATCTAGGTTTTCTTCTCGGAATATCCATTTTATTATAAAGAAATTAAATTTTAAGACAATTAAAATGAACGAAATGCTAATAGATACTTGGTATAAAGACCTTAATAATAATAGAAAACTTGATAAATTTAGAAAGTTTTTTGAAATAAAAAAAATAACAAACATAAGATTAGTTTTATATCCAAAACCAGTTTTTTTACCTAATTGGAGAGATTTTGAACATATAGTTATCCTTAGTCAACCGTTGAGTTATGATTTGTATGAAAACAAAAAAAGATATTGTAAACCTAGAATGTATATCAATGTTTATTTTGATGAAATATTAAAGACTAAAGAATTAACAGATTATAATTCTTGGAAAAAAATAGTTAATTATTTAAAAAAATTAACAAGTCTATTACCTAACCCCGTTGAACCCCCTTCTTATTTTGATTTTTTTGAACTTTAATAGTTTCTTTAGGTTTAACATATTTAAAATCTTTATCTCTCACGACTCCGTGAGAGCCGGCGCTTCTAGATAAAGAAGCGTTATCTCTCACGACTCCGTGAGAGCCGGTGCTTCTCGAGCCTACGACTCGCTCATTGAGTGAAGATAAAGAAGCGTTATTTTCGGAAGAAATGATAGGTTTGAAATGATTTTCTTCATTCAAATAATTAACATAGTGAAAAATATTGTTATTTTTTTTAATAACATCATTCATGATTTTTATAATTTATATAAATAATTATAAAAAAATATTAAAATATTTCGATAAAATCTTCTTTGTATTCGATTTTATTTAAAGGGGGGAAGTAAAAGTCAGCTGTTTTCTGAAGTTCTGCTTCTAACAATAAATTATTAAATCTAATTTTATCTTTAACAAATTCTTTGAATCCTACTTTAGAATTTATTTCAATCAATTTTAATTCTAATTTATCAGTCAGCATAAAATCTGCCCCAAAAATTTCATAACATCTTTTACTGTCTTCAAAACAACCAGCTTTAAGATTGTTTTTAACCTCTTTTAAAACAATTTTTAACTGAGAAATAACTTTCTCACTCATTTCAAAATCATCTAAATAATAAGCACTTTGCTTTGCATTATAATGACTGATATGAATTTCTTCATCGTCAAACTTATCAAAGACGAAATTTTTCTTTGCTAAATAAATTGGAATTTTTTTGAAATAATACAATTTTCGATCACCGCGATACAAAAGTATAACTCTCATATGGAACTTTTTATCCTCAATTAACAAGGGATTTTTAATATATTCTTGATAGGACCAATTTTTATATTTTACATCTAATTTTAAATTTTCCAAGTTTTTTGTAATAACTATACCTTTTCCAGAGAAACCCCTGTCTGGTTTAACAATCCAAACTTTTTCTCCTTTTTTCTCAATAGACTTTTTGTCTGTATAGGTACTCATGAAAAATTTGGATTTGTTAAATATTTCAGATAAATTACTTTTGATAGTAATATTTTGTTTTTTTTCATTAACAATATTTTTTAAAATCACCTTGTAATCCCAGTTTTTCTTATCTGAATAATGTTTACCGTCTAATCTAAAATAGTCTAATTGTTTGTCTTCTAAAGGGTTGTATTTCTTCCAATTTCCTCTCGTTTTAAAAAAACCGTCAATCGCTTTCTGATTATAATAATCAGATTTAACAAGATAAGTATAAGGTCTTAAAAAAATAATATACTTTTTCACTCTAATTTTTCCACGATAAGATTGACCGTCATAATAATATTTACCCTTCATAATACTGTTCATTTTATAATTGTTTGAATGAACTTCTCCGTGTAATTTATCTATATTTTTATATCTAATCAATATATTTGTTAACATTTCTAAAGATTTAGAAAAATAACCTTTTCCTTGAAATTTAGGGTCTATTAAAACTCTGAAAAAATAATCATTTTCCTCTTTAAAAAACCCTATTATTCCGATTTTATTTTTTTCATCTTCGATAATATAATAAAATTGATTTCTGAGAGAATTTTTTAATTCTTGTTCTTCTAAATTATATTTTACAAATTTTTCAATTTTTTCTTTAGACCAGATTTTTCCGTTAGTAATAAATCTCATAACAGATTTATTCGTTGTTAATTTATATATAAAATCATAATCTTTTTCTTTAATATCAACGAGAGATAAATCCATTTTAAATTTAGAATATAATAATTAAAAATCAATTTTAGATTTAATTATTAATTAAAATATTAAAAATGAATAATGAAGGCTTATGGATTAACGATAGTGATATAAACAATTATTATTATACTTTAGCGGCTGTTTCTACGTGTTTTATTATAATTTTTATTCTGATAAAATTTGGTTTAAAAGAATTTTTCAAAAATCGTCCTAGATTAAAAAATTACCTCCTCTATATCACTTGTTCTTTCGTGTGTTTGTGGCTATGGGCTTATTTTATAGCCTATTATGGATATCCGGGAGTAGATACTCTAGATAACCCTTACGCACAAAGTCAAAATAATTTTCATTTAGGGTTTTACACATTAGCAATTCCTGTGATAGGAATTTTAGGTTTATTAATGTTATGTAGACGTTTTGAATTAATAACTTGGAGTCGAAAAGAATCAGGTTATATTTCTTTCTTAACTCTTATTTTTGGATATGTCTTTTTATTTTCGATTTATTTTATAAATTATTCTATTCAAGAAGGAAACGGTTTTCCTTTAGAAAATGTACATTTTGGCTCGGAAGGAGTTAACGGGCAGACTAAAGAAGCTATGCTTGGAACTTTTTACGGTTTGTTAGCGACAACAATCATATTGGGGATTTCAGCTGCTGTTTTACGTAATGGTGGAGTAACAAGATACGAACCTGAAACTATTAAGAATACTATCAAAGCATTTGCTGTTTCATTTGTAATCACAATTTTATTTGGTATCATAACTGCTATCATCAATTTAATTCCTAACAATGTAAATGGTCAAACAATCTACACAGGTTGGTTGATTGCTAGTAATTTTTTAATTTTAGGTTTGTTACTAATAGCATTAGCAATTATTCTTTTTAACAATTATATTAGACAAGAAAACGAATCTTTTTTAAATGCTATCACTTTAGGATGTGCTTTAACAGCATTGATTTTATCGATTACAAATTCTGCTTTAAGTGCTAATCAAAAAGTTCTCAATACTGCGAATTTCAACGGTGCTAAAACAAAAGACGGAAAAGATTTACAAAATCACAATGAATCTAGTTATGATTTATTAAATTTTGGAATGACTTATAATTATATATCTTTGTGTTTAATTTCAACATTATTATTATTTTATTCTGCTATTACAATGATGAAAAAAGATGAAATTATTAAAAAATTATCCTCCTTTTTTGTTTTTGATTCTAAGTTTTTGGAATACAATTGGTGGTCATTATTATTATTAGTAGCGGTAGTAGGAATTTGTATTTTAAGTATTTATTTAGGAATAGTTGTTGGAGAAAATAAAAATTTTGGAAATATTAACAGTGAAGGTATCGACGGCGAAGGACCTTTACCTTCAATAGTTGTTTCTGGATTTTTAATATTGATTTATGTTATAGAAAGAATTTACAACAACAGTTTTCTAAAAGAAGATGAAAAACAGAGTACATTTGTTCTTAAATTCTTTCAATTATTAATTATGGTAGCTTTTATGTTTTTCCCTATAATATCTTTAGTAATTTATTTTACAAATATTCCTAAATTTTATAGTAAGTTAAGTAATGATAATGACGAAATTTTAGTTTTCGGTGATATAAAAAATCACAACGGGATTCCTAATATAGACGGCGACGAGACTGATAATAACAGTAAATTTTCAGTCGCTTCAAACTTTTCTTATTACGGAAACGGTTTATTTTTTAGCGGTGGTCGTACTAATTTAGACCTGGACACTACCAGAGGAATTAGATATGTTTCTAATCAAGCAGATTATTTTAATTTTAAATATCTCTATCAAGATTTAGATTTTAAAGATATTGCTATCGAAGAAGATTTAAATATTTTTAGTTTAGAGACCAACGATTTATCTTACGGAGCAAAGATAAATTCAGGAGATTCTTATTGGGTTGTTGTAGGACAAAATGTAGGTTTAACTGACTCTTCAAATTCAACTATTTATTATAATACTACTGCAGGAGCTTCAAATAACCAAGAAATTCCTGATGTAAGTGATTTAAGTCAATGGTTTAAAGCTTCTTCTGGAGCATTTAGTTATTCAGGAAATGGTGTTGTTTCTGGTCTTTCAGGTTCAGATAATCGTTGGGTAGCAGTCGGGCAAGACAGTGTTGATTATCCTTCTACTAATTTCAATACCATCAAATATTCTGATGATGGAAAAATTTGGAATAATGCCACAGGAACATCATTTAGCGGATATGGTAATAAAGTTTCTTTTGCAATTTCAAGTCTGAAAACAGACAATACTTATGTCGCTGTCGGCTATGATATCGGAGGTAATAACATTTTAAAATCTACAGACGGTGTCAACTGGATAACTACTACAAATAATTTTAACAGAGAAGGTTCAGATGTAGCTTACGGTGTCAGTAGTAATGGTACTAGCGGTCTTTGGGTAGCGGTCGGACAGGATGACAATTATCCTATCAAATATTCTGTCAACGACGGTTCAACCTGGATAAATTCTGACGAGACAACTTATAGTTTTTCTAAACCAGACGATGTTAATGCTGTAACTTATGATTTAAAAAATAAAAGATTCTATGTTGCAGGTAAAAAAGGTACAACTCAGAGTGTTTATTATTCTTCAAACGGTTTAAGTTGGACACCTGCATCAGGTTATGATTTTGACGAATCAACTTCTTTAGCTTATAATTTAGAGAGTGATTTTACAGATTACAACGATGTTTATTATCCTCCAAGGAATTATCAGCAATTTTTTGTTGATAAAATTGAAAACAAATCTTTAAGTCAGTATTTACTTGTAGTTTATGTTATAACGTTTATATTGATATTAATTACTTTCTATGCTATGTATAAAACTTCAAAAGATTATTTAGTTAAATTAGGATAATGTTTTAAAAATATATATTTAAAATGAACAGAAGTGAGAAAACAGAATCTTTATCAATATTTCCGATTGTAATTTTGATAATCTTAATTGTCTTTATTATACCTCTTTATGTTAATGTTTTTAAAGAAAAAATCACTGTCTCTACTTTATACACTGCTTTAGAAGACCAACAAGTTAGTCTCAATGTCAGTACTACTTTCACAGATTTGATAACTTATTATCCTCTTAACGGTAAAGATGGTTTTTTTGAAGTTTATTGTACTGTACCTGGAAGTACAAATTTCAGGGTTATAAACGGTTCAAATGTTGATGTTACTACAGGAGTAACTTTAGCAAGTGATAAGACCACACCTTCAGTTATTAGATATAAAAATAGTAGTAGTTTAACATTACAATTTACAAACAGTTCAACTACAAATTTCTTGACAAAAATAGATGTTATTTTTTAAATTGAATAATTTAAAAAAAATCTTATTTTAAATGTCTCTTCTTCCTATAAAAATAGACTGTCAAAATATTAGAACTCAAAGACAAAAACTAAATAATTTGTTAGTTTTTAATTCTATTAAAGAAAAAGATATAAAATCTTTTCATAAAAATATTAACGAAAACGAATTTAAAAGAGTTCTCGAAGAAAACGAAATTACTGAAGAAAAATTACATGAAGAATGTCTTCAAAACGATCTTTTAAATAAAATTTTATCCGGTCGTATAAGTAAGAAATCTTCTAGACAAGGAACGAAAGATGAAAATTTACAACTTTTTACTTGTAATATATTATCTAATAAACTCGGAATCAAAATTGAAA
>Ga0075110_1001165_pt1 | contig 11474 bp, 6 predicted proteins | sample AntAceMetag02UK8_FD_69799 | JGI IMG/M metagenome (GOLD analysis project Ga0075110, IMG submission 69799) | Saline lake microbial communities from Ace Lake, Antarctica - Antarctic Ace Lake Metagenome 02UK8 | ecosystem: Environmental > Aquatic > Non-marine Saline and Alkaline > Saline | place... | reverse complement strand
CTCTTTCACTATCACCTCTACGACTCACGGGCTAGCGGTAGGGGATTGGGTATATCTCTACCATGCCGCTGAAGGGCAAGTAAATCACTTAGAATATGCTGGTTGGTGGCCTATAGCCAGCTTCAATACAAATGACTTCACCGTAACTCGTGCTGGTGCTGGTTCTGTATCAGACGCCGCCAATCACGTTAACCGATATGTAGTAGCGAACAACAACTCTCACGTTCCAGTCCTTCTAGCTACCGATGGTAATTACAACTTGGTGGGTGGGAACACTACCGGGACTTATGAATTTTTAGCAGCCCTTAGATTAGCTAATGCTATAAATACTAGTCAATCCTTCTCAACTACTCCTTTCCTGACAGCCGCTGCTGGAAGTTTGTACGGTGTAGGTAGGATTATTTTACGACAAACAGAAGTCACCAGCACAACTCCAGAGATAGTAGTGCCAACACTTGCCGGTACTGAGACCTTTTCTATCTATATCAACAACTCCCTCCGCACCAGCACAGAACAGGTAAGTGCTCTCACCCGACTCTATCCAAGTCGCGTAAGTATCAGTTATCCAAACTATCCAGAAATAATGGATTCTCCCCAAGCAGAGGACCCCACTACTACAGATAGTACTGTTGAGATAAATGCAGCAGATGGACAAGAAGTAACAGGCATCATCTCTTTCTTCGGAGACAGTTCTTTCGGAGACTCCCAGAAAGAAGGAGTAGTTGTTGTTGCTAAGACTGACAATATTTACCTCCTCAACGTCAGGACTCGTGAATATGAACGGGTAGACTCTCCTTTCGGCGGACACACTGCACCCTTCTCCTTGACACACACTAACCAAGGAATTGTCTTTGCTAATGAGAGTGGCGTGTATCGTTTGAATAGGGACCTCACCGTTACCTGGATCAGTCGGTATGCAGATCGTATCTGGAAGAAAGAACTTAACAGAGAACAGATCGCAAAGATCACAGCACATAACTATAAAGATGGTAAGCAAATAAAGATCAGCTATCCCTCGGGCGCAGGACAGTTATCTAACAACAAAGTTCTTGTATTCGATTACTCAGACCCCCAGCGTCGACAGGATGGCATTGCTATCGGTGTCTACGATAATCACCCAGCTACGGGTTGGGCAGGACTAAAGGAAGATAGCTTCTTCAGTGCCACTAGTGGACAAGTATTCCGTATCAGAAACGCCAATGATGCAACTGACTACAGAGATGATGACCAGGCTATCGTTCAGGAACTAATAACAGCTCCAGAGAATTTTGACTTACCGGGAGTCCAGAAGATAATTGATGGGGTATTCCTAGAGTTCTTCAATGATTCCGCAGCAGTAGAAGGTATTACTGTTAGCACCTCCCTTGACAACAAGACGGAGTTCTTAGCGTCAGATCCTCTTGAAAGTACTGATATTACTCAGGAAGAGAGTGGGTACTGGTTCAGCCTAGCAGACCGTAAGGGACGTAAGCTACAGATAAAGATAAGGAATTCGACAAAAGACCAGTTCATGGCTATTGCAGGGATGGCTGTCCGAGCCGCCGCTTTGTCGGATAAAGGAACAAAACAGGCAAATAGTACTTGACAATAAACTAATTTACTGTTATACTTAAGTAAGACCTAAAATTATATAGGTACTCCGTGGCTAAACTTCGCGTAAATAATCAATTAGTAGAAACCTCCTCAGAAGAATTCAAGAAGGAGATGGAGAAGCGGGGCCGAGTTGTGCCTACTTCACCTGCCGCTGGTGCCGCTGCGGGTGCTAATCCCGACCAAGCAAAGATGTTGGGAACTGAGGCGCAGAAGTTTGTCAATATCAAGTCTTCCCCCAAGACAGACCTACAGACAGCAGACCGCCGCGAAGAAAACCGCAAGGAGCAAACCCAGAGTGAGAGAGACGTAGCTGCTAAAGCTGGACAACTCTCTGCACTAGACGGCTTAGACGATAGGGTCAAGGGCCTAGTCAACGCCCAATTCAATCAACAGAACACACAACCTACCGCGACTTCTTTCAACCAAGACGCAATCGATTCCCTCGGGGTAGATGACCAGGACGGACTCCAAACACTGCTCACACAGTACCAATCCTTGGTCTCTACCAACCCCGCAGATCCCGCCATCAATCAAGTTCTTGCAGATCTACAGAATAACTATGGTGTCTCCAACCCCGATGAATTAATCCGAACAGACGCAGGTGTTACTGGTGACCTAGCCGCCGCCAATATTATGGACCCTAGTCAAGTTACTATCGGAGCCTTGGATCTTTCTGAGCTTGGTTATACCCCGGAACAATTGACTGATCTTCTCGGGGCAGATGTACAGAACATGAGCCTTGAGGAATTCTCCCGGCAAGTGGAATCCGTCAGAACCGCCGAGTTCTCAAAGATTCAGACACTGAAAGCACAGTACGCCTCCCTCCCCGCAGGTTCAGCTCAGAGGCAGGTAGTCTTAGAACAGTTGAAAGACCTAGGACAAGTTGGTGTCACTGGCTTAGAGCAGGGTGTTCAGCAACTACAGGATCAAATAGATGCTTCGGATGAAATTACTTTCGCTGGGCAACAGTACACTGTCGACCAACTACTCGCTGATGATAATGTTTCTAGTCTCGTCACTGATTATCTTAGCGATACTGCCGACCCTAAGTGGAAAGAAAAACTCAAGGCGGAGAACCCAGAGTTTGTTAAATGGATTGAGTCCAATCAAGAAGGACTTAAACAACTCGCAGAAGGTATGGGAAGCAGCCAAAAAGGTTTCGCCACCGTCCAAGAAGACCAAACGGCGCTAGCAACTGTCGGTGAAGATGGTGCTACCCTTAGTGATAAAGTGATGGAGAAGCTAATCCCAGGTTGGGGTACGGCTGTTTCTTCAGTTACAGACCTTTCAGAGAATGGCATATACCAAGCCGTTCAAGCTGACTCAGATATTTTAAATAAATTAAATGGTGACCCTTCCTCCGTTGATGAACTGGCCAACTTAACGTCTGACCAAATTCAAGCAGCTAGTGATGCTGGTGATGCCTTAGTGGCCGATCCAGATCTAGCTAGTATCGTTGGAGCTGAAGGCAAAGCGTTTGTTACGGACGAAGACACTCTCCAGATGCTGTCGCAGTTAAAACCCTTAGTGGATATGCTGCGGGAACGGGGTGGGAATTTTGAAACCATGTTAACCGAAGAAGGTTTTCAGGATTTAATACGCTCTGGAGATATCAACGCCGACAACATCGAAGAGTTCATGGAGAACCCTGAGACGTACGACGAGTGGAAGGGTTACCAAAATCTACTTGAAGAGTTCGATGACATTCAGGACTCGCAGGACTTAGATAGTATTGTTTCTTTCCTTTTCGGGGAAGACGGACTAGATGCTGACGCTCTTAATGATCAGTACGATGCTCTTGAACGAGCCGCTAAAGATCCCACTGATACGGGAGCTGTTGCACGTTGGAAAGCTTTACAGAAATTAGACTCCAATAAAGATGGACGTATTGACAAAAAAGATGCTGCTGCTTTCTTATCTATGATTGAGAAGGGGCTGGGTAATTCTAGTTTCCAAGATGGATTAGATGGTAAGGACTTAGGTTTCGGACTCGCAGACAGTTTAAGTAAATCAATTCAGCCCAAGGCAGATGTAGGAGAGAATGCCTTCCTAAATAGCTTAGAGTTAGGACTTAAGAAGTCCGGCAAGATTGGTTATGAAGATATTGTAGGTGAATTGATGGGTCCCTACGCAGACAAATTGTTCTCTATGCCGAAGAGTTGGAAGAAGAAATATCTTGATCCTCGATTTGATACTGCAAAAGAAGTTGCCGCCTATACTAAAAAGTTGAAGCAACAGGAAGAAGTTACTGCCGTAAACTCCAAACAAGACAAAAATGCTAGGGAGATGGGCTCAACGAAGCTCCACACCAAAAATCTCTGGGGAACTACGCCAGAAGATCTTACTATTGAAGATGTTTACGTTATTGATACGATGCTAAAGAATTATTACGAGGCCCTAGAATTTGATGAGATCCCTGAAGGACCTGCCAAGAATGAAGCTCTGCGTATTATCTATCAGCTACAATCCCTCCAGTCAGGATATCAAGTAGTAACGAAACGAAAGAAGATTCAATCTGCTCTTGACAAGAAGAACAGCGAATTGGCTTTCTACCGAGATAAGAATCCCCGAACCTATGCTGCCAATATTCAGAAATTAGAACGAGAAATTAGAGAACTAGAAGGACAGATGCCCTAATGCCGAATCTCCTAGACCAATTAAATAAGGGTCTCAACGCAACTCCAGCTCCTCAACAGAAGCAGGCTGAGCAGGTCCTAAAAGCAAAGAAGGGTAAGGCTACTGTAGCGTCTGGTCCTTCTGGTAGTTCTTTAGCAGAGAACCAAGTACTTGCCCAAGCAGGTGCTGCTCAGGAACAATTACGTGTTCAGGGCGTAGATGCTGCAAGTGCTATTGATGCTCAAGCTGATCAAGTAGAAACACAGAAGCGGTTAGCAACACAAGAGTTAGATAATAAAGACCAGAACTTCAATCGTAACTTAGCAAATCAGACTACAGACACCAGGGAGAGTATTGAAAGTCGAGAAGAACAAGTCCTCTCCTCCCTCTCTGCTACTGAGATGCGTAAGACTAATGAAATAAATAACCTTGCTGACAACCAATTAAAGACTCTCGCCTCTCAGAGACAGCTTGCTTTAGACGACATCTTCTCCTCCTTTGAGCAGAGTAAGAAAGAACTAGAGTTTCGCAAAGACGCCGCAGAGTTAGAACAACTCGGGTTCCTCATGGCCATGAATGATGCAGCCTACGTTGACGAGTTGCAGGCAGTGGCGAAAGAACGAAACCTAATGGATGACCAAGCTTACCGAGAAGAAATGCTCACCGTTACACTAGGAGACAACTTCAAAAACTTCCTAGACGAGATGGGATTCAGAGAGTTCTACAATGAACAAGGACGTATCAATGAGTCGGAACTTGCAAAGATAGATATCAACTCAGCCCTACAGATGGCAGCAGCCGCAGCCAGAGATGCAAACAACCAAGCAATTGTTGGTGGCGTTATGGGTGCTGGTAAAGCGGGAGTAGATTATTACGCCCAAAGAGACACAAAAGCCCCAGTACAAACCAAATCAGTAGGAGACGCTAGTCCTACAGGCCCTCAGATGGAGATCAACACATGAATGATAGACTCAGCATGATTCGTAATCTCCAGAAGCAAGTACCAATCCTTAATGCTCAAGCAAAGAAGCAGACAGAAGCGGGCTCGGCTATACAGCTACAGCAGTCTCTAGGTGCCGCCCCAGCTCAGAAGAACGTAACTAAAGCAGCACAGACTATCGCCCCTCAGGCAACGGCTCAGGCAGCACAGGCTAATCTTCAGCAAGCAGCACAGACGCAACAAACAGCCGCGAGTTTGGGACAACAAGAAGTTCAGGCAGTCGCGCAGCAGAACCAAAATCAAATAGCTCAACGCTCTATGCAGCAGCAAGCAACTCAGCAAGAGGCTCAAGCCAAGCAAGAGATGAAACTCTCCAGAGAGCAGAGAACTTCTGAGAAGAAACTGACGAAGAAAGAAATAGAGCAGGCGAACAGATTAGCAGAGGTAGGCATCTACCAAGAGAATCGCTTACTAGATCTCTCGATCAATCAAACAGAACAACTCACTGCAATAGGTTCGGACATCAAGGAAAAAATCTTTGATTCGCGAATTCAGTTCCAGAAGGATGAGGCTGGTAGAAGGTTCACTAACGAACGACAGTTAGCAGACTATAATACTCTCCGAGCTAAGGATGAGATTGAACTAGGCCAGAAACTACGCGAGATGGAACAAGCTCACTCATTTAAATTACGGGCTCTTGAAACAGCACAGCTTCAGATCACCCGCGAACTTGATCAATTCAGTAAATCGAAAGACCAACGATTAGATCAGGAACATAAGAAGCGTTTAATAGAAGCGAAAAAGCAAATGGACGAAGCAATAGCTAGACAAAAAGCCAAAGCAGGCAACACACAAATGATCTTCCAAGGTGTTGGTATGGTAGCAGGTGCAGTGATTGGATCTTACTTAGTACCTGGTGCAGGCACAGCAGCCGGAGCTTCAGCGGGTGCTGGCGTTGGAACACTGGCCTATGGCGTAGCAGCAAAAGAAGGAGCCGTATAATGGCCGATAAGATTAAATACCATACGCAGCGATCTCCCTCTCAAATGGAGGCGTTACGAAAAATAAAAGAAGATGATGAATTCGCGGAAGCGCATACTAGAAAGAAAGAAGAGAAAGAGAAAGAAGTAACAGCGAGAAAAAAAGCTGATACAGAAGCCTCTGTAAAAGAGTGGCAAGCACTGACAGGTAGTGATGACGATTTTGTTCCTGCGGGAGCCTCGGTACATACAGCAGGAATGGGACGACAGGCTAAACAAAATGAATTAGATCGTCTCGGTGAAAAAAATGCACAACCTAGAGAGCCCAAAGAATCCGACAAGTTTGATTACAGTAGACTAAAACCTGACTGGGTTGAGTTTGTTGATGGTAACGGGGTTCCTGAAAAACCAGACACCTCCTCTGGTATTTCCAAAGCAGAAGACGACTTCATGCGCGGCAGGGTCCCTAAGATTGAGCCCGTTAAGGAAGAGAAAGAAACTACCTTTGAAGAAAAGATAAGCAAGGGTGTAGAGAGTACAGAGAAGAAGAAAGAGGAGGCCCCTCCTGCTCCTGAAGTAAAGACGTCTCCTGTACCTAAGAAGGGTTCGGATTCCTCGGATTCCCCTGCCGGGAGAACTCCTCCCCAACGTAAAGACTCCGACCTAATTGATCGTCTCGACTCAGCAGAAAAAGAGTATCAGAGAAGTAAATCCAACCTTGACAAGAGAGAAGCAATTGAAACTTTCTTCAACGCCTTTGGACGTATCGGAGCTGGCATGGCTGGCAGATCTACAGGAACAGATATGTCTGGGATCGAATTCGATAAACAAGACTGGGAAAGCAAGCGCAACAGAAACAGTAAAGAGTTCTCTGACACCCGCGCAGATATTCGCCAAGCAGGACGAGACCGAGAAGCAGAGCGACAGTTCGATAGACGCTCAGGACAGACAGATCGACAACTCGAAGAACAAGTCAAAGCGAACCGCAATAGAGAGTCCCTCAGCAAGGAGACATTAGACTTCAACAAAACTTCGGCAGAAGACCAGAACACTTTCCGAGGTGAGCAGCTAGCAGAAGTCGTACGACACAATAAAGCCACAGAAGCTATCGGCTGGGGTAAAGCTGAGATGGCCAGGGCCAGTGCTCTGTCAAGTGCCGCAGCAAATAGTGGCGGGGATATCTCCAAGAGAAGTGAGAAGGTCCGTGACGACCTAGACAAGATTATCAAGGACAAGGATGCCAGTGACGACTACAAGATAGAACATGTAAAAACCCTACTCATGGAACAACTTAGGATGTCCCCAGAACAGGCAGATCAACTGGTGCGAAAGGAGGGGTGGTTCGGCGACAGTCTGAAAAAACCTGAAGAAATCCACAAACTGTTACAGCCAATCATACAGGCAGGCTTGGCCACCCAACAAATACAAGGTCAAGCAGGCAAAGGCAAAATCGCAATAATGAGAGATAGAGATAATTTATTAAAATCACTTCCTGAAGGTCAAGCTATCCCGGAAGGATGGACAGTAGTTGGAAACTAAACTTCTAAAACCATATACACCTGAAGGAGTCGAGGAGGAACAACCCTCTGGACTTCTCCAACCCTATGAGCCGGAAACACCTGAGCAGGGACCCACATTGCTGGAACCTTACACAGGAGAGGAAACCCCCCGGCAAGGGGAAACCGAGGAAACCGATTACTTGGGTGCTATTGGCAGAGGTGTTCAGACCTCTCTTGCCCCTATGACTGTGGACGAAAATGAATATAAAGAGAAACATTCTACCGGCGAGACGGTGGCTGAGGTGGCTTCCAACATTATCACAGACATTGCTTCTACCGTCGCTGTTAGTGCTGGTGCTGCTGCAATTGCTGGTTCTGTGGTCCCTGGCCTTGGAACTGCTGCTGGTGCCCTGGTTGGGACTGTAGCGGGTGTAGGTCTAGGTATCTACCGCGCACTTGGCTATGAAGAGTTGATGTCCCGCGTAGAGGACAGAGAGTTCAGTGGTAAGAATGCACTAGTTAACACATCACTAGAAGTCATCCCTGCCCTAAAGATGGGTGGCAAGGTAGCTAAAGGTTTAGCTCAAGGTACTTTAGGTACTCTCCAATCAATGCAGTACGGTGCAGATCTAAAGACAGGACTTATCACTGGTGCTATCGGTGGTGGTCTAGTTGCCGCATCTACTCGTTCTCCTAAAGCAAGAAGAGAGCAGGCTACTGCCATCGCAGCTATTTCCTCTGATGTGAGCACCCCACCAAAAGTGAATGACTGGTTTGTAGAGGTGATGGAAGAAGGAGATTTTAGTGATCAACTTCTAGATAGAGCCAAGCACTACATGGGACAGAAATCTAAAGAGATTGAGACGTTCGAGAAGATCGGTAAAGAGATAGACCTATTTGACTTAGTTTCCAAACCTAAGGAAGCAACAATATTTGCCAAGTCTTTAACGCCCGAGATGGTGGGAGTTAGTGAAGAGGGATTACATGCTGCTCGGAAGTATGGAGAACAAGTAGAAAACATTTCTGAAGAGTTTGTTAATCAATGGGCAGTACGTTCTAAGTTTGAAACAGAGATACGTGACGTTGCTAGGGGAGTCCTGGACTTGCCCATCTCCGCGAAGATAGGTCCTGAACAATTAGCAAAGGCTTCACAGAAACTCAAAGCTCAGGGATTAGATTTTCAAAAGGCATACACCGGTAGGCAGACTAAACTTACTATTAATCAAGCAGTAGCAGATATCAATGAAGAAGCTATTGCTAATGGTAAGCTTCTCAGAGAGCCCACATCTACTTCTACTATTGTCTCTAAGGTAATTGATCCCATCTTCGCTGCCAGAGCCATTGATCGTAGAACAGGTGGTAATATGGAGGGAGCTATAAATGCTATCTCTACAGGCCACAATCTCCATACCTTCAAATCAGGAGTTGTCGTTGCAAAAAGTGCAAAGCTTATCTCCAGGGCTAAGAAGCTCGGGATACGTGAAGACTTGGCTGATTACCTAGATGGATCAAAACCAGCAAAAGCCCTCAATGAAAAACAGCAAAAAGTTGTTGGTGAATTTAGAGATATGTTCGATGAGATGCAGAAATATGCGAAGTCCCAAGGACTGGATATAGATTATAGAGAGAATTACTTTCCCTCTATGCAGCTACAAGGCTCTGATGCCATTAAGGCCTTACGCCAAAGAAAAAGTTTCCTTGGCAACGCAGCCCTTGCAGACACTGATGAGGGTATTGAATTCCGTAAGGTATTATCTAATGCCTCAGGAGAAGAAGTCACCAACACTGCAAGCATGAACAAAGCCTTTGCAATAATGGAGACTACCGGGAAGTTGAAGAGTGCTTCTGGGTTTGAGTCGGGAGCGGCTTACCAACGGATGGATAAGATTCCACGCTGGATACAGAACAGAGATGCAGGGCAGGTGTTTCAAACTTATGTAAATAAGACTACGAAAGTTATACACCTCAACGGAGCTATCGGCGACTTAGAGACACAGGTACAAGCCCTTGCAGGTTTGGGTTATACCAAGACCGCAGACCACTTCCGAAGGTACATCAACCACGTCTCAGGACAGCCTAGTGAGTTTGGTGCATACCTCAATGCAAAGAAAACGCAGATGCGCGTCTCCATGGATAAGATCATAGAAGATCCACAGGCCAGTAAGTTGATGAAGAGCAGTGCCGAGATGGCTAAATTTCTACCAGATTTCGGTAGTTGGTTAGGCTCACAGGTATATGCAAACTACTTGGGCTTCTCTCCCAAGGCCGTACTACGTAACCTGGGGCAGACTCAAACAACAACTGCGACAGAAATTGGCGGGAAGTATGGACACAAGAAAGCTATCAAGGCTTCTATGGAATTACTCCAAGCAAAAGCCAAAGGAATAGACTTAGAGGCAGCCCTTCAAGCCAAAGGATATTCACCAGGTAAGTACATAGGGGAGGGTCTCGATGTAGTACATAGCTCCCTTAGAAACTCCATCATCGGAAAGCCAGTGATAGGTATTGAAAAACTCGCAGAGACAGCTATGTATTTCTACGGCAAGTCCGATGTGATCAATCGCTATTCTACGATGAAGATATCTGAGTCGGTATTCGGAGATATTAGAACTGCCATTAAGAAGGCGGGGAAGGAACTGACTAAGGATGAGTCGGAAGCTATTCGATTCTTCAAGGAATTAAATACAGGCACCAAACAGAACTTAAAACGTCTCATGGTAGCTGGTAAATTTGAAGAAGCCCAACATGAACTAACAGTTAATATGTTATCTAAGACCCAATTCAACTATGGTCGACACGCCTTACATCAGTTTGGGCAGGACTACGGACGTGTAGTTTCCATGTTCACTAAGTGGCCCTCAATGATCTACGCAGATATAGCAGATATAATAGCTACCAAAAGATACTCTGTAGTAATTACTAGATACATAGCTCCCATGGTCCTCTTAGCTTCTTTAGATCAAGCCCTCGGTGATAAGAAAGACGACCCCAGATTCCGCGCTTTGGTAGGGAAAAACTTCATGTCTTGGGCACCCGCAAATTCCCTTGCAGTAAGTGTCCCTCCTTGGATTAGTACAGCCGGGGAAGTTATTGATACTGGCTTCGCAGCTCTTGAGGGAGACCTCAATACTATGGATAAGTGGGCTACTAAAACTAACCGTATATTCGAACCATACATTCCAGGAGCAACCCTCCTAAAAAATACAGCAGAACGCGCATACAACATCGGCAAAAACAAAAAAGGTTTACTCAAATGATGGTAATTCTACTCGGACTCAAAGAAGTCGCACTAAGCATGGTAGCTTCTCTCCTTACTAAAGCAGTGATGCGTCCCCTAATCCTAAAGTTTCTCAAAGGAGAAGCGGCAGCCTACGCAGCCAGAGCAGCAAAGACTGAAGACAAAGCAGATGACGCTAGAGCACAGGCCTGTGTTGACGCAGTATCTAGTCTTGAGAAGACTTGGGAAAAGTAGCGGACTCCTCTTGCCGGGGGGTCTCGTAAAGGGAATTCTCCCGGCTAGGGAAACCGTCAAAATCATTGACACTGACTGAATTAAATACAATTTGAACCCAGAAAATACTAGTATAAAAGGGCAGGTACGCTGGTCTTAACCTTGCAGGTTAAAGGTAATCAGCTGACAGGCCGATGTAGAAGAGTAATCACGGAGGGGTTCCTATGAAAGCACTAAGCAAAAACGAATACATTGATTTAGCTATGAGAACCGCAGAGGTCATTCAAGAGAATGGTAAGTACTGGGGACTTATTCAATCAATGCCTGGTGTATGGGGCCAAGCCGATACTGAAGCCGAACTTTTAAAAGAACTTGCTGAGTGCGCTGCGTCTTGG
>Ga0075110_1001154_pt1 | contig 11555 bp, 7 predicted proteins | sample AntAceMetag02UK8_FD_69799 | JGI IMG/M metagenome (GOLD analysis project Ga0075110, IMG submission 69799) | Saline lake microbial communities from Ace Lake, Antarctica - Antarctic Ace Lake Metagenome 02UK8 | ecosystem: Environmental > Aquatic > Non-marine Saline and Alkaline > Saline | place... | reverse complement strand
TTTACAAAATTTTTGTGTTGTTCCTCTCAGGTCTCAAGTCTGTGAAGCAAATGTTTGTCCTCAAGGTTATACTTGCGGGACTGGAAACTTTTGTTTTTCTCAATCAGACAGTTTAGCTTATTTAAACAGCGATTGTTCTTCGGGAGTAGCAAGTAATTCAAGAAAATTTGATTTGTTTGTTTATAATCCAATTGCAGATAAATATTTCCGTTTAAATTTAGATAAAGATTTTTACAACAATTTAAATAATTCAGATAATCTACAAAATATTACTTTTAAATTAGGTACTTCTTATCAGACCGTAAATGATTACAGTCAAATTGGATTGGAAAATAAGACTATTTTACCTAAAGATTTGCTTGTTTACGGTACTTCTCAAGCTGACGGTTCAGTTAAAGGTATACTTTTTTCATTACAAAACGATTCTTATAAAGCGAATAAAAATTTCGATATTACACCTGCTTCAGAAAATAGTATTTATGATATTAATTTAACAGAAGATAAAATAGCTGTTGTTCAAAAAAAGACTATAACAAGTTTGAGAAATATAACTTTGAAAGTTAATAATATTGAAAATAATGCGATCGTTTTAGAAAACGATCCTAATTGGTTTAATTTTAATCTTTTCAGAGAAGGACAACCTTACGATTATTATCTTTATTCTACAGAAGGTAATTATAATACTAAAGGAGTTGGAATTTTCAATTTAACTAAAGATATTTTACAGGGAACTTTATCAGATTATTTTGAAGATAGTTCTTATAGTTTAACAGATTATTATAGCACTGCTACTCAAGAAGAAGTTTTTATAACTATCAATTCGAATAAATTAGCTTTCAACAATAATCTTTATTTCCAAAATTTTTTCAATTCTGCTTATAAAAACGATTATGTTCTTCAAAATCCTGTTTATCCGAACGAAGGAGGGATTTCTGTATTATTACCAAAAGGTTTTGTAAATTCAGATATTAACGTGTATGGTGAAAATTTCTTTATGGTTCCTAAAATTTATAGGAACAATTCGACAGTTTTGTCTCCTAGTTATCTTAATAATTATACACCATTACAAAACGGGGACAGAATTATAACTGATCAAGAATTAGATTTTTTTAATGTTAAAGCATTCGAAGATGCAGAAGAATTTTTTGAAAAAATTACTGTTCCAACAGAAACGTATTTATATCCTGAAATAATCCAAGAAAATTATTATTTTACATCTGATACTGACCCTGTTTTTTTAAACAATTATATTTGTAATATTCATAATGATTTTTTGTCTTCCGAAGGAAGTGTTCCTATTTACGGTTCTTCAGCTGTTTATAATCAAAATTTCGGACAGAGTCCGGGAGCTGTTAATTTCCAAATTTATAACGATATGGTTAATTATAATATTAATTTTATAAATATTGGAGATTTAAATGTTTCTTCAAATGATATAATTATAGATAGTTCAAATAATTTTATAGGAGTTAGTAATAATGGAAATTTTATCATTCCTAACGGTATTAATAACAGTTTTTCTTATAACTTTGAAAATGAAGCGTCGTTAGATTTTAAATATTATTCTGAAGGAACTAGTAATTATATTTTAATTACTAGTGAAGTACAAGGTCTATCGTCTGTACATAATTATGTACAAAAAATAGAATATGATTTAGGAATAAGTAGTTCAGAAGATTTAGATTATACTTATTTTGACCTTGATAATGAAACTACTTACCAAAATTTTTATCAATCTTCTTATACAATTAATACTACTGGAAAGTTAAATAATATTAAAATTAAATACAACAATAAAGTTATCGCTCCGAAACCAAAATCTTTTTATTTTGATAGTTCAAATACTTCTAACCCTATTAACAATGTTGAAGAGAATTTGTTTTCTACAGACGAAAATAGTATTACACTTTTCAGTACTTTTAAAAACGACGAATTTATTACTGACCAAATTTCAGATATTTCTAATAAAAATATTTATTCTAATCGCTCTCCTCCAGTAGCTTCTTATAGTAGATTAGACGATTTTGTGATAGAAAATAGTAATGGAGATATAAATGTCGATTTTGGAAATATAAACACAAACAATAATTATGTGGAAATCCAAAATGGTATTTCTATATTTTACAGTATCGATAATAATTGTGTTAATAATGATAGAAATTTAATCACTATTAGAGATAAAGAAATAATAGATGTATTTTTAAGTAATCCAGCTAGTGAAATTCTCTTACAAAAAAATGGCGATAGTTTAGAAGATTTTTATATTAACGGTGTTAGTGGAATTAAATACGGAGCTCAAGTCTCTTCGAAAGAAATTGTTAATCAAGAATTAGAAAAAGTTTACACAGTTAACCAATGGTTTGATAATGCTCCAGATTTAGAATCTTTTACCGTAAATTATATAAACGGAGTTTCAGGTTCAAGAATTTTACAAAATAATAATTTAGAAATAAATAGAAGTGTAGTTTCAATAGAAGAATATAATGTTTATCTTGATAAAAATAATAATGTTAATGAATATATGATTATTAAATTGAATGCTCCGATTTTAAATGACGACAATTATACTATAAATTGTTTCAACAATTCTTCAAAATGGAAATTGTGGCACAATAATTTTGCACAAATCACTTATTATCCTTCAACTGATTTGACTGCTTATACAAATCAAAACAAAATTGATGTTGAATATTTACTAAACAGTGTTGAAAATAATATCTGTATTCCTGACAGTTCTCCTTTATGGGTATCTTGTAAAAACACCGATTCTGTTTTACCAGATTCATTTACTAAAAGTTCTTTTAACAAACTAGTTTTTAACGACGGAACAAATTTTTCATCTTTCAATATTCACGACAATTATTTTTACAAAAAAGAAAATAAAATTGCAGAATTAGTACAAACCAATACTGCAACTTTTGGTATGACTAATATTACAAATACGAATAATTTTTTAGATAACTCTGACGAAGATTTTTTAGAAACTTATCTTAATATAGATTACGTTTCTGGCAACGTAATCGGTTTACCAGGAAACGTAGACGATATTATTTTATTTCCTGGTTTTGAAATCCCGCAATCTCAAGAAAATCAACCTATACCATTTGATAATAAATTAATTTTCGGTATTTCAGGCGAAGAAAGTTATTCTATTTTACCGGGATTAACAGGAATAAGACCTGTTGGTTGGAACGGTAATTTTGCTAATAATAATACACAATCTGGTATTGAAGGTTTTATACCAGATTATATAAATTTTAAATCTATTCCTAAAAAGGTAAAACTTTTTGATTTAACAAACAATTTGACAATTCTTTACGAATATTTAGGAGCTCCAGGAGGTAGTTCTGAAAGTTATTTTGGAAGTTTAAATAATCAAAATTTATCAAATTCAAGTTTTGTATATTTTAAAAGAAATTATATAAAACAACCAGTTGTTAGCGATTTTTCTGTTGTCAATGCAAACCCATCAGCTATAGGAACTCTTACAACTGCTTTTGGAAGTATTATGAATATGAATATTTTAAACATTACAGGTAATAATTCTAATGATAAAATTTTGTCAATTAACGATTACGAAGAATTTTTTAAAGGTAATGACCTTGCTCAAACAAAAATATCTGCTAATACTAGGACTTCAAATCCCAGTTTTAAACAGACTTATATAGATTATAATAATAGTTTTTCTCCAACAGTTTTTACAATTTTAGGTGAACCGTGGCAAGTTTTAAGCAACAATTATACATTAGATGGTTATTATGATTTAGCGTTTTTTTGTTTTTATAATTATCAACCAGCAGGTGTTAAATCTACTATTGTATATAATATTATTTCTAAATTAGAAATGAGACCTGTTAACAGTGGTAATATTGCTCTTCCTGACCAATTTTCAAATTACGAACAAAATTTGTATATGATTAACAATTTATTTTTATCTACTTTACCAAGACAGATATCTAATTTTAAATACCTTAATCTCAATATTTTGGACGATTTTATAATAAGCAATTTGTATTACACTAATTACAACAGTTCTGTTAGTAAAAATTATAAAAGTTTAGGATTAATTCAATTCGGTATAAATGGTGCTCCTATTTTTGATAACAATAATGCAAATATAAATAAATTTAATTTAGTAAATTATGAAGAAATTAGATTCCCAGAATATTTTACAGAAAGATTTGTTAGCAGATTGAACGCTATTCCTCAAATTAAAAGTATTTTTACAACCATCGGGCAAGGAAATATTTACGATAATATGATTTATTATGCTTATATTAATTACGATAGTGTTGAAGGAGCTTCTAACAATCAATTTTTATATATGACAACTGATTCTGATCAAGAGAATTATTTAAACAATAAAGGTGTTCCTTATACAGTTAGTCTGAATGAAAATCAAATTTCTTCAAGTCAATTAGACAGAACTGTTAAGATGGAACCGTATAATAAATTGTTGATAACCGCAGGTTATTTTTGCACTTAAAAAATTTACAGTGATAGATTGATGTTAAAGTTTATTAATGAATCTGTTAACTCAGAAGTATCGTCAATATTATTTATTACTTTGTGCTAGAATAATTTATAGAAATTGGTTTAATAGCTGAATTTTGTACAATATTATTTGTTAGAGTAGTAGTGAAATTTCCTTCTGTATCTTTCTTTTGAGAATTATCAGATGATTGATTAACACTAAATCTATTTAAAGTATAAATAGAGGACTGTTTATTATCTATATATTTAGTATTAACAGGGTCAATTAACAAGGCTGTTTTAGTAGTTTCGTTATAAGCAAATTTAGAAGCATTATTTTGTTGAGCGTAAGTTATCGCTTGTCCTAAATTTTCTACTGTTAAAGTACAAGTGCTATTTTTATCAACTCCGCATTGTGTTAAAATAGAATTTGAAGTTTTATCTGGTTCAACAGAATAATCAGAAGTAGGTTGATAACAATTACTATAATGAACGTGATTACTCATATCTTTTTCATTGAAATAAACTAATAATCCGATCAAGAGAACAATAATAAAACCGAACAAAGACAAAATAAAAATCAAATTATTATTAACAATAGTATTATTTTCTTTCATTTTTTATATTTTATTAATATATAAATTATAAAAAAATGGGCAACGGACAAAGTGCCGGTTGTCGTATTATAGATTCAGGTAGACAACCTGATAGAAATTCTCCTTTTGTAAGAAATTCTCAAATGTTAGACCAAATTGTAGATAATAATTGTAGCGAATATACAACAGATATACTTACAGGTCAAATAACTTATCAAAACTGGGCACAACCTTTAACAATAGATAATCAAAATACAGGAACTTTAATACCTTCTAATGTATGTTTTTCTAATCCAGATTTTTTCGGTGTAAACAGTCAAGCTTCTTATCAAAAATCTTATACTGTAGATTATTGTCAAAATATAAGTCCTGCTACTGATGTAGAATTTTTCAAACAAGTTCAAGACGGTGATTTTAGAATTTTTTTAAACGGAGTAAATCCAGATAATGTTATAGAGGCTCTTACTTCTCCTGAATGGGGAAATAAAGAATTAATGATAGATAATATAACAAAGAGTGAATATATTAGAAGTCTTTTACTCAGTGAAGGACTTTTATTTGGAGGTGCTATAAGCGGTAGTTTATCTTTCACCGTTGTCACTGCCTTAAGAGGGATACGACTAGCAGTCAGTAGAGGTCTTACTTCTACTGTAAGTGCTGATGGATCGGGAACAGTTATAGAATTACAAAATCTCGGAGAAGCTGAAGCTGTAGAAGAAGGCGAGATAGCAGATACATCTTTCGGTGCAGAAGGCGCGGAAGCGATAGCAGAGGGAACCGCTGCTGCAACTGTAGAAGTTGCAGGGGGGACAGCAGCAGAAACAGCTTTAGGAACAGCAGGTGTTTTTGCTACAGGAGCTGCAGTTGTAGCTGTCCCGTTAATTCTTGCAGCTATTGTAGCTGGATTTGTTCCAGATTTAACAAACAGTAATTGTGGATATGATGATCAAAACGAACCTACTTTAGTTTACAAGGGTAAAACAAAAGGAGCTTGTTGTAGAAATAGCTGTGCTATCGATGGTACTTTAACCAAATGTTATAGGGCTGGTTCTTTAGGATTCAATGCTTCTCTTTTTCAATGTTGTTTTCAAGATTACAATTGTTATAAAAAGAAAAATCAAAATGCTGACTTTACTGTTAGTAATGAAAACATTACTTCTCAAAAAGACCTTTGTTTTAATATCAAACAGAATGTTGGAGATGATAAATTACCTAAAGTTTCTACTTGTCATCCTTATGTAAGAGATTTAAATAGTCAATATTGTGCTAATGTTGTCGGCGCTTATTGTACCGGACAAACTCCTTTTGGAGAAAATCAAGAGAGTCTTTTAGATGCTTGGTCTGCCAACGGAGTAATAGATTTTGTTAACGAAAACGGTTCATCTTTCAGTGTCAAATCACCTTGTTTAAATTTTTTAGCTCGTTTATTAACAGGAGGAACTACCTTAGGAGACAACATTTGTTCTTGGGAAGATTTTGTACAATCTAATGTAGCTTTAACACCGGAATTATTAGACCCTGTAGGATTAACAATTGCTCAAGAAATTTTAGATAAATTTTTAACTCAATATTTAGAAGTTCATGGTAGTCCGATCGGTTCGATAGATGAAGATGGTTATATAGAAAGTAGTGATTTTTTAACTTGGTATTTTAACCTTTGTAAAGACTATCCTTTTCTCTGTCAAAATTCTCTAACTAATTTTTGTAAAAATTTTACACCGGAAGAACTATTAACTAAACCTGTTTCTGTACAATGGTGTGGTTGTTATTTGCAAGATGAATATTATGAATCTTATAACAAATTTGGTATTACAAAAGAATGCAGTCCTCTTTGTAATCGGGCCGATAATATTCCTTTAGTTGGAGATGACGGTGTCTTTATTCCTTGCACTGATACTGTCTGTATGATCGACGATTTAACAATTAGTTTAGTAAATACTTTTTCTTCTGGTGGTCCAATAGATTTTAGTCAAGTCTGTAATGGTTGCGGTGGCTCTAAAATAGTAAAGAAATTTAATTCAAATTATAGTTGGGAAAATAATACAAATATTACTCAGTTTTTTGAATTAGCTCCTTTAACAAAAGATGATTTTAACGGACTAACTGATGTTGCTTTTAACAGTACCCCTAATTCTATTAATTATCGGAATAATTCACTAGTAGGATTTTTTCAATCAACAACTGATTATCCAATTTTGGAAAACACTAATTATAAAATTGTTTCAACTTCAAATTCTGCCAATATATATACTGTACAATTTAACTTAGGAGTTCCAATTGTAGTTCCCGGTTCTGTAGAAATTATCAATTATATAGCCAGTTTTACAGACGAAACAGTAGAAACTTTAACCAAAAACACTATTTTTATAAATAATTTAGACCCTTCTGATTTCAGTAAAAATATCTTTAAAATAGCCATTGACAGTACCGGTATTGTTTCGCCTTTAGGAAATTTAGGATTTTTTTATCTTAAGATAAATTATTTTAAATCAGGACAAATTAAAAATAACAATGGTGATACAATTAGTCAATCCTATATTCAGTCATTATTAACAGATGTCGACCAATATAATGTAGGAATTATTGGCAGGAATTGCAACTGTACTATTCAAGGAAATTTAGATTTTATTGATGAACAAATTGGTAATTTAGATATTAGTAATAATTGCGGTAATGTAGATTGTCGAGATAGTGATGGAAACAGAATTCCTTGCGCGACTAGCAGTGTTAATGTAGATAATAGTAATGTTGTTGATAACAAAGTTATTGCCAGTGTAAGTGATAATGTAATTGGTTTTAATTTATTAACACAATCTCAGAAAGTAGAGTTTGTTTCTAGTGGCACTGTGGCCATTTTTACTGTTTTAGTATTAGCTAACATTTTTTTAACTTTTTATCCTAGAAAATATAAGGTTATTTTAACTTCTCTTGGATTTGGCTTAATATTTGCTTTTGTAATATTATATTTAATCTATTCAAATAGTTTTGATATGTCTAGTTATACTAATATTTTTTAAAATTGATTTTGAATATATCTTTAAATAAATAAAAATGGATTTTGAAAATTATATGAAAGAAAATGAAAAAAATATTGTGGAAAAAAAAGGTAAAGAAATTTTTGTCAAAGTTCAATATCCAAACAACAATATTCTAGTAGAAGAAAAACAATTAATAGCAACTTTAAAAAATGAACCTGATGTAGAACGTTTAAATTATAAAAATTTTCAATTGATAATTAAAAGTATTAAACAAGGGACTAATATAACAAATTATTATTGTGGATATATTAAATACGAAGGAGAAAAATTAGAATTAGTAGAAGAAATTTTATGTTCAGAAGAAATTGAAAATTTAGTACCTGGTGGTTGGACAGGGACTTTTGAAGGTGCTTTGGGTTTTGATTGTGCTCATATTGATGATGAAAGAATAAGTACTGTTTTCAACCCAGATAGTAGAAGATATGACGAATATATAGCTATCGGTACAAGGTCTGGTCGAGATTGTTCTTTTAAGAGTAAAGAGTATGTTCTCAGTATATTAAAAAATGTTGCTGACAATATTTTCATTTAAATTTAAACAATTTAAATAATTTATTAACTAAGTTTATTAATTAATTTGCCTTTCAAATATTTCTCTATTCTTTTAATACGTACTTTTTCATCAACATATTTACTACATTTTAATTTTCCATTGATATTTTCACACTTATCAACTGTATAAGGAATATCTATATAAATAACATTTTTTTCTGCTAAAGCATCTTTCATACTAGCATCTAAAGCTAAACGGTTGTAAAATTCTATAATATCTTTGTTAAATTTATTTTTACCTTCATAAACACTAAATTCGTAAGGTTTATATCCTGCAGCAATACCGTTGTCAATATCAAAACAATCTACTTTTAAAGGATTACCACTGACAATACTTCTAGTATTTTCTAAACTTCTGTTTATCTTTACTTTTTGTCCTGTTAATCTTCCTAAGGCATCACAAACCAATTTACTTCCTATACTTTTAATAAATCTAGGGTCTCCTTCTAAAGCTGTAAAATCAGGAACAAGCATTTGTTGTCCGTCTACTTCAACTACTTTAGTTGCAAATTTATTAAGAGTATTGTCTTCGATAGCCCAAAAAAATACTAAAAACAGAATTAAAAAAATTATATAATATATGATACCGTAAATCATTTTTAATCTGTTATAAAAAAATCTATTTATAAAAATGTCATCAGGGTTCATTAAAAATTTTAATTATTACGATTCAGACGAAGAGAATGCTGAATATGATGAATCTGATTTTGAAACATTTAATGAAAAAAAATATAAATCTCCCGATGAAGATACAGAAGAAAACTCTGAAATTCTTTCAGAATTATTAGAAGATATAGCTACTGTAGAAATTTTAGGTTTAAAAGCTTATAAAATTAAATTTTTCAACACTAAAATAGAAGAGTTAGAACCTAAAAATTGCGATTGTGATTTTGACAACAGAGAAGACGGATTACCTATTATCCCAGAAGGAGGAGAAACTTATATTATTCCTTATTTATTATATATTTCTGATGTATTAGATTTTTTCAAAGGTTGTCAATTTGAAACTAATGTAGGTAGTAATTTTTCTATTTAATTTATTTATTTCAAAAGAAATAAATAAATATAAAATGGAAGAATTTTTTAATGTAGAAGTTAAAAATCATAAAAAATTAAATAAAAAAATTATTTACATAGAATATATCAAAGAAGATTTTTTTCCAAGTCTAGAAACTGTTAAAAAAATGATAAAATTTTATATAGATACACTCCTTAAATATGAAGATAAAAAAATTGTAGTTTTTAACTTAGATGGTATTAAAAACTACAGTAAAAAACTTGTTTGGGAAGGAGCTTCCGAATTTAGAAAATTCGAAGAGATTTTACTTAAGAATTTAGATTCGGTCTATATTATAAATAGTAATAATATAGCTAATTTTTTCTTAAATATTGTAATGAAAGAAACTGGTAATAAAATAGATACTAAATTTGTTTTAAATTTTGAGAAAGTTGTTTTAGACCTCGCAAAAAGACTCTAAATTATCAAACAAAAAATCTTTATCTAACTGAACAAACAATTCGGCTTTGAGTAATTCTTTATCAACATGTTTTCCAAAAAAGATATCGCTTTCTTTTATTAAACAATTTTTGAAATAAGAAGGAAAGATTTCCATATTTTTTTCTAGAAAAAAATCCAATCTATGTAATTCTTTTCTTTCTATCTCTTCGATAGAATTTGAAAATCCTAAGAAAATTCCTTCCGTGTTAAATTCAGAATTTTCACTGCAAATATGAAAAGTTATTTTATCTTCTGGGATGTTTGGTAGTAAATTTTGATATAAAAACACTTTGTCGATTTTTATTACCAAAATAACATAATACAAGATTTTTTTTACAAAAAACAACGGATTGATATTGCTTTGTTCAACAACTTCGATATCAAAAGGTTCAAGTTCCAATTCTCCGTCTTCTAAAAAGAAATTTCTTAAATTTTTCAATTCGTTAAATCCTATTTCTTCTTCATATTGAGAATAACCTAAAAATTTCTCTTGAGGATTATATTCTTTAGAATGTTTAACAATGTAAAATTTAATGTTTTCCATGGTTTCCGTTTAATATTTAAATATTATATTTAAATAATCAATTTTACTATCAAAAAATCCTTCTTTAAATTTTACTATCAAAAAATCCTTCCACATTCTTACCAGTATAATTATCTTTGATAAAATTAATATTATCTCTTTGCCACGATTTCATTTTCCATTCAGTGTAATCTTTTTCATCTTCTTCACCTTTAGGATGTCTCATATAATATTCGTCAGCTACAACAGATTCCATTCCTAGTTTTCTAAAAATATTATAGGTTAAAATACTGTCGTCTCCTGTATAAATATCATGATTTTCTTTATAACCTTCCAATATATCCCAGTCTTTTTTTCTCATACAAATACAACCACCTGAAATCCCGATACCGTCGGTTGTATATCCCAATTTAAAACCTCTATTAATTTCTGCAAAAACAGTTTTTCCATACCAATGTTGAGATAATTCACTTTGATTAGAAGCCACTAAACCAATATTAGCACAATATTCTAAAATTTCCAACATTTTATCAAAAACATTATCTGTTTCTTTTCTCATATCACTGTCGATAGAAAAAATATAATCAACATCTTTTCTAGCAATATTTTTATCCAAATAATTTACAATCATACCTTTACCAATATTTTTTTCACTAAAATAAACTTCTAAATTGTCTTCTTTTAAACTTTTTAACCAATTTTTCATTTCTGGAATTTTAGTATTATTATCACCGATATAAATTTTTACATCGTGAGAACTTTCTTTTGATAATTTGATAATATCTTCGATTGAAGATTTAGTCTTTTCAAATCTATAATAAGTTGGTACATAAATATTGATTTTTTTAGTTTCTTTCAAATCAACTATTTCATCG
>Ga0075110_1001149_pt1 | contig 11585 bp, 9 predicted proteins | sample AntAceMetag02UK8_FD_69799 | JGI IMG/M metagenome (GOLD analysis project Ga0075110, IMG submission 69799) | Saline lake microbial communities from Ace Lake, Antarctica - Antarctic Ace Lake Metagenome 02UK8 | ecosystem: Environmental > Aquatic > Non-marine Saline and Alkaline > Saline | place... | reverse complement strand
TTATTTTATCTTATCAAGCTATTGATGAAAATTTTGATTACAAATATGTTTTTAAAACTGATGATGACCAAGAAATCAAACAATATTTTTGGAATTTAATTATATCAAATTTAAAAGAAGATGTAAATTATGGAGGTTTCTTCTCTGAATATCGAAATGATACTAAACTTGGTTGTGAATACTACGAGGAACATCCAGATTTACCTTTAGATTTAGAAATAGAAAAGAGTACTTTTTGCGGAGGAAGATTTTATCTTTTATCAAATGCAAATGTTAAAAATTTATTGAGTATAAAAGATAAATTTGAAGACAGAGTTTTAGAAGACCAATCAGTAGGATTATTAATGGAAGATAAATATAAAAAAAATGGTTTATATTTTAATATTGACAAATATTTTGAAACTAAATATTGATTGTTTCTTCAAAAAATAATTGTAAAAAAAGTATCATTGAATCTCTACATAATCTTTTTGGTTTACAAATATTTTCTAAAATATCTTCATAAACACTTAAAGGATGTTTTAAAATGAGTTCTTTAGCGACACTAAAACTGCCTTCTTTAGCAACTCTTTTTAACTCTGTTTTTCTATTAAATTTTGGAAAAATTTCTCTTAATTTATCGATAGTATAACAACCTGCGAATAGATTACTAAATTCAAAGAGAGTATTTTTATATTCATCTCCTTCAATCATAATATGTCCACAAGCGAGACATTTTTTTTCGTCTTGACATTGATTGCAGTTCGGATTTCTGTTATAAAATTTAATTTTTATATCTTTTCCTAAAAGTTTTTTCACAGCTTCTGGACCTCCTAAACTTCTTAAATCGTCAAAAAAAAGAACAAAATCTCTTTTAATCCAATGATGATAATAATTTTCTTTCTTCTTTAAATCTTTCATAAAAATAACAGGGTTAGATTCGTTAGGAATCCAATGAGTTTTAGTATAATGTATTTTATCTTCTAAATTATCGTAATTTTTAACAATATGATAAATAAAAGCCATACATCCTTCACCGTAAGAAGGTATTCTATAATGAAAATCGTTTATTTTTTCTTCTTTTTCTAAACCATCTATTTTTTCATAAATCAATAAATTGTATTTATTTTTTAAAAATTTCCATCTTCCAGTTTTATGAAAGTCTTTGTAAGACGGGATAATAACAATTTCGTTTTCTACAATCTCTTTATGAATTATTCTTTTCCTAGGCATTTTTTAATATTAATTGTTTTTAATGTCAAAACAATTATAAAATGTTTATTTTAATTCCGTTAGGAGGTCAAGGAAAGAGATTTAAAATCAAAGGCTATAAACAACCAAAAGCCTTAATACCTGTAGATAAAATTCCAATTATTTATCATCTTTTAGAAAATTTAAACTTAAAAAATATTGATTTTGTCTATATACCTTATAATAAAGAATACGAAGAATATAACTTTGAAGAAAATTTAAGAAAAGATTTTCCAAATATAAATTTTTGTTTTTATGTTTTAGAAAAACAAACATCTGGAGCTGGAGAAACAATTCAAATTTCCTTGGAAAAATTGGCTTTAAAAACAGACATACCGGTGCTTTGTTTAGATAGCGATAATTTTTACACTGTCGATATTGTAAATTTGTGGAAAGGAGAAAACAAAGTTTTTGTTTTCAAGGATAAAGGAGAAGATATTAAATATTCATATATAAAAAATGATAAAAATAAAATTGTAAATATTGTAGAAAAAGATAAGATTTCAAATTTAGCTTGTTGCGGTGCTTATGGTTTTAAAAGTGTAAAAGAACTCTACCAAACCACCTTTAAAAATAAAAAACAAAAAGACGAATTTTACATTTCTGGAATTATAAAAGAATTATTAAATTCTACAACTTTTAAATATCATGTTATACAGAACAAAAATTATTACAATTTAGGAACTCCGGAACAAGTAGAAATTTTTAAAAGAACTCTCTTGTTTGATTTAGACGGTACTCTTGTTCAGTCAGATTCTCTGTATTATAAAGTTTGGGAAGAAATTTTATTTAGATATGATATATGTATAGATTATAATTTTTTTGAAGATTTTATAAGAGGTAAAAGTGATAAAGATTTTTTAAAGTCTATCTTTCCAGATATCACTGAAGGTGAAATAAAAAAAATATCGGATAAAAAAGATGTTTTATTTATAGAAATATTGAAAAAAGAAGACATAATTTTCCCCGATGTTTTAAAGTTTTTTGAGAAAAATAAAAACAGTAAAATTGCTATTGTAACTAGTTGTAATAAAAAATCTGCTATGACTATTATTAAAAAATACAATTTTGACGAATATATAAATTTAGTCGTCGCTTCAGAAGATTGTTTTACTCATAAACCTTCACCAGAACCCTATCTAAAAGCCTTAGAAATGTTGTACAGAAATAAAGAAAATTGTTTTATTTTTGAAGACAGTTTAAGTGGTTTTAAAAGTGCTTTATCTTGTGATATAGAAAAGATTTATATTAGAAAAAGTGATTTAGTTTTAGAACATTCAGATGTTTTTACAAATTTAGAAGAAATAGAATTCTGTAAAAAAGTTGTTGGAGATGAAAAAATAGAAAAGATAAATTCGTTGTTGCGTAAAATTTTACCCCCAGTGAAAAAAATTAGAAAAGATATTCAGAATCTTAAATCTGGATATATTTGTGATATTGAAAAATATAAAGTTTCTTTTAATGATGACAGTGAGATAAATATTGTCTTGAAAATATCAAATTTTGATAACGAACTGTCTAAAGTAGCACAAAACTTAAACCTTTACAAAAATGAAGAATATTTTTACAAAGATTTGTCTGGAATGATAAATTTAAATATTCCAAAATTCTATTCTTTAGTCCAAATTGGAGAAAAAAGAATAGGTATTATAATGGAAGACCTTTATAAATACAAGGGTAATTTCAATTTAAATTTAAATAGAAATGTAAAAATGTTAATGAAAATTGTCGAAAATGTCTCTGATATGCACAGTAAATTTTATTATAAAAAAGAATGTAATTTAGAATTATCTAAAGTTAAAAATATAGAATATTATAAAAAATTAATATACGAAAGATTTCATAAATTTATGAAGAGGAATAAATATTTTTTAAATGAAAGACATTGTGAAATTCTAAATTATCTATATTTAAATTTACAAAAACATATAGAATTGTTGTCTTCTTATCCTCTTTCTTTGTGTCATGGAGATTTAAAAAGTCCAAATATATTTTACAAAGACGACAAAATACCTTATTATTTAGATTGGCAATATATACATTTAAATAAAGGTGTTAGCGATATTGTTTTTCTCTTAGTAGAAAGTTTAGATTTTGATATTACGATTTCAGATTTAGTTTTTGATTATTATTATCTTTTATCTGATAGAACAGATTATTTAAATTATAAAAAAGAAATCGAGGTTTCTTTAGGAGTTTTTCCCTTCTTTGTAACGGTTTGGTTTAATACTGAAGATAATGATAAATTATTGGATAAAACTTTTGGTTTAAGATTTATGAAGAATTATTTAAAATATTTAGAACATTATTTTTAATTTTAATTTATCGTTTTAATCTAAAACGCCGGATTTAAATTATTTTTAATTTTAATTTATCGTTTTAATCTAAAACGCCGGATTTAAATTATAGAAATAATTTTAATTTAAACAATAATTAAATTAAAAAATGTTAATTTCTTTCGTATCATTAGTAAAGAAATATAATTTAAAAAAGAAAATCAGAGGTATTATCCATATTGGAGCTCATGAATGCGAAGAGAAGAAAGATTATGAAAAATTCGGTTTTAACAATGTTTATTGGGTAGAAGGTATCAAATTTAAAGTAGATAATATGAAAAATAAATATAAAAATATCAAGATTTATAATTGTGTCGTTAGCGATACTGACGGTGAAGAAGTAATCTTAAATATTTCTAACAATTATCAAAGTAGTTCTATTTTACAATTAGGTACTCATAAAGAAAAACATCCCACAGTTCATTATATCGGAGAAGAAAAACATACTACTAAAAAAATGAGCACTTTGATTGAAGAAGAGAAAATAGATATGGGCAATGTTAATTTTCTTAACATTGATATTCAAGGAGTTGAATTGAAAGCATTGAAAGGTTTCGGAGATTATTTAAATAAAATCGATTATATTTACACAGAAGTTAATGTTGAATATCTTTATGTTGACTGCTGTTTAATGACCGAAATCGACGAATATTTATCAGGTTTTGGTTTTAAAAGAATTCAAACTGAAATGACTGATTGTGGTTGGGGAGACGCTTTCTATGTCAGAGCATGATTGTTTAACCAAACTAATGATAAAATTAAAGAATAATAAGATAATTCAGAGTTTAATTCTCCTATAAAAGGAAGAAATAAAATTAAAGACATAGCCATACAAATAATACCTATTTTTTTGGTTTTAGTAAGACTAAACTGTAAGATTTCTGAATAAATTTTTGATATATAATCGACTTTACTTAAATTGTAATCGAAATAATTATTATCACATTCTATATTTCCATTCTCTCCTTCCAAAATTAATTCGTATTCCATTTTCCATTCGTTATATTTAGTTATTATAGATTTAAATAAATTTCCTAAATCGAAACCGGGAAAATCCAAATAATCGTTCTCTCCTGTATTTATTATTTTATATTCGTTTGTACTGTCGTTAAACATTATATTTGAAAGGTTTAAATCGCCGTGAATAGGAGATAAAAATTTAGGATTAATTTCTTTAAAATTAATCTTCTTAAACAGAGTTCTGATTCCTTTATATTTTTTATTATTTATAATCAAAGTTTTCGAATTTATCAAATGGTTATAATTTGAATTTTCTTTTTCATATTTTTCTAAGATAGGATATACTTTTCTAGTTAGTAAATCTTCCCAATAATTTTTATCTGTATTAATTTTTCTAATACTGTATAGTTCATTTTTAAAATTATTTAATAAACTTTTCAAAACACCTTGAATAATTTTTTCATTATATTTATCTAAATTGTCATAATTTTCTAAATATTCCATATCATAATAATAAATATAATCGTTATCACAATCTTTAAAAATTTGAGGAGTTAATTTAGTATAATATTCCATTCTTTTTATATCTTCGTATTGTCTTTTCAAGGAGAAATAACGATTATTGTTGTTTTTATTTTTAATTATAGATTTTCTAACACTAAGAATATCAGAAGATTTAAATTTTATTAACCTAGTCATAACAAAAATATGTTCATTGAAAGTTTTAATTATTTCGATATCGTTATTAAGATTTTCTTCAAATACTAAATCATCGATACCTTTATCTCTTTCTAAATTTATAGCGAGAGCTTGTCTAGTAAAAACATTCCAAGGCTGTATAGCACCGACTAAATATTTAGTCCCAGGATTAACTTGTAAAATTATTTTATGAAATTTAATTCCGTAATATGATAATAATTTCATCAAATCTTTCTTCTTATTTTCTGGTCTAGAAGACATTAAAATTATCATTTTTTTTTCATATAATTTGTTAATTACATTAACACAATCTCCTATCAAAATATTATCTCTTACGTCATTAGAATCTTGTTCATTATGTTTGATTAAAATGTCGTCAATATTTAAAACTATTGTTTCCAAATTCTTTCTTTCTAAAATAGTTTTTTCTAACATTTCAGGTGTTTTAAAAAAATAAGCTTCTTTTATTTCAACAAGTTTAATTTCAAATTTTTGATGATTATTTTCTAAAAATTCAGAAAAATAACTATATTTTTCTCTTTCAAATAAACCAGTATTTTTAAAAAAATAACACCCAGTTAATTTAAAATTGACCATATCCGGCAAATCTTTTCCTTTGTAAATTTTATAAATTTGTTTATCTTTAATAGCTACTTTTTCACAATCGTAATCTCCTTCTATTTTTTCTGAAAAAGTCATCATTACATCGACAGTAGTATTGTAAGATCTAATCAAGGGTTGTATATTAATACTACAATCACAATCACAAACTATTAAATTTCTTGGAGAATTATTATTTATAAATTTTAATAAGGCTTGATAAGGTCCTTCTGTATTATTAAATAATCTATAGACTATTATTTTTTTACTTATATTTTTAAAATTAAAATGTAAAAAATCTTCAAAACCATTCAATTCGTCTTGTTCATCTGTAACAATAAAACGATAAGTTTCGATAACATCGTCGTATTTAAGGAGATTATCCATACAATGTTCAATAAAAGTTCTGTTATCTAATTTGATTAATGGCTTGAATTTATAACTAAAATCGGGGGTTTCTTCTAAACATAAAATGACCGCATTGAACATTTTATGTTTAAGTAAAAATAATTATAATTTTTTTGCCAAAATCCAACATTGTGCTACATTATTTTCTTCATTATTTTGTCCAGTTTGATATACATCTGGCCAACCAAAATTTTTAAAAATATATTTAATATAATTCAAATTGCCCCATTGACCCGTTTGGATAATTTCAAAATCATTTGAAGCAAATAACATTGCTAAACCCATCGGGTAATGATTATAAAAATTGAAAGGAGTTTGATGAGGAATGTTAACAGTCGGTACACTTGTAAAAACATAACCTCCTTTTAACATATTTTTTCCTATATTTTGGATCACTAATTGAGGGTTATAAACATGTTCCAAAGTTTGGTTAAATATAAAAAAATCGTGTTTTTCTTCTGCTACAAAAGTATGTAAATCGTGATTTTTATCAAAATTGGTTTCATTATATAAATATAAAAATTTTTTCTCTGCTTCTATAAAGTCTAATTCTGGGTCATCATCACAAGTATATCCTAAACTTTTACATTTTTTAATATCATATTTTTCCAACCATTCTTTAAAATCTCTGATACAAAAACATCTCGGCGGGTCTTTTCCTTTCCAACTAAAATTCCACTTCGGAGAAGGACAATTAGTTTCTAAATTTTTATTAAAATATTCAGGAGATTTTTTAACCTTTTCGTTGTAAATTTTATTGATTTCTTCGTTAGAAAATGTTTTCATTTTAAATTTAAAAAAGCTTTTTTAATAATTTGACTTTATCTAAAATCAAACCAGCTCTCGAAACATCTTCGAGAGATAATCGATAAAATTATCAGCATGAATAGCGAAATTACCATTTTTATCTTCATCTATATCGGAATAACGATAATAATTTAATTTTAGAACATTGCACATGTTTTTATAATGTCCGTTAGGAACATTATCCTCTCCTTTGTTTAAAATTTCTATTATTTTAGAATCTTTGTTAGCAAATAAACAATATGTTAAAGCAGAACTATGCGAAGATATTATAATTTCAGAAGTATTAAATAAATTTATTTTTTCTTTTTCTGAATAATTTTCTAGTTGAATATATTCAAAATTATATTTTTTTAATTCTTTCATCAATAAATCTTCGTTTACAATAGTTCTTTTTATAACACCTGAATGTTGTTTTTGCGGTCCTTTTCTAGTAATAAATATTCTTTTTCCTTTATCAAGAAGAGTTGATTCAAGATGGAAATTATATAAAAATAGATTTCTTATAAAGGGGAATATCTTTTCTGGATTATCAGAATAAGGATTATTTATACAAGTTTCGCCGTATTCTGAATAAATTTTATAATCATTAAATTTTTCAAGAGATACAAATTCAACTTTATCTTTTAATATTTCAAAAGAATCAAAATGATAAGATCTCATTTGATGTAATTTATTGACATCTGAATTGTTCATATAAATTTTTATAGGAAATTTTAATTCTGGAATCTCTGAAATTATTTTCGAAGAATCAAAGAATTTATGAGAAGTACCTGGAGGTCCTTCGTGTTTTATTTTGTTAAAAATATAATAAAGACCTCCTAAAACAAAAACATAGAAATGATAAGGAAATATTTGTCCTCGTCCTTCTAAATAATATATCGCTTCTTTATCCATTTTTAATAAATAAATAAATTAAAAATGGAAATTGCTTTATTAATTTCTGGAAGAGCCACAAGATACGAAGTTTGTTTATTACCTTTTTTAATAAGTAATTCTAATAAATACAACTTTAGTTTATTCATTTTAATCAATGACAATGATAAAGATTGCCAATATTACCAAATAATGAAAGAAAAATTAAAAAAATGGTTAAAGATTTTAGATATAGAAGAATATAAAATACCGGAAAGTTTTAAAAAAAAATTTAAACCTGAAAATAAACTTTCTTTACAAAAGATAAATGATAAATGGCTTCCTTATAATTGCTTGTCAATGTTATACAATGACAATAAGGCTTATAATATGGCTATTAAATATGAAAAAGAAAATAATATTAAATATGATATTATTATGAAATTTAGATCGGATATTTTAAATTTTAATTTACCAGTATTAACCAATCCTCAAAATTTACATCTTTATAGTTGTGTTCCCGTCTGTCATTTTGTGACTAAAGGTATTCATAAAACTATGTGTATTTCAGACGCTATAGCTTGGGGTAATAGAGAAACTATGAAAATATATTGTAATTGTTATGATTTTGTATTAAAAAAATCAGAAGAGATGAATGGTGATTATTATATTGCTTTTGAAGATTGTATAACAGACAATATTTGTGAAAATAAAATTGCTTATTCTTTTCATAAATTAGATTACCATTTAGATATTAATAGAAGAATTTTTGACAAAACTTGGAGTGGAAATATAGGAGAAAGAAATGATTCTAGACAGCATCAAATACCTGGAGCTTTACCTCCTTTAAATATAAAAGATATAGATACTACAGAAAATATAAAAGTTGTAGCTCAAGAATAACTTTTATAGAGAAATTATAAATTTACTGTTCAAACCATTATCTAATTTTTTAACTTCTTCTTTTTTGACTTTCATTATTTCATATTTTTTATCATTTTCCCAGCCAGTATTATATTTATCTATTTTAATATATAAATATTCTTCATCGTAATCTTCAATTTCACCTAATTTGACTTTGTATTCCACTCTCATATATTTTTTAAATTCTCCTTCTTCTACATGTTTTGTCTTAAAATTGTAATCGACATTAACCCAATCTAAACAATATTTAAATCTATTATTAACATCTAAAAATCCGGGGGAAATAATGGCTTCTAAATTAGCTTCTTTTTTACAAAAAACAACATTAGCTATCCCTCCTCCAATACAACCACAGATATTTTTGGCATTATTAAATAACAATATTTTTTGTACAGTAGTTAAATTTTCAGTAAAAATTTCTACATAACCTTCACTAACCAATTTTTCTACTAATTTATCTTCATTGACTAATTTTCTTCTAGTTGTATAATTTGTACCTATATTTTCACTATTACCGTGAAGATGTGTTCTTCTAGAGATATAAATTTTGTCGTATAATTCTATGTTTAAATCTTTATCTCTCACGACTCCGTGAGAGCCGGCGCTTCTCGAGCCTGCGACTCGCTCATTGAGTGAAGATAAAGAAGAGTTATATTTAACTCTTTCTATCATATTTTGATAAAAATCGAATATTTCTTTTCTAGGAGGAGAATTAGAATTTATATCGTGTGTATAAGATGTTGAAATATAAATTTCATTGTATAAGGTTTCACTATCTAATATTATTAAATCTTCTTTTTTTATATCTAATATTTCTAAAAATTCGTACACAAAAGGAAAACATTTTTCTCTGTTTATTAACAATTTTAAGTTTTTAATCTCTTTTTTTAACTCTAAAAAAGAGATTAAATAAGGTAAACTATCATATAAAAAATGATAATAATTTCCTAAATTATAACAAAAAAAGAAGAGTGGTTCTTTATATTCTTTTTGTATATCTTTTTCTACTATTTCAAAATCATCAAGTCTGTTTTCTTTCAAAGACATTGTTCTTTCTAACAAAGGCAATATTAATTCTTTTCTATCATATAATAAAATATTAGGGTAATTTAAATTGACACCTTGAAAGATAAAATTTTCTAATTTATAAAGATTTATTTCTCTTCCGTTAATATCTTTTTTTAAAAGATTTTTATAGATACCTAAAGATTTGAAACTTTTGATAAACATTTTTATCTATAAAATGTTTATATGTCATCGTGTTAATACTGTAAGAGAATTAAAAAAAATACCTGAAGAATACGGAGTAGAAATAGATTTAAGAGACGATTTAGAAGGTCAAATTTATATTCATCATGACCCTTTTAAAAAAGGAGATTTGTTCGTAGATTATCTGGAAAATTATAACCACGCTACTTTAATTTTAAACATTAAAAGCGAAGGGATTGAATATAAAGTTTTAGAATTGTTAGATAAATATAAAATAGAAAATTATTTTTTCTTAGATTGTTCATTTCCAATGATATATAAATTGTCTAAATGTGGTGAAAATAAAATTGCTCAAAGATTTTCAGAATTTGAAAAAGCTAATACTACTATCTCTACAGAATGGATTTGGGTAGATTGTTTTAATAAATTACCGATTAATAGAGAAAATTATAAAATTTTAAAAGAAAAAGGTTATAAATTATGCTTGGTTTCTCCTGAACTTCAACGAAGAAACGGTCAGATTGAGGAATACAAAGAATATTTAGAAAAAGAAGGGATAGTTTTTGATGCTATCTGTACTAAAATATATAATATTGATAGATGGAAATAAAGAAAAATTATTTAAAATTTATTTCCATCTAATAAATTTTAAATAAAATTAATTTAAAATGCAAATAGTAATTCCAATGTCAGGAATTGGAAAAAGGTTCTTAGATGCTGGTTATACAGACCCTAAACCTTTGATAAAAGTTGATGGAAAACCAATTATTGAACATGTTTTAAATCTATTTCCAGATGAAAAAAATATCACTTTTATCTGTAATGATAAACATCTCCATGAAACTGATATGAGAAAAATTTTAAAAGATATTTCGCCCTCTTCGAAAATTTTCGAAGTTCCTGTAGAAGGGAGAAAAGGTCCTGTTCACGCTGTTAGTTTAGTTTTTGATAAGATAAAAGACGACGACGAGGTAATTGTAAGTTATTGTGATTACGGAACTGTTTGGGATTACAAAAAATTTTTAAAAGATACTAGAGAGAAAAATTGTCAAGGGGCTATAGCCTGTTATAAAGGTTTTCATCCTCATATGTTAGGTAGTGATAATTATGCCTTTGTCAAAGAAAAAAACAATTATATGATAGAAATAAAAGAAAAACAATCTTTTACAGATGATAAGATGAATGAATACGCTTCTAATGGAACATATTATTTCCAAAGCGGTAAAATAATGAAAAAATATTTTAGAAAACTAGTTCAAAAAGATATCTCAGTTAAAGGAGAATATTACGTTTCTTTAGTCTATAATTTAATGGTTAAAGATAATTTAAAAGTTAATATTTTTGAAATCCAAAAAATGTTGCAATGGGGGACACCTTATGATTTAGAAATTTATAAAGGTTGGAGTAATTATTTTTATAAATTAAAATATAAAAAAAGAGTAGTGTTAAAAGACAATTTAGAGACCACATTAATTTTACCTATGGCTGGTAAAGGTAGTCGTTTTAAAAAAGAAGGCTATCAAATTTCTAAACCTCTTTTAGATGTAGATGGAAAACCGA
>Ga0075110_1001147_pt1 | contig 11591 bp, 10 predicted proteins | sample AntAceMetag02UK8_FD_69799 | JGI IMG/M metagenome (GOLD analysis project Ga0075110, IMG submission 69799) | Saline lake microbial communities from Ace Lake, Antarctica - Antarctic Ace Lake Metagenome 02UK8 | ecosystem: Environmental > Aquatic > Non-marine Saline and Alkaline > Saline | place... | reverse complement strand
GCGCAGGCAAGGTGTTTTCATCCACCATCTCTGGCATGGCCAACCCTGGGTCAGGGCCGTACACCGCAACAGAGCTTGAAAACACCAAACGTGGTTGATTGCCAGCACGACGCAATCCTTCTAGCATCATGCGTGTCCCGTCTAAGTTAGAGCGCAGTCCCAACTCGAAGTCCAACTCACACTCACCAGATACGGCAGAGGCTAGGTGAAAAATCTGGTCAAAACCTGATGCAAACAACGCGCCCTGATCGTGCAAAGGTCCTATCACAGCCGTCACCCGCTTATCCGATGCCAAGTCAATAGGCAAGGGGTATTGGTCTGTCAAAGTCAGGGATGATGTCGCCCCCCACGAGGCAGGCGGGTGGCTTAGCAAGTGGCGCGCAAGGCGTGCACCAATAAATCCACCACCGCCAGTTATGAGAACGCGAGTCATATCAAGCCCCTTTAAACAATGGCATCAATCAGTGCTGGATCCCAAGCGACGACTCGCTGTGTCTGCTCACCCAAGCCATCAATCCCTAAACGCATCTGGTCACCAGCTTTTAAATAGATGGCCGTAGGCTTAACACCCATACCAACGCCTGGCGGCGTTCCGGTTGAAATGACATCACCTGGATACAAAGTCATAAAGCGGCTCACGTAAGACACCAACTCAGCAACACCAAAAACCATGGTTTTGGTAGAGCCTGTTTGAAAACGCCGTCCGTTTACGTCTAGCCACATGCCCAAATTTTGCGGGTCGGCCACCTCATCAGAGGTCACCATCCATGGGCCCACAGGACCAAACGTGTCGCAGCCTTTGCCCTTGTCCCAAGTACCGCCGCGCTCAATTTGGTATTCGCGCTCTGACACGTCATTGATGACGCAGTAACCAGCGACGTGGGCAAGCGCGTCAGCTTGGTCGACATAGCGGGCTACTTGACCAATCACAACGCCCAGCTCCACTTCCCAGTCTGTTTTAACGGATCCTTTTGGCAACACCACATCGTGGTTGGGGCCCACACGCGAATGAATGGCCTTGGTAAAGATGATGGGCTCCGCAGGAATAGGCAACCCAGACTCTGCAGCATGATCAGCGTAGTTCAAACCGATACAGATAAATTTCGCACAGTCTGCCCAAGGCGCAAGCAAGGGCGCGTCGGCGCTGATCGTTGGCAGCGTTGACAAGTCAAGCGCTTGTAGCGCTTGTAAGCCAGCACCGCTGAGTTGCTTGGAGGTGATATCGGCAACCACAGCACTGACATCACGGCGCTGGCCTTGCGTATCCAGTACGCCTGGAACAACAGCACCGTTCACCCATGCACGTAAAAATTTCATAACAAAAACTCCTTAAATAAAATCGTTTATCCACGCCCGACATACGGCATACCCGTTGCCATCACCGTGACTTGAAAGATATTGGCATCCAATGGCAAGTTAACCATGGCCATAAATGTTGTGGCCACGCTGCTCATTTCCATTCGAGCCTCAGCCCGCACAGACCCGTCTGCTTGCAACACACCAGATGCCATTTTTTCTGTCATGGCGCTGGCAACGTTGCCCACATCAATCTGTCCAACTGCAATATTAAACGGGCGCCCATCCAATGCCGCGCCACGGGTCAGGCCGGTGACGGCAGCCTTGCTGGCAGCATATGAGATGGAACTAGGGCGTGGTACATGCGCAGAAATAGAGCCGTTGTTGATGATGCGCCCGCCCTGCGGAGACTGGGCACGCATGATGCGAAAGGCGTGTGACAAACAATAGAATGCACCGTCTAAATTGGTGGCCAAGACGTTGCGCCACTCCACAGCACTGACTTCATCAGGGGTCGCAACACGTTGGTTAATGCCCGCGTTGTTAAACAGCAAGTCAAGGTGCCCGTAACGCTTATAGACATCATCAAACAAGGCTTGCACTGCATCTGGATCTGTGACATCGCATTGCATCGCTTGCGCCAAACCACGGTGCTCTGATGGCAACGCAGCGATTGTGTCTTGCAGTTTTTGTGCATCGCGTCCCACACAGATGGTTGTCCACCCTTGAGCAACCAAGGCGTGCGCACAAGCCCGACCAATTCCAGAGCTTGCACCAGTCACCACAGCAATGTTTGTATGCATTCTTGTACTTCCATCAAACGTATTAAAAAATACTGGCTCACGTAGCCAGTCAATGGTTGTCTCGTGGCACGAATGAGCCGCGTTGCCCTTTTAAAAAGTCAAAGTCGGCTCCCTCATCAGCTTGTAACACATGGTCAAAGTACAGCCGCCAGTAACCACTGGCCAACGGTGGCTCAGGTGCTACCCAATCAGCCAAACGTGCTTGCAGCTCTGCGGCATCAACATGCAACTCCAGGTTTCTTGCTTCAACGTCTAAGGTAATGAGATCGCCATTTCGCACAACCGCCAAAGGGCCACCAGCAGCAGCCTCAGGGGCGGCGTGCAACACAACTGTGCCGTAAGCAGTACCACTCATGCGGGCGTCAGAAATACGCACCATGTCCGTGACACCTTTGCGTAAAACTTTGGGCGGTAAAGGCATATTGCCGACCTCGGCCATACCGGGATAGCCTTTAGGGCCGCAGTTCTTCAGTACAAGGATGCAGTGTTCATCAACATCCAACGATTCGTCATCTATACGGGCATGAAAATCATCAGCATTCTCAAACACCACGGCGCGTCCTGTGTGCTTGAGCAAATGCGGACTGGCCGCGCTGGGCTTGATAACCGCACCGCGCGGCGCCAAATTACCATGCAACACGGCAATGCCGGCCTGCGCTTTAAAAGGCTGCTCCATGGTTTTGATAACCCTTGGGTCAAAGTTTTCGGCGCTGGCTATGTTGTCAGCCACCGAGTGACCCGTCACCGTGATCACGTCTAAGTGCAACTCGCTGGAAATAGCTTTCATAACAGCGGGCACGCCGCCCGCGTAACAGAAGTCTTCCATGAGGTACTCGCCAGAAGGCTGGAGATTGACCAAACAAGGCATACGACTGCCCAGACGGTCAAAGTCATCTAGCTCAAGCTGAACACCTAAACGCCCGGCAATTGCCGTCAAGTGAATGAGCGCATTGGTTGATCCACCAATTGCAGCCAACGTCTTAATGGCATTTTCAAAAGCTTGGCGCGTGAGAATTTGTGAAATAGTAATGTCTTTGCGAACCATGTCTACGATGCGTCGGCCTGCCTCACGTGCCAAGACATTGCGTCGTCCATCCACAGCGGGATAAGCTGCATTGCCTGGTAAACCAATACCAAGCGCCTCGACCATACTAGCCATGGTGGATGCAGTGCCCATGGTCATGCAGTGGCCGTGCGACCGGTGCATGCCGCTTTCAGCATCAAAGAAATCTGCCAGCTTCATGGTGCCAGCACGAACCTGCTCACTCATGCTCCATACGCCAGTGCCTGAACCGAGTTCTTTTCCGCGCCATTTGCCATTCAACATGGGGCCGCCACTCACACCGATGGTGGGCAAATTCACACTGGAAGCGCCCATGAGCAACGATGGCGTGGTTTTGTCGCAGCCCATCAGCAACACCGTTCCGTCTATGGGGTTGCCGCGCAAACTTTCCTCCACGTCCATTGAGGCCAGGTTGCGGTACAACATAGCCGTTGGACGCAGCAAGGTCTCACCCAAGGACATAACAGGAAATTCAAGCGGAAACCCACCTGCTTCGTACACGCCAATCTTGACCTGTTCGGCCAGTGTTCTGAAGTGAGAGTTACATGGGGTGAGTTCGGAAAAAGTATTGCAAATGCCAATGACTGGGCGCCCATCAAATTGGTCGTGTGGCACCCCCTTGCCCTTGACCCAACTTCGGTATGCAAATCCGTCTCGGTCTTGGCGACCAAACCACGCTTGACTGCGCAAAGGTTTGTTTGTTGGCTGGCTCATACATGACCTTTAAATATCTAAATTTTGATGCGATCATATTACCAAAGATATGAAGTCTCAAACTGCAGATAAACCCTTGGTCAGGGGCTGCAGTTGCTTCAGGCGCGTCTTATAGAACGCTGCGAATGCGCTCGATCGCCCGCTCAATGTTCTCGGCGCTGTTGGCGTAGGAAAAGCGAACAAAGCCTTCACCCCATGCGCCAAAACTGGTTCCAGACACAGTTGCCACATTGGCCTCATTCAAAAACAAGTCTTGCGCTTGGCGAGATGTCATGCCGGTACCCGAGATATTGGGAAATGCATAAAAAGCACCTGCAGCATCTGAGCACCTCACACCTGGCAAGCTGTTCAGCGCATCGACTATCAGCGTTCGGCGGTGGTTAAACGCCACCATCATCTCGGCAACAGCATCTTGCGGCCCAGTGAGTGCTGCCAACCCAGCAAATTGAGCTGCCGCATTGACACACGAGTGGTCGTTGATACATAAACGCGTCACATCAGCAACCAAACTCTTGGGCCAAACGGCAAAACCCAAACGCCAACCCGTCATCGCATAGGTCTTACTCCAGCCATCCAAAACGATAAGTCGATCGCGGATCTCTGGGTAATTCAACAGTGAGACATGCGCACGACCGTTGTACAGCATTTGACTGTAAATCTCATCCGACAACAGCGCCACATGTGGGTGCTTGGCCAAGCCAGCTACAAGTTTGTCAATTTCTTGCTTGGGCGTGACACCGCCAGTGGGATTCGCCGGACTATTGATAATAATCAGACGCGTTGCAGGTGTGATTTGTGCCAGCACTGTATCGGCATCGAAGGCAAAACCCTTGTCTTCACGCAACTCAATTGGGACGGGTGTTGCGCCGCTGTACTTGATGACAGACTCATAAATGGGGAAGCCAGGGTTTGGGTACATGATCTCAGCACCAGGTTCGCCAAACATTAAAACCGCAAAAAACATGGTGGGCTTACCGCCAGGCACCACAACCACGCAATCAGGATCTACCGCGCAGCCGTGTCGGCGCTGCAAGTCTGCAGCAACCGCCTCGCGCAACTGCGGAATACCATTGGCCGGGGTGTAACCGTGGTGGCCATCCCTAAGCGCCTGAATACCTGCCTCCACAATATGCGCTGGGGTTTTAAAGTCTGGTTGCCCAATACCTAAATTGATGATGTCATGACCTTGGGCCATCAAAGCTTGTGCGCGTGCGAGCACATCAAAAGCGGACTCAGTCCCTAATCGAGAAAGAGAAGCTGCTGTCTTAAGCATGGTCATAAATCCTAAAGGGTGGTCAATGGTCCGTTGCGCAAACGAGCTTGGTTACGACGGATGTGTCGATACTATACGCACAAACCGACGATGGTCTGAGCTTGACATGACGCCCTGCGCAGCTGGGCGGGACGCAGCACACAAGCTAGAACCCGAACAAGTCCAGCAGATTACTCTTTGACAGCACCAGTCATTGCACTCACGTAATGTTCAACAAAAAAAGCATACAGAATAACCAGCGGCAAGGTGCCCACAAGTGAACCCGCCATCAAAGAGCCCCAGCGGTATTGATCACCATCGGTGAACGCCGACAAAATAGCAACGGGTACAGTTTTATTTTCTGTAGACGTGATGAATGTCAGTGCGTAAATAAATTCGTTCCAACACAAAGTCAATGAAAAAATAGAGGCGGAAATCAATCCGGGTATGGCCAAGGGCACAATGATTCGAGTCAGAATTTGCCAACGGGTAGCCCCGTCTACCAACGCACACTCCTCAAGCTCGTAAGGAATAGATTTGAAATAGCCCATCAACAACCACGTTGAAAATGGAATCAAAATAGTGGGATAGGTCAATATCAAAGCGAATGGCGTATCAAACAAACCATACTGATACACAACGGTTGAAAGCGGGATAAACAAGATGGACGGGGGCACCAAGTAGGCCAGAAATATCGCGCCACCCACCATCTCGGCCCCCTTAAAACGAACCCTGGTGATACCGTAAGCGGCAAACACGCTGGCAACCAATGACAGCGCAGTTGCCGACACCGAAATGAACATGGTGTTCCAAAGCCAATTGGGATAATCGGTTTCAAAGAGCAGCGAACGGATATGCTCAAACGTGGGATTCCAAGTCCAAAATGGACTGTGTGTGTCTAAATCCAGCAGCTGCTCATTCGGCTTGATGGCTGTAATGCCCATCCAGTAAAACGGGAAAATAAGAATCACCGTGATGATAAAAAGTGGGATGTACAGCGTGACGATACGCCTTGGGATATTGGCGAGGTAATTCATACCTTCGCTGTTATCGGTCAATATGTTGTCCGCAGAAGCCACCTTATTACTCATCACTGCTTCCTTGTTGCCATTTACGGCGTTGTAATCCAAACCATGACACCATAATGGCCCCGAGTAAAAATGGCACCATTGCAGTAGACACGGCGGCTCCCTCACCAATACGCCCGCCCATAATTGCCGTGTTGTAAGACATGGTGGCCATGAGCTCTGTCGCACCAGCAGGACCACCGTTGGTCAGCACCTTAATCAACTGAAAATCGGTAAACGTAAACAGCACTGAAAAAGTCATCACGACTGCAATGATTGGGGTCAACAATGGATAGGTGATCTTGACGAACATTTGCCAAGGCGATGCGCCGTCAAGCGTTGCCGCCTCGTACAACGAAGCGGGTACTGTCTGTAACCCCGCCAGTAACGAAATTGCAATAAAGGGAACCCCGCGCCAGACATTTGCAAAAATAACGCTGAAGCGTGAATTCCATGGATCACCCAAGAAATCGATGTTTCCTTCAATCCACCCCCACTCTCTTAATGTCCAAGAGATGACGGAAAACTGCGGATCGTAAATCCACCAAAATGCAATGGCAGACAGCACAGTTGGAACAATAAATGGAATCAATATGATGGCTCGTAAGATGGCTTTAAATGGCATACGTTCATTTAATAAAATAGCCAAATAGAGCCCAACTGCAAATTTAATTGCACTGGCCACTATTGTGTAGAAAAGCGTAAAGAAAACGGCTGAGTGAAACTTGGAGTCCATCAGAATCCACTCGTAGTTTTCTAAACCTATAAAAACCCCTGGTCGGCCAATTCGGGCATCTGTAAAAGACAGCCATACGCCAAGCCCGAGAGGGTATACCAAGAAAAGAATCAGAAATGCCGCCGCGGGCAACATGAACAACGACCCAACGATGTTTTTATTGTCCGACCAAAGTGCCCGTCCATAGGACAGTTTTGGCAAGGAAGTTAATAGAACAGATGACACGCGGCGGCTCCTTCAGTTAGCGGTAAATACGCATGGCGGAACGTTCAGCCATGCCGATCGCGTCCTTGATAGTTGCGCGACCGGTACACACGGAGGCCACCATATCCAGCATGACGAAGTCAGCCAGCGCTGAGGCTGCACGCTCGCCCACTGAGCCTTTTCCGCCCGCTGTCAATGTGCGTTTTGCCACATCTCGAACCAGGGTCAACTTGGGGTCTGAGCTCCAAACGGCTGCCTTGTCGTAGTCGTTCAAAGGGTGTGTCAAATAGGCTACGCCCGCATCCAACCAAGGTCCGTAGTTTTTAGCAGCCATCATGAAGGACATGAATGCCTTACACGCATCTGGGTACTTGGTGTACTTCATGGCCATCAATGGGTACGCAATGTGGAATTCTGTTGGCGTTCCAACAGGTCCGATTGGCCACAATGAGTGGTTCATGTCGTCCATGACCTCCTTCATATCGGCTTGACCTTTTGCAGCGCCAGCTTTGGCCGCGGCATATATAGACACACCGTTGTTAGTCAACGAGACGTTGCCGGTCAAGAATGCCTTGTTGTTGAAGGAGTCATTCCATGAAGCTGTACCCGTCACAAACGTCTCGGACAAGGCTTTGATGTACTCCAAGGCTTTGACCGTTTCAGGCGTATTGATGGTGACTTTGTCGTTTTCGTCAACCAAGTTGGCGCCATGTGACCACAAGGCCCAATGCACCCAAGCGTTACCGTCACCGGAGGCACGGCCCAATGCAAAGCCACCGGGGGTGGATTTTGCCTTCAGTGCCTTCATCAACTCTAAGAAACCTGCTGTATCGCCTGGAATCGTTTTATAACCAGCCTTTTCAATCATGCTTTGGCGGTAATTGATGACGTTACCGTTGTAGGCAACAGGCAATGCAATCCACTTGCCACCAGACATGCCGTAGGTGCGTGCTGACGGCACCCACCCGCCGTGAGCTTTGTCCAAGTAATTGGCTACGTCTGTTACATCCAAACATGCGGTTGGAAACAAGTGTGGCAGCGAGTACAGGCCCCAGAACATGTCTGGGCCCTGTTTGGTATTGGCTGCAACGCTGGCTTTTGGCTGTACGTCATCAAGCGACTCGTTGATCACCGTTATCTTGACACCGGTAGATTGGGTAAAGGCATCCACCAACCGCATAAAGCCGTCTTCTTCGCTTTGAATAAAACGTTTCCAACGCAGCAGTTGAATACTGGCGCCAGCTTCTGGTGTCCACGAGTTTTGTGCAGCCCAGGCTGAGCTAAACACGGCAAGGTTAGCTGTCGCACCGGCACCTGCTAATGCGAGGCCAGTTTGCAGTACGCTGCGGCGATCCATCTTTGTTTTTAACATGAATGTCTCCTAATTATGGTGAGAAACGATGTGGTGACCTTGCACGTCAAATGCGCTGCCCAGTGACAAGGTCGAACAAATGGGCATGCTCCACTCTGGGTTTTAAGTTGATTGCGGCACCCACTGCTAGGTCATGCCGCTCCCTGTAAACCCCAGTCAGTTCCTGATCGCCAATGCGCGCAACAACCAATGTTTCTGATCCAGTGGGCTCGACCATCTGCACCTGCGCAGGTATCCCCATTGGATCGATATCAAGATGTTCTGGACGAATGCCATACAAAGCCTTAACGCCGTCTGGAGCCGTGCTACTTGGATTCAGTTCCAAGCGCCCACCACTGCTCAATTCAAAGTGTGGATCGCCATTGCGGCGAACCGTGCCCTCTAAAAAATTCATTGCGGGCGAGCCTATAAACCCGGCCACGAATCGATTGGATGGGTTGTCATACAGCGCAAGTGGCGTGCCGATTTGTTCGATACGACCATCGTTCATAACAACGATTTGATCTGCCATGGTCATGGCCTCAATTTGATCGTGTGTGACGTACACAGACGTAGTCTTCAGCCTCAAATGCAAGCGCTTAATTTCTGAGCGCATGGTCACTCGGAGTTTGGCATCTAAGTTGGACAAGGGCTCGTCAAACAAAAACACCTTGGGCCGTCTAACGATTGCTCTTCCCATGGCAACGCGCTGACGCTGACCACCTGACAGCTGGCGGGGGAACCGGTCTAACAAAGGTGTTAGACCCAAAATATCAGCTGCAATATCGACTCGCTCATCAATATCTGCTTGCGGGGATTTGGCCAGCACCAGTGAAAATGCCATGTTGTCCCGTACGCTCATGTGCGGGTACAGCGCATAGTTTTGAAACACCATTGCGATGTCTCGGTCTTTGGGAGGTAACAAATTCACCACCCTTTCATCAATGCTGATTTCTCCTGCGCTGATGTTTTCTAGACCCGCTAGCATCCGCAACAGTGTGGACTTTCCGCAGCCTGACGGACCCACCAATACAGTAAACGAGCCGTCGGGAATATCAATTGAGACGCCTCTTAAAATCAGAGTTGATCCAAAGGATTTTTGTACTTCATCTATCTTGACGCGCGCCACAAGCATTACTCCAAATTTTTTCTAGTCTTATAATACGACCATTGAAAAAATAAATGCCTCATGACAAACCCTAGAACCAAATAACATTTTTTTCTGTCGGTAAACCTTTGTTAAAGCGGTTGAAAGTACATCAATAAGCTGCTCAACAAGCAGCCTATGTCTTGCCATAACGCATTCCTAACGCTCAATTTTTAACGCCGACCGTTTGTGGCAATTGGTCACTGCCTGCGATAGCAAAACAGCGCGAGCGACCATACGTGCCGCTGCTTCCATGTGTGTTGTCTAATTTTCAATTAGGTTTGAAATTCATGGTCCATCTACCTACTTTGTCGATGTTGCAAACCTTTGAAACAGTTGTAAGACGCTTAAGTTTTGCCTTGGCCGCGCAGGAACTACATTTGAGCAGTTCTGCAGTTAGCCATCAAATTAGCAAGCTAGAGGGGATTGTGGGTGCACCTTTGCTACACAGAGACAGACGAGGCGCAAGAACCACACCACTGGGCGAATTGTATTTACAACGCATCCTGCCAGCGCTGCGCATTGTAGAAACTGCTGGCAAAGACTTGGTAACAACCGACACAAAACTGCTGCACATACACGCAAGTCCGAGCATTGCAAGTCTGTGGCTGATGCCACGTTTGCCTGGTTTTGTGCAAGCCCACCCTGGAATCTCGTTGCACCTATCAGCATCTCCAACGCACAGTGCCTTTACCGCAGGCGAGCCAGACATAGATATACGCTACGGCTTGTCGAACTGGGCCCATGTTGAAGCCGAGTTGTTGTTCTCCGAACCAGTCCGCCCGCTAACCAGCCCCGCACTCGCTAAAGACTTGGCTATGCAGTGCGTCAGTGATATGTTGCAAGCACCCTTGATACACAGCTCCGAAAGCTTGGTGCAATGGCACGACTGGCTCCAGGCATGTGGCGTAGTAGCCAAACCCAATGCTTTCTCACTGCGGTTTGACCGCGCACAGCTGTCTCTGGATGCGGCAGCCCAAGGTTTGGGAATCGCTTTGGAAAGCACCATCATGGCGGCGCCCTACCTTGCTGATGGTCGTTTGGTTACTTTGTTTCCTGCACATCACGTGGTGGCTGCGCAAGGACACTTTGCGGTGTATCCCACAAGTCATGCGCAGAGACCGCAGGTAGCGACTTTTCTCGATTGGCTGAGGCAACAGGCGAGCGACTGCGTCTAGAACGTAGCCGCCGCGGATACCCTAATTCCAGACCATGGGACTGGCTGTAGGAAAAATTGCAGCCTTTCATCGCTATTTAATAGTATTACCATATTATGGTTAACACCTATCAACGTGATGAACATAAAAAGGTACCGTGAATTGGCACATTGAGTCGCTCATGACTTTTTGCTCCACCAAAGAGGTATTCACATGTCACATTTATTTCGTCGGTCTTTTATTGCACGGGCAGCAGCTACCATCGCTGGTTTGGCGTTGGTCAGCGCGGTCATACCAGCTGTAGCTGCAGATTATCCCAACCGCCCCATCACGATGGTTGTTCCGTGGGGGGCAGGCGGTGGCACAGATGCAACTGCACGCATCATTGGCAGCTTGCTAGAGAAAGAACTTGGCCAACCTGTGACGGTTGTCAACCGCACTGGTGGCAGTGGGGTCGTAGGCCATTCCGCCATTGCATCGGCCCAACCTGACGGCTACACCATAGGCTTGGCAACGGTTGAAATCGGCATGATGCACTGGCAAGGACTGACCAAGCTGAACAGCACCGACTACACCCCACTTGGCCTGGTGAACGCCGACCCAGCAGGTGTGCAGGTCAACGCGGACTCGCCGTACAAAGACGTCAAGCAACTGTTGGCTGCTATCAAAGCCAATCCCGGCAAACTCAAAGGCTCTGGTACAGGACAAGGGGGTATTTGGCACCTCGCCATCGCTGGGCTGCTTAGCGACCAAGGTATTGATCCCTCATCCCTGCCTTGGGTGCCGAGCAAAGGTGCCGCA